>ERZ1034730.854-NODE-854-length-9841-cov-8.183221_pt1 | contig 9841 bp, 8 predicted proteins | sample MGYA00520650_ERZ1034730 | MGnify/ENA primary metagenome ERZ1034730 (study PRJEB33766, sample SAMN09781702) | gut metagenome | biome: gut microbiome | host: Homo sapiens | place: Madagascar | study: EMG produced TPA metagenomics assembly of the PRJNA485056 data set... | reverse complement strand
GAAAATTATCATATATAATGTAAATGACTATTTTGGTGGTCCATTGGTGCTTTCAGCTTTGTGTAAGACCTTTCGAGATTTGGGCTATGATGCTCGTGTCCTGTTTACTTATGCTTTCCAGTCTGGTCCGGAAGAAAAGAGGGGATGTTCTGAATATGTGATAAAACACTTGACCAAGGCCTGGATATCTTATTATATTCATAAGATTTGCAAGAAATTCCCTTTGTGGAGTTCTTTTCAATTGCGTAAAACGCCTCTCACAATGATGCCGGGTATAAAAATTCAGCGTAATCCTTTCTTTAGGCGAGACAATACAATAGTCATTTATCCAGAGTATTTATATGGAAATCCTCTTCATGCAAAACATGTTGTTAGATGGTTGTTGTATCATTATAAGTTTGAGAATATGCCTGGTGCTTATGATAAAAGCGATTTATTCTTTTGCTATAGACAGTTTTTCAATAATGTCAACTTAAATCCTTTGGGGCTTGAAATGCATATAAACTATTTTGATAATCAACTTTATCACCAATATAATTTTGGACCTCGTTCTGGTAAATGCTATATTTTGCGTAAGGGTAAGAGCAGAAAGGACTTGCCAGAGCACTTTGATGGACCTGTATATGATGATGATATGACTCAGGAAGAATTGGTCAAGATGTTCAATGAGCATGAATATTGTTACAGCTATGATACTCAGACGTTTTATACAGCGATAGCTGCAATCTGCGGATGTAAGTCGGTAGTTGTGATGGAACCTGGCAAAACCGAAAAGGACTATCTGGGTAAAGGTGAAGCTCATTATGGAAGAGCTTATGGTGATACGCCTGAGCAATTAGAATATGCAGAAAAAACAAAAGAAAAGCTAATAAAATCCTTGGATTATAAGGATAGAAATGAAGCTAATGTCAAAGCTTTCATTCCTGTATTAGAAGAAAGATTTGGAAAGATAAAAAGAATATAAATACTATGAGTACAAAATATACATTTCTTCTTCCTGCCTTTAAACCTGACTTTTTCGAGGTGGCATTGAGAAGTATTAAATCACAGACTTTGAAAGATTTCAAGGTGTTGGTATCAGACGATTGCTCACCGTACGATTTAAAGTCTATATATAATAAGGTGTGTGGAGATGATGCTCGATTCTCATATCGTCGTAATGAGGTGAATATGGGAAGCAAGAGCCTCGTATCGCATTGGAATCTTCTGGTGGATATGTGTGATACAGAGTATTTTATCCTTGCCAGTGATGATGATGTCTATGAACCAACTTTCTTGGAAGAAGTGGATAAGTTGGCTGTAAAGTATCCTGAGGTAGATTTGATAAGGGCAAGGGTGAAGTTGATAGATGAAAACGGAAGCTTATTGGAGAAAGACGCTCTTTTTGAAGAAAAAGTAACTTCTTTGGAGTTTATTTCTCAGCTTTATGGTAATCATTATATTAAATGTGTTGCCAATTTTGTCTTCAAGACAAAAAAACTTCAAGACAATAGCGGTTTTATAGATTTTCCCTTGGCATGGCATAGTGATTCCGCAACAGTGATAATGATGGGAAAAAACGAGGTGGCTAATACTAAAGATCTACTTTTCTCATTTAGAAGTTCAGAGGTAAATATTACTTATGGGAAGAATAGTGAACGAAGATGTTATTTAAAGTTGGTCGCAACATTCATGTATGATAGATGGTTAAAAAATAATTTGGATGCAATTTCTCAAATGTTTGAGGAAACTGCCTATAAATCCCATTTAATGTATTTTATTAACCGATATTACAAAGCGACTTTTGAAACAGATTTATACACATACATATCAGGAGTTAGTTTCTTGCACTTTTTAAAAATAACAAGAAGTATCAAAAGTTTGTATGTTAATCTGAATTGTTTGTATTTATTTCTTAGGGGGAAATTTAATAGATAGCTATGATTTCAGTTATATTAAATGTCTATAATGGCGAAAAGTATATAAAGCGTTGCGTTGAGTCAGTTCTCGCTCAAACTTATCAGAATTTTGAATTGTTGATAATTGATGACGGAAGTACCGATTCAACAGCAAAAATTATAGATAGCTACCCACCTTCTTTTGTCAATGTAAAAGTGTTTCATACAGAAAACAAGGGCCTCAGTGGTTCACGTCGTTATGGTCTTAGTAAAGTCAGTGGTGAATATTTAATCTTTATAGATTGTGATGATTGGGTAGAGCCGATTTGGTTAGAAAGTCTAATTAGTAATTTGCAAAAGCAGAATGCAGATTTGGCAATCTGTAATTATTTTGAAGATTATTCGGGACATAGCAGTCATATTGAAGTTTGTAAACGAGAGCAAATTAGCGATTATGTGAGTGACTTGATGCATGGCCGTACATGGTGTGTTGTATGGAATAAATTGTTTAAAACAGAAATCATTCGCAAGAATGGCATCGATTTCTTTGAACATTTGCGGTATTGGGAAGATGTACCATTTTCTGTTTCCTATGCCTTATATTGCAACAGAATAGCTTTTGTACAACAACCACTGTACCATTATGTCAAAACTAATGAGGAATCACTTACGGCAACAGACAAACATCAAATATCGTTCAATGAATGCAGAGTGAAGGCTGTAAGAATGATAGAGAAACATTTAAAGCTTTCAGGAAAGTCGCAAATAAATGAAAGTGATCTGTTATGGTTAAAGTTTTGGATTAAAAATGTGTTTGTAATTCATATAGTCTCGAAAGAAAGAATTCGGTTATGGCGAAATTCTTTCCCTGAGGTGAACAAGGATTGGAAAATGTTTGCGGGAAAGTTCAGCTTTAAATATTGGGCATTGCAACATGGTTGGGATTGGTATTTGCTTGTTAATGGAAAATATTGGCAGCTTAGGCATAAACTTAAGGCATTATTGATGAATGGAAAATAGAGATTATACGATAGATATAGCCAAAGGCATATGTATTTTTTTGATGGTATTGGGACATACGTATTTTTATTCTTGGTTCAATGATAGAGTATATCTGTTCCATATGCCTTTCTTCTTTTTTGTTTCTGGTTTTTTCTTCTCTACTAAGAAAAACTTGAAAGATTTTGTATTAAATAAGACAAAAAGATTATTGGTTCCAATGCTTATTTATTGGGCTTTTGGTATGTTGTTGACGTTGCCAATTGCATTGCGAAATGGAAATTTGCCAGGATTGCAGATAGGTGCATTATGGTTCTTATTGTCCTTATGGACTATATTTCTTTTGTCCTATTTAATATCTAAATTTGCAGAAGGATATATCTCTAAACTTTTGTTAGGATTCGTGTCTTTGGCGGTTGCTTATGGCTTGAAAGCTAATAATATTCAAATGCCTTGTCATTTTGTGCAATCTCTATTTATGCTTCCGATATTTCTACTCGGTATGATTTTCTATCAAAGTAAAATTCACCTGATAAAAGATGAGAGTTATGAAGCAAATAGGAGTTTATATCAGCTATTCTTTTACAAAAGAAAGTATTATCTGCTTATCGGGTTGTTTGGATTAGTGATATTAGCTATTGGCAACTTAGATTACCTCAATGTTGAGAAACTGATAGTTCCTAATCCATTTTCTCTATTCGTTGGTGCATTTACTGGAATATTCTTGATATTGGCAATTTCAAGAATTTGTTGTCGATTATTCCCTAAGCTAACTAAATCCCTAAGTAATTTAGGAAAAAATTCATTGCATGTCTTGGGCTTTCATTTTGCTATATTAGAAATATTGTATTTCTTAGTAATAGCTTTGGGTATTCGTATGGAAAAGTGGTTAGGGTTAGATGTACACACAGGATTAGAGATTAAACAAGATATGCCATTATTAGCTTTGTTGTTAGCGATAGTAGCAACTTGTATTAGTTATTGTTTAGGGCAATTTTTTGAAAAAACTTGCCCAAGTTTGTGGAGTAATAAGAGAACATAATATGAAAGTAACAGTTTTAATGCCGATATACAATGCAGAGCTATTTCTGCATGAGTCAATTGCTTCACTTTTGGCTCAGACAAGCAATAACTGGAAATTGATTTGTATTGATGATGGTTCAACGGATTCTTCAAAAGCGATTGTTGAGGAATATTGCAAGAAAGATTCACGTATCAAATTACTCTGCCAGGAGAATGCAGGACCAGCAGTGGCCCGTGCCCGTGCTATAGAAATTGCTGATACAGAATATGTATCAATTCTTGACAGTGATGATGCGTATGCTCCTGATTATGTGGAGAAGATGTTGGCAAGAGCGGAAGAAACTAATGCTGATAGTATTGTACCTGATGTGGAATTTGGATATGGCAATACTAAAAAACTGCCCAATATATTTGTACAGCATCATTTTTCTTCCGACATGATTATAGAGGATGGAAAGAAGGCTTTCGCCATGACTATTCCTTGGCAACTTCATGGTTGGCAAATGATAAGAACCTCTTTAGCAAAGAAATACTATACAGTACAACAGGCATCATACAGCAAATTTAATTCTGATGAGTATATTACACGCTTATTGTATTTAAAGAGCAACAAAGTAGCTTTATGTTCTGCTTGCTATCAATACCGTATTGATCCGAACTCTATTACGAGAAAACCATCATTAAAAATGATGGATTATTTAGTAACTAATGAAAAGTTGCTTTGGCTTGCAGAATATGAGCATTTGGATAAAGAAGTTGTATTGAATATCTATAACGATTACTATGTAACTTGTCGGGATATGAAAAAAAATCGTATTCCACAATTAGACAAAAAGGATCAGGCTATAGCATATAAACTATTGAACGAAAGTTTGCTAAAATTTAAAAAGAATTTTAAATGGAGATATCTGAAAGGGGCATCGGTCAAAACAAAGATTAAGTTTGGATTATTTTTGATGAGTATCAGATGCTCTTTAGTTGGGGGGGCACGTTCTTCTTATTATGCAAGTAAAGAAATCCTGCGTCATCTGGCTATACGCAACAAGCAGGTTACAATTATAAGTAATAACTGTTGGGGAGGCTTTATGTATCAGTCTTGTAGGATAAAGTATAATTCTCCTTTTATAGGTTTATATATGTATGCTCCAGAATATATAGCTTTGCTCCGTAATTTGAAGTATAATTTATCCCAACCTCTTCATTTCATTAGTCATGACCAATCAAAATATAAAGATATAGTATCTCCTAAATATATATTAGGTGTTTTAGGAGAAACAGGTATCGAAATTGTATTTATGCATTATCATTTGGAGGAGGAGGCGCTTGAAAAATGGAATCGCCGAATGAGACGTATAAATTGGAGCAATATGATAGTTAAGTTCTCTGATACAGATTTCGGTTGTTCTGATAATTTGATAGAAGAGTTTGATAAAATGCCATTTGAACATAAGGTATGTTTTACAGCTAAGAAACATCCGAAGTGTAATTCTGTAAAATATATGCCAGAATTTAAGGATCAGCCATTTGTTATTTATGAATGGGCATATAGTTATAAATATTACGATTTTGTGAAAGAGGTTAATAAAATAATTGCTGATTCTAAAAAAGAACACCTTACACTTTGTTAAGTAATTAATTACCTATTTGATATATGGTACAGACAAAAAAAAGAAATAGTTCGATAGAACTGCTAAGAATCATAGCAATGATAGATATTGTTATGTTCCATTATCTTTCCCGTAATTGCAACTTATATGCAGTAGAAAATTCTCGTATAGCGGAAGATGTTAATTTATGGAAAGAAATGATATTCCAATATATAGGATACCTTGGAGTCCCTTGTTTTATGTTTATATCTGGATATTATGGCATTAAGTTTAAATGGGGTAGATTTGGGGGAATTGTGGAGCAATGTTTCTTTTATGGTATAGTTTCTTTCGTCGGACTTTGGTTGATAAATGGAAATCGTCCACCATTTTATGAATTACTGGCTATCAACAATTATTGGTTTATGGTGGCCTATTTAATGGTCATGTTAATTTCTCCAGCATTAAACTCTATGATAGGAAGTTTAGACTCTAAACAACTTCTCCTTGTAATCTTAAGTCTCTATGCTGTAGATTTTGGAGGTGTTATTTCCAGTCATTCTGTTGGTGGAGGTTTTGCAACGCTCATGATGATTTACCTTGTTGCACGTTGGATGAGATTATATTTGCCGGAGCTGCTAAAGAAACATAGTGTCTGGTGTTTCTTGATTTTGCTTTTAATTCAGTTGAGTCTTGTTTCTGCCTGCTATCTTTTTCAACACATAGGAATCAAGGTTATTATAGGAAGTTATGATAATATAGTGAATATTCTCATTGTAGGTTTTTTGGTCATTACGATTGAAAAATATCACTTTAATAATAAATTCATCAATTATGTTGCATTAAGTACCCTTTCGGTTTATTTGCTTTCTGAAAGCGGTTGGGGTCAGATATTCTTTAATGATTTGTACATTGCGTGGGGGAATGAATTTCAAGTTCTTCCATACTTGTTATCAAGCGTAATTGTTTTTGCAGTTATTATAGTTATCGATAAAATACGTATTCTAATAAGAACCTCAATTTTTAAGGTCATTAATTTGATTAAAAAGTGAAGAAAGTTTCAATCGTTACACCTGTATATAAGGTGGAAAAATATATAGGAGACTGCATACAGTCTGTTATTAATCAAACTTATCCATCCATAGAACTTGTGCTTGTTGATGACTGTGGCGGTGATAAGAGTGTGGATATTATCAATGATTTTATCTCAAGTACTCATAAGGACGGATTAGAAATCAAACTTATCCATCATGAGCATAATCAGGGGGTTGCTGCTGCTCGTAGTCATGCGATGCAAGCTGCGACAGGTGATTATATATTCTGTTTAGATAGTGATGATATGCTAAAACCTGAATGTATAGATCACCTGGTAAAGCGTATGGATGAAACTGATGCTGATTTTGTTGTCTGTGGACATTACTCTGACATGGAGAACTCGGCGTTAGGAGGGCATTTGTGTGCACCTGTAGCTCTTATAGAAAGGAATGAAGAGTGTATTCATGCTTTGGCAAAATGCTGGTTTAATGTTGCACCATGGTGCAAGTTGCTGAAACGCTCTTTTATAGAAAAGAATCATTTATATTTCCGTGATGGCATCATCAATGAGGATGTCCCTTGGGCATTTCAACTCTGTTTGAACGCAGACAGAATTGCTTTCTTGAACGAGGATTTGTATTATTATCGCTATAATGACATTTCCATTATGTCATCTTCTAAAAAAAATGCAATTTGTTCTTCCTGTAAGGTTATTTTGGACATATATTCTCAGGAGATTCAGAAACGTCCGTATTTATGGAACAATCGGGAGGTATATTTATTATGGATGCGGCAAGTCGTCTTGTATTTTACCATTGTTGCTAAATATTTTACTTTTCATATGTATCTCCAAAAAATACGGATACTTCAATCATTGAAATATGATAGCATTTGGTTTAAAGCTCAAGATGTCCCGATAAGTTATAAAATGTGGAATATAGCTCAGAATATGCCAAGTTTGTTGGCTGGAATATTTACATATTACTTAATAAAATTTCAAAATAAATAGAATGCCGTTTTTTAGTATAATCATGCCTGCCTACAATGCGGAAAAGTATTTGGATAAGGCTATAAAAAGTGTTTTGGATCAATCTTTTCGTGATTTTGAATTGATTGTAATTAATGATGGTTCGCATGACCGAACTGCTGATATTTGTCGTGCATACATAACTAAAGATGCAAGATTTAAATTTATAGATAAGGAAAATGGTGGAGTAGCTGCGGCACGAAACGATGCTTTGGATGTAGCCAAAGGTGTTTTTATAATGTTTGTGGATTCTGATGACGTTATTTATCCTCACTCTTTGCAAACTTTATATGAAGTGTTGTCAAAGGCACCATACGATTATCTTCGTTTTGAATATCAGACAATAGATGAAGAAGGCAATTCCTTATATCCCAACTATGAGGCAAAAAAAAGAAAGAAGTTTTCTGGTAAATGCGTGGATGCAGCAAAGTGTATCCAACAATTGGTAAGAGGAGAATTTTTCTCTTGTGTTGGTACATATAAGCGTTCTATAATCGAAAATAATCAACTGAGATTTATGAAGGGTTGCACATATAATGAGGATACCCTTTTCATGACGGAATACTTTACCCATAGTAAAACGCATTCTTATGTTTCAGATGTGATGTATGGTTATAGAAAAACAGGAGAAGCAGTAACTTCAAAATTTACAGAAAGAAATTATCAAGATGTTAAAAGAGTCGTAGAAAAGATGATTCTTATGATTCCTTGTGAGAATCTTCCTAATAAGATAATAAAGCGCACTATAGAATCTTTAAGTATTCGGTTGATCTTGCTTTCTAAAGATACAACAAGTACTGAGTATGCTTTTTGCATAAATAGGCCTATAATGTTAGAGTGGAAAGTGTTTAAGTTCTTAGGTCTGTCCACAGGCATTAAAACACTTCCAGTTTTGAATGTGATCAAAAAGATTATTCGAAAATTATATAAATAGATTTTATTATGGTTAAAGAGAAAATCAATTATGGTTATCTAATTGGATATTTTTCCTTGTTTCTATTTCTACCTCCATTCATCGGATTGCCATTGGTTTTATTCTTGGTGTGGAAAAAGAAAAACCTCAATTTTAGTGATTACCTTTTGTTGATGATTTGTATCGCCATTTATCTAGGTGCAATTAATGCAACAAAGGTCCCAAATGGTGATCAAATCAATTATTATGTGGCATATATGAATGTTCCTAATATTGGTTTTTTAAAATCACTTATTTATATATATGGTGTCGATTATTATGTTGATTCTGGAAAGGTTAATATTTCAGGAGAATTTATGAATGGTGTCTATAACTATTTTGGTTATTATCTAACCTTTGGTTATTATCCATTATTTGCGGCTTTATATACATTTGTAGAATATCTTATGATATATTTGGGACTTTATAAGGTATTCCGTAAAGCACAAATGCCGAAATATCCGATTGTTTGTGGAGTTTTGACTTTGTCTTTTTTCTACCTATTCTTCCAATATACAATGCAGATACAAAAGCAGTTTTTTGCACAAGCAATCATGATGTATGTTCTTGGTTCTTATGCAGAGAAGGGTAAGATGACCATCAAATTATGGTTGATAACTTTGTGTTCAATATTGACCCATGCCTCTACAGGATTATTTTTGCCATTCTTGTTGTTAAAGCCTTTGCGAGGCCGTTTGAATAAAAAGTGGATGGCTTTTATCGCCTTGATGTTGTTTGCTTTTATTCTTTATGGTCCACGCATGGCAGAAAATGTAGCAGCAGAGGATAGTGGCGTTGCTGGATATAGTATGAAGCGTTTTGCAGAATCTGAGGGTCAAGCAGATTTAGCAAGTAGTTTGGTTATGTCTCAGGTATTAGTAATTGCAGTTCCTATGTTCTTAATTGTATTTAGACAATTGTGGCTGAAAAGAAATATTTTTATAGATAATGCGCAAGCATTTATCTTAAACATTACTTTGTTGTTGCTTTTGTCGGTGGCATCTATGTATAGCAAACCTTTAGCACAGATTCGTTATTTTATGATGTTATTGGCATTCATGCCATTTGTTTATCCTTTCATTTCTTCAAATGTATCTAAAAGAAATCAATGGCTGAAGATAATTTCGTTAGTTATGATTGTATGGTTCTATGGTAAGTTTAGTTTTATCGTTTGGTCTTATGCACCAGAATGGCAAATATTAGTTTATCCTCCTGTTGGATTAATAGCAAAAGGTTTTTAAAACGAAAGAATAATATGAATAAAATAGCTTTGATCATTCCTTATTTTACGGCTTACCCCCCCCCATATGGTTAAACCTAAACTTCTATACTTGTTCTAAAC
>ERZ1034730.851-NODE-851-length-9855-cov-4.403673_pt1 | contig 9855 bp, 17 predicted proteins | sample MGYA00520650_ERZ1034730 | MGnify/ENA primary metagenome ERZ1034730 (study PRJEB33766, sample SAMN09781702) | gut metagenome | biome: gut microbiome | host: Homo sapiens | place: Madagascar | study: EMG produced TPA metagenomics assembly of the PRJNA485056 data set... | reverse complement strand
TATTTTTTTATCTATTTAAGGAGGGGTTGCACATGACGAAAAAAGGAGAAAAACTAATACCAGTAGATATTTATTTGGAATCGCAAATACACTATTTAAATAAAGAGAAGGCTAGACTAATAGAGGAGATTAATAATCCAATAACAAATATTGCAGAAAAAGATATTAAGACAACTTTAGTTGTATACATAGAAAATGAGATAAATCAATTAAATGAAGTAAAACTTGAGAAAAAGACGAAATTCGAGAATGAGCAAAACAGAGGTTGGGGAGGACAATATGTGTAAGGTGTTTTTTATAGAAGGTCCTGATTATTCAGGTAAAACAACATTAATCAAAAATCTTTACAATTATCTTAAGTCGAATGGCAAAAGAGTAGCCATATTTAGAGAGCCGGATGGCGAGTTTAGAAAGATGTTGCTAGATAAAGATGGTAACTTATCATTCGCCACAAGAAGAGCATTATTTGCGGCAGATCATTTACAAACATTAGATATGATATATCTATCAAGAGATAAGTATGATTATATATTTGTTGATAGATGTACTATAGTCTCAGACTTAGTATATTCTAGGTATGAAACAGAAAACTCATTTTTAAGAGGAAGAGTTTCTGATAATTATCAGGCACAATATCAAGTTATAGATAATTATCAGTATAATAATTTCTTTAAACTTAATTCTGCACTAATAATATTAAAGTTGCCAAAACAAGAACTACTAAACAGAATGGTTAGTAGGGCCATAGACAAAAATGACAAATTCGATATTCAAGGCGATGATTTTAAAGTTGGGGTATGGACTAACTATAAAGACATTACTAAAATGATAATGGATAATGATATCAAATTACACCCACTATTTAGAATGATATCAACTATAGAAGTTGATGATAACCTATTAAACAACGCTATCGATGTAATTACCGAGGGGGAAGAAAAGAATGTTTAGAAGAAAACAACAACCATTCAATTATAATGAGGCTGTACTAGAAATTAGTAAGCAACTAAGAAATAACACTATACAATTATCAGATCCTAGTTATCAAGGTGAAAATAAGAAGACATTTTTAGCATACAACTTAAATGATTTGAATAAACTATTAAGGTCTACAGCTACAGAAACAAGGGAGTTATTAATCAAAAAAGGTTTTTCACTAAGTATTGAAGATAGAGTTGAAAAGACTGTCTTATTAAATACTGAAATATCAGAACTTGCAGATGCAGTTAAGAAGGGTCTTGGTCAAGATGCTGAGGGAGCAGAGGTTGCAGATATAGTTATAAGAGCGACAAACCTTTTATGTTTAGATGAAACATATCATAGTTATCAAAAACTAAGCAATGTGTTAACTCAAACAGTATCAAATACAGATAGAGTTACTATTGGGGCTTCTGTTTCAGATTATGAATCTAGTTTAAAGAAAGATAAATACTTATTAATAGAAGATATGATGATTAGTTGGATGGAAATTAAAAGAGCATCAGAATTATTAGAGGTTTGCTGTGTAGATAAAATGGGTAGTGATAAATTTAATACAGCATTTATAGTATTATGGAATAAAGTAATTGACTTAATTGCTTATTGTAGTGCTTATGTTACATTATATCTTCCAGATAATTTGCAGTATTATGTAGAACATAAAATGAGAGTAAACTTTAAAAGACCTTATAGATACGGCACTTCGGAAGAAGTTAAATAACCAATTTTGCATTTTTATAACTAAGCACTTATAATTATAAGTGCTTAGATTTTTTATATAAAGGAGAGAAAAAGCATGGTAGAAAGAGTTATAAAAAGGGATGGAAGAAGAACAAAGTTCTCAGATAGAAGGATAAGAGAGGCAATTTCTCAGGCAATGAGAGAAACTGGTGTAAGCACATATAATGTGATAGGTCAGGTAACAGATGCATGTATCAACGCAATCAATGCTACATTTGATAAAGTTGTAACTGTTGAAGAAATTCAAGACAAGATTATCGAAGTATTAAATGAGATGGAATTAGTTGAAACAGCTAAACACTTTAAAGAATACAGAGAAGATAGAACTAGAGCAAGGGAAATGAAATCAGATGTTATGAAAGCTATCCAAAAGATAGGTGAAGAAACTGAGAGAGATAATGCTAATGTAGGTAATAACTTCTCAGCTAAATTACTTCAAATAGCTTCTGTGGCTAATAAGTATGCTAACCTAGCTACAATGCCAAAAGAACACGCTAAAGCTCATGAGCAAGGCGATATTCATATTCATGACATAGATAGCTTTAACTTAACAATAAACTGCTTACAAATAGATACAGGTAAAATATTAAATAGAGGATTTAATACTGGTTATGGTACTATAAGAAGACCAAAGAGTATTGAAAGTGCGGCAGAATTATCATGCATATTATTACAAAGCACTCAAAATGATATGTTTGGAGGACAAAGCCACGTTAACTTTGATAATGATATGGCTGAATTTGTTGAAGAAACTAGAAGAAAGGTAAGACAAGAAATATCAAATACCTTAGAAGCCATTGATTACGGTGATGATTTAAAAATGGGAGTATATGACCATTTAGTTGAATCAAGAACTAAAGAGCATGTTCGCCAAGCAATGCAAGGAGTTTGTTACAACCTAAACACTATGCACTCAAGAGCAGGCAGCCAGGTCCCATTCTCATCAGTTAATATTGGTATTCCTAAAAATAGTGATGCAGCATTAGTGTGTGAAATGTTCTTAGAAGAATACAATAAAGGAATGGGTAAAGGTGAACAAATGATATTCCCTAACATCATATTTAGATTAAAGAAAGGTGTCAATTTAGAAAAGAATGACCCTTACAGATATCTTTATGATTTAGCAAGAAAAGTAGCTGCAAGAAGAATGAACCCAACATTTAGATTATTAGACAATCCTACGGACTTAGAATTCTACAACAAGGGAATATTAGGTGCCACAATGGGTTGTAGAACAAATGTATGCTCTAATATAAATGGTCAAGAAGGACCAGGAGCAAGAGGTAATATAGCTCCAGTATCAATTAACTTAGTTAGACTAGGTATCGAAGCTAAAGGTGATTGGAATAAATTCTTTAAATCATTAGCAAAAATGATGACATTATGTGATGAACAATTAATGTATAGATACAAAGTATTAACAAAGTTAAAGGTTAAAGACCTTCCATTCGTTGCAGGAGAGGGGTTAGTATTAGGTTCGGAAGGATTAGACCCTAATGATAGTATTGAACCAATCTTAAAGCAAGGAACTTGGGGAATAGGATTTATAGGACTTGCTGAAACATTAATTGCGATGATGGGTAAACACCATGGAGAAAGCAAGGAAGCACTTGAAAAGGCTCATGAAATAATTGACTTTATGGAAAATTGGGTTGATTACTTTAAAGAAGAAAGACACCTAAACTACTCATTATATGCAACTCCAGCGGAAGGGTTAAGTGGTAGATTTACAGCTATCGATAAAAGAAAATATGGAGAAATAGAAAAAGTAACTGATATGGGATTCTATACAAACTCATTCCATGTTCCAGTTTATTATAATATCTCTGCTACAGAGAAAGCTGATATTGAAGCTCCATTCCATCAACAATGTACTGGTGGTATGATTTCATACTTCGAGATAGATGGTGGTGATATTGAAACTAGAGCAAAATATATAGAAAGACACATTGACTACTGTGTTAGCAATACTCCTATAGTTTATGTTGCTTATAACTTTAGGATTAAGTATTGCAAAGACTGTGGTGAAAATATGATGTTAGATATGACTTCATGCCCAGCTTGTGGAAGTACAAAGACTCAAGGTGTATCAAGAGTTACAGGATACATGAGTCTTGATGATAGATTTACTCCAGGAAAATCTGCTGAAAGAGCGGCTAGAGTAATTCATAAATAATTTAAACAAAGCGGAAATTTTCAATGAAAATTTCCGCTTTGTTTGCGAATATAATTAAGGAGGATTTTTAGTATGTGTAAATATATTGAAAAAGGTAAATGTGATATTTGTGGTAAAGAAGCAAATATTAAACGTAAATATTATTATTACAATATAGAGTGTGATTGTCACTCGCCAAAGCATTTTGAAATAGTATATCATTGCAAGGACTGTGTTCCTAGACCACCATATGAAACCAAAGTGGTATTTTTAAAACACAGATTAAAACCAATAGAGGAGTAGTGTTATTATGAACGATAAAGAAAGAGAGTATCAACAACAAAGAATATATGAATACGATAAATTAAAAGCAGAATTAAGAGAACTAGAAAGACAGTTAGTATCTATTAGGGATGTTAATACTAATATATATAACGTAAGACTGACATCAGATAAATATGTTCTTTGTAGTTCGGATCATTCTATTAAGAAGATAAAACAAGATGTTAAGCTATATATAGAGGTAAGGTTAAGAGAAGAGATAAACGACATAAAGAGTAGAATGGAGAAAATATAATGGAAACAACCGTAAAGAATGAAAATTTTGAAATAGAACAAAGGATAGCTAATTTCATAAGAGCATTTACTGGATTAATGAAATGCCACAATATGAATATGGGCATAGATTTGAAGAAGAAAGAATTAGTTGTTCAGGATAAGGAAACATTAAAGATTGCGAGTATCGACTTAGGGATATTAAATAATTTGATAGATGATAATGATAGAAATAACACAGTAGAAATGCCAGTGGCTAGAGAACTTATTAATATTTCTAGAAATACAGTTCCCTACTTAAACAATTACGAAGCTGACATCATTATGACTACGCTTCTTGGAGCACTTACTAGAATGGAAAAGGAGATTAACAAAGATGATTTACACAACATATTTAAGTAGATTAAAAGACATACCGGAAGGCGCAATCAAGGTGTGCATTTCCAGGCAAGCACCACAAGAAACCCTGAAGAAATTCAATTGTATGCATGCACTTAGCCTAGCACCGAGTCCATGGCTATTAAGAGAGTATAAAGAGCATGGTGATTTTAAGAAATTCAAAGACAGATTCATAGAAGAGAAAAAAGTAGTTACATCTAAAGAAAGGGATGAAACTTTAAAAATATTAGAACTTTGTAAGAAAAATGATGTATACTTAATATGCTATGAAAAAGATTATACAAAATGCCATAGGTCAATAGTGGCACAATTAATATCAAATAAATTAGAAATACCTTGGGAGGAAGCACAACATGATAAATAAAGTTCGAATAGGAAGTATATTAAACGAATCACTTGTTAATGGAGAAGGAGTAAGAACAGTAGTATTCTTTTCTGGTTGCAATAAAGATTGTAAGGGGTGCCATAACTTAGAACTTCAAAATTTCAAAGCAGGATACGAAATAGCAATAGATGAATTAGTTGAAAAGATACTTAAAAATAAACCAATGATAGATGGTGTAACTCTTTCAGGAGGAGACCCATTATGCCAATACATGGGGTGTTTAGAGTTATGTAAAAGACTTAAAGATCACGGAATAAACATATGGTTATACACAGGAGAAACATTTGATAAGGTGTTAATCAAATACAATAATATAGTAAACTATATCGATGTATTAGTTGATGGTAAATATGAAGAATCTCTAAAGAAAGAGGACCTTAGATATAGAGGTTCTAGTAATCAAGCACTAATATATTTAAAGAATGGAAGCGTTGTTAAAGTTGAAAAATAGCTTGGCAAAGCTAAAAAAATATTATAAAATGAAATGGCAGTCGAAAAAAGACTGCCATTATTGCTTTTGGAGGGATATAAATGAACAAATTTACAGTAGAGTTAACATCAGAACAAATAGCTACACTAAGCGCAATACTTTCAGGAATAGCAATAGATAGCTATGAAAAACTACCAGCACTAAAAGAGAGTTCTATCTGCATAATGAACTCATTACTTAAAGCTAAAAGATGTGAGAAAGTAGAGACTACAAAAGAGGAGTGTTACTTCCCTAAATTCAATATTTCTAAAAAAGACACCCTTAAACCATATGTTCCTGATAAATTTTTCGATACATTCAATCTTTATGCGGAAGATACAAATGATACATTCTTTATCGAAGATGAAGAGAATCTTAGGTTTATATATGGAAAGCAGGGTCAAATAGGAATTGAATCATGGAATTATTATGATGAAGGTAAAAAGCCAGATACTGTGATATTTATAAATAATTCAGATGCAAGGGCTTTATTAGACATAATCAATAAAACAACTCTTGATTTTAATTATAATAGATGTAAATATCTAGAAGTTAAAAAAGAGATAAATGACAAATATGAGTTTAAACTAACAAATAATGTGCATGGCGCAGTTGCCACTCTATGCAAAAAGACAAAGACTGGTAATGCAGACGTTATTAAATTTTATAATGAAAGACAAATAATACTATTTTATGAATTTTTAAAATATCATATAGGATAATAGGGGGTACAACAATGGCATATTTATGTGAACAATGCAAAGAAAACAATAATGGATGGTGTAAGGCAAATAAATTTAATGGCCTTAAGAAGAAAAACATACAGAGGTGTGCAAAATTTGATCCAATCATCGTAAGCGAAGATGGTGAAGAAATTAAAACATACTGTATAATTTACGAAGTTTATAATGTTCCTGGTAGAGATTGTGGGTTTCAAGAATCCTTTGAGTACGAAACAAGCTCCACAAATCTGATCGAGGTTGAAGAGGAAGTTCTAGAATATCTTGGAGAATATTTTTACGCAGGTAACTTTACAATATTATCAATAGGATTAGCTTAGGAGGAAGATAAAATGAGAATATCAAAACTAAAAATATACGACTTAGAAGAATGTATTGAGGCAAGTAAATATCCAATGGCTGTGGATATAGATTCAGTAAATTCAGATATTACAAAAACAGTTGTAGCATTAGGTACTAGCGAAAAAGGGTCGGGACATGATAACTACCTTAAAGGTATAAGAGTATCATTCAACCTTACATTTACAAATAAGGCATGGGTTGAGGTTGAAAGATATTCTTTCCTTGATATTGTAAGTAGTCAATCCACAATGCACAGAATAACAAGATTTGAACTTCGCAAATGCTGCAATAAGTATGTATGGAATAGCACTATAGAGAATCTAGAAAGAGCTGTTGCGGAATATAATGCAATGGAGAATAAAGGTTCTCAAGAAGCTAAAGAGAAGTATTTAGAGATACTTTACAATGTTCCAAGCGGCTTTGAGTTAACAGCTAGAATATCAACAAATTACTGTCAATTAAAAACAATTATAAGCCAAAGAAAAAATCACAGATTACCTGAATGGAGAGAGTTCTGTGAATACATGACAGAAAATTTACCACGTTTTAAGGAGATTGTTTTAGGTGAGTAAGTCAGATAAGAAAAAGCCGATAAATAGAGTAGGTCAACACTTTAAAAGCAAGATAGATGGAACCCTGTATGCAGTTGTATGGAATGAGATAGATGGAGAGCAAATGCTATTAAATCTAAACGACTATCATATAGTTATAAGATTAGTAGAAGAAGAAGCCTTCCAACTTATCACAAGAATGTTAAAGCTAGAACCATCTTAGCTTTAACATTCTTTTTTTAGCTTTGCAAAGCCAATTTGTCGAAAATAAATTGTTGACACATTCTTAGGGAGGATTTATTATGAATATTGTATTCTACATTTTAGCATTAATAGTACTTTTTACGATTTGGTTACTAGCAACTCCAATCTTTAACAAGACTGGAGAGCTAGTTCTAAATATATACAATAAAATTAAAAACATTATCAAGGGGGATAATAACAATGAATAAAGGAAAAATAGGAGCAATTTTAGCAGGGATTGTAGTAGTAGCTGTAGGAGTTGGAGCAATGCTTTGCACAGAGAAAGTACCAGCAGGTTATGTTGGAGTTGTGTATAGCATGAATGGTGGAGTTCAAGGCGAAGTTTTAAGTCAAGGATGGCACATATTAAGCCCAACAAAGAAATCAATCCTATATTCAGTAGCTACTGAGCAATTATATATGTCTGCTGATGAAAAAGAAGGTTCTAAGGATAACGACAGCTTTGATGTAGTCTGCAAGGATGGAAGAATGAATGTTGACTTTGAAATGAGCTATTCATTCGATATGGATAATGTTGCAAACTTAGTTACTAGATATAGGGGTATGTCTGGTAAAGAAATAATAAACAATATAATTAGAGGTAAAGTTAAGACTTTCACTAACGAAGTTACATCACAATTCACAGTATTAGAAGCTCATATGGAGAAGAAAGGCGAGCTTAACAGAATGTTAACAGAGCATTTAAAAAATAGCTTAGCTGAATTTGGAATTACTGTAGAATCAGCTACATTAAGTCAAACTAGAGTTGATACTACTATTGAAGCCGCTATTACTGAAAGAAGTAAGGCCGCTCAAGAATTAGAAGCTGAAAAACAAAGAAGACAAAAAGCTGAATTAGAAGCTGAAACTAAAAAGATTCAAGCTCAAGGTGAGGCTGATGCTGCTTTGATTAAAGCTCAAGGTGAAGCTGACGCAAACAAGGCTATGCAACAATCAATAACTCCGGAACTTATAGAATTCAAAAGAATAGAGAAGTGGAATGGATCAGAAGCAACAACAGTTGTTAATGGATATAATCCAGCTGTAGTCCCACAACAATAATATAAATATAAATAAAAATAGAGTATCCGAGGATACTCTATTTTTATCGCTTAAGGTTGGGGATAACCATATGACAATCTATCTTGTTGTCACCAATATAGTTTTATTATAAATGTTAAAGAGGTAAAAAGCAAATGAGTAGTATAACAGTTTTAGCTTTTGACTTATCAACCGCATGTGTAGGGGTTGTTGCTGCTGTTGTTGATAAAGATACTAAACAACCAACACTAGTTAAAAGCTGCCCTATAATCCCAAAAAAATTCTCTCCTGAAAAATTAGGGTATAAGAAAAGTAAGAAGAAACTTCCCACAGCTAAAAGTGGCGAGTTTCTAAATACTTATTATAAGGAGGGAGAAAAAACAATAACCAAAACTGAAAAACAAAAAAGAGATAGAGAAGTAAGAATACAAGAAAATTTATTTGTTCTTGATTATATAGGTAAGCAGATATCAACAATTATCAATGCTATAAGGCCAGATATTATAATTGTAGAAAAGAATGAAATATTTAACGGTATTCTTACTTCAGTATTACTTGGAAAAGTAATGGGTGTTTTAATAGGCATAGCATCATCGCACTCAATACCATTAAAGGAATTTAAGGTATCAAAAGTAAGAAGTGTTATAGACCTAAATAAAACTGTCAGAGAGTTCGTAGAAAGCGTTAGTGAGGATGAACTTAAAAATGTACCAGATGTAACAAAGAGAGCCTTAAGAAAGCTAATGGAAGCTAAATATGGACAGTATGGATTAGACTGCAAAACAGATGATGAAAGCGATGCTTGTGTTGTATTTAATTATTGGTTAGAAGAGGTATTATAAATGATTATTGATTAAAAGAGGTGTCGCAAATGATTATTGAAGAGGTTATAAAAGATTTACAGGAGAGAGGAGTGAAAGTGGGGGTTACGGCTAGAGATTTTTATGATGAAAAATATTATGATGGCCCAATAATACAAGGAATACATATAGATATAGCTGATAGAGGAGTATCAAGAAGAAAGGCAGGTATAGTTAATAGAAAAACACGAAGAAAAAGAGGGCCAAATAAAAAACCGAGAAAAAGAAGATTTTACAAATTAGTAAATCATTTTGAAGATCATGCTGAAGCTTTCTATAAAGATATGATGATAAAGAAAGAAATGATGAAAAATAAGGGGTTGTAAAATATGTTGAGATTTAATTTACAAAGACATTTAATTTAAGGAGAATAGTAGCAGAAGCGTCTATTAAAGG
>ERZ1034730.848-NODE-848-length-9874-cov-4.317548_pt1 | contig 9874 bp, 10 predicted proteins | sample MGYA00520650_ERZ1034730 | MGnify/ENA primary metagenome ERZ1034730 (study PRJEB33766, sample SAMN09781702) | gut metagenome | biome: gut microbiome | host: Homo sapiens | place: Madagascar | study: EMG produced TPA metagenomics assembly of the PRJNA485056 data set... | reverse complement strand
GCTTTGGTCTCTTCCTCGAATAACATCTCGTAAGAAGGATTGTGAACGATCTCTGTTACTCCGGTAATGCCATACTTGCTTAAATCAATATTTGCCATTGCTCTTTAACCTCTTTCCTTTAAAATAATCAGGGTATTTTTTAAAAAATTCCGCTAATATAAATATACACAATGTTATTTTTTTGTCAATCAGTTTTTGTAAAATAATGTCACCGTTTTTTCTCATTATCTGGCGGTAAAATTCTTCTGTTCTAACTCTTTTGCAATCGGTGTGATCTGCACCAGTAAATTCTCCATATTTTCGAACATGGTACTCTTTTGTGTTCCAAGATCATTTGCCCGCTCTATATGCATGCGAACTGTATCATACTCTGCCTTTTCCCGCTCAAGCGAACGGTTTACATCGGCAAGTTTTTCCCTTGAATCATCAAGCACGCCTGCAATCTCCTGCTGTACCTGGTCTGCTCCGCTTGCAGCCGCCGTAATACGGTCAAACACCTCATATGTCTCATCTGCACTCTCTAAGCTTTTCCCGAGTGACTCTTTCGATGTAGCAATGCTCTGGTTTAAATTTTCCGTATCCTGTTCCACTTCCACAATGCTTCCATCTACGGTGCTGACAAGGCTTTTGATCTCACTGGCGAGATTCTTTACTTCCTCTGCAACAACGGCAAATCCTTTTCCCTGCTCCCCGGCACGCGCCGCCTCAATGGATGCGTTCAATGCAAGCATATTGGTCTGGTTGGCAATTGAGATGATCTGTCCCATACATTCTTTGATTTTCTGCACGGATGCCTGGAAATCTTCGAATGTGCGCTGGATCTCATCAAAATGTTCCTGTACTTCCCCTGAACTCTCCTTTAAGCCACCGACTTTCTGCTGTGCCTCTTCCACCGATTTTGTAATATCTTCTCGCACACCGGCAAACTGTCCTGACGTTTCGCCAACTGTTTCAAACGTTTCATGAAAAGAGCCAAGCTTCTCTTTGAGCTGTTCATTTTCCTTTAAAACCGCCTGAAATGCATTCTGGATTTCCTGTAATTCATCCAGAGATCTTACCTCTGTCTGTGAAAGTTTTTTCTGGTAGTCAAGCAGACTTTCAGACACATGTATTACCGGATGCAGATTTAATTTTTCTTCTGTCTGACTCACCTGTTCTTTTATCTCTTTTTTGAATTGAAACATTCTCTCTCCCCCTTACTCAAATACAACACACGACATGGTCTGATTTACAAACTGGCTGTTATAATGTTCCCCAAAACCAACTAAACCTGCATGCATACCAAGTGTCCCCATTGTCTTTAAATACTGATCCATATAATGCTCCTGGGAGAAGAATAGATAACGGAAAATGCAATTTACGGAAAAAACACCAGAAATCCTTGCAAAATCACCTTTGATCTGCCGCACCGTCTCTTCCACGATGGAAGGATAATCATTCGTCTCAAGCAGATAAAGCACATCGGAATCATTGACCTGACGATAGCAGCCCAATGCATTTCCCGCTACTTCTTTGATTGAGATAATACAGATATCCTGCCCGTTCTTTTTACCGATCGGGTTTTTAAAAGTCTGGTTTACAATATCCTGTTCCCGGATACCAAGTGTATCTTCATAGACCTGTTTTGCCGGCTTTCCGTTTAGTTCCCCGACTGTGTATTTACTGCGGTCTGTATTTGATGCAATAAAACGATACTGTGGAAGTGGATAATAAATATTTTCCTTATACACTTTAACTTTGCCACCGGTATTTTTCACAAATGCAAAAGCATCTGCATCTTCATATACCTTTCCATTTACGGAAACTTTTCCACCATCCCCTGTTCCACCTGTCAGTGAAATTTTCTTTTTTTCCAGAATACTGTACATGGTCGTAAGAACCGCCGCATCATTCCCTGTACAAAAATCAATACAGACAGTATTTTCAGATGACGCATTTATCTTCTGTAAAGCCTTTTCGACCCTGCTGATATATTTGACCGGCATGATGGATGCCTGCTCTAATACGTCTGTCACAGCCTCTACACCTTCAAACGCTGTTACACTGACACCTTTTTCCGTCACACCTGTCTGGTAACTCATTCCGATGCATCCAATGCTCGGTACACCCGGATATAATTCTTCCAGTTCAGCTGCATGAGCTTCAAGCTGCTCTGCATTTGACATCAGAATCAAAAATGCCGGCTTCCCCAATCCCCGTACAGCTTCTTTTAAATTTCCACTGGAACTTGTTCCATAACTCTCTTTCATCTGTTTGTCTCTCCTTTATCTTTTCTGTTTCAGATTCCAAACATATCTGTAAAAATTATCCTATTTTCCGTGCTGTCTGTCAAGTTTATCAGCTATATTTTACAACTCTTTTCCGGTTGCTTTTGTGATATCCTTCTTTGTAAATGCTCCAGGCAGCAACTCTTCCAATGTAAATATCTTATAATCATCCGGTGTGTTCACAAGAATCACCTGAAATGTTTCCGGATCACAAAACTCTGCCATGACCTGCCGGCATACCCCACATGGATAAAGATAGTCATCTGCGTCCCCGTTGATCGCAATCGCAGTAAATTCTTTTTGCCCTTCTGATACAGCTTTAAAAAAAGCTGTCCGCTCTGCACAGTTTGTCGGTGTATAGGCAGCATTTTCTATATTACATCCCCGGTATATTTTTCCATCTTTTGTAAGCAGGGCAGCTCCTACCCTGAAATGTGAATACGGTGTATAAGCAAATTCTTTTGCCGCTATTGATTCCTGTGCCAGTTTCTTTATATCCATTTTTGTTTCCTCTCTTTAAATGTGTTAAGTCATCTGTTTATATTTTACCTGAAAAACTCTTTCATGAAAAGTTTTTTTAGAAAACTCTTGTGTCATAAGAAATACTTATGATATGATAAGTAAAAATACTTTAATGTTATAAAGTAATAAATCAAAAAATACGGAGGATTATTATGACTGCCAATCGTTTCTGCGAAATTACCCCGGAATTACAGCATCTGTCAAAGCTCAGCGAACAGTGTGCCAGAATTGATCCTGCTCTCTATACAAAATACGATGTTAAACGTGGTCTGCGCGATATTAATGGTAAAGGTGTTTTAGTCGGTCTTACAGAAATATCTGATGTCTGTTCCACAAAAATGATCGACGGTGAAATGCGCCCGGCAGATGGTGAACTTTATTACCGTGGTTACAATGTCAAAGATATTATTGACGGCACATCGGAAAACAGCCACTTTGGTTTCGAAGAATGTACTTATCTGCTTCTTTTTGGAAAACTTCCCACCAAAACAGAACTGATGGAATTTACAAAAATGCTCAGTGAATACCGTACGCTTCCTACCAGTTTTGTCCGCGATATTATCATGAAAGCTCCAAGCAAAGATATGATGAATACGCTTGCAAGGAGTGTTCTTACGCTCTATTCCTATGATGATCTTGCTGATGACATATCGCTTCCAAATGTACTCCGGCAATGTTTACAGCTTATCAGCCTGTTTCCGCTTCTTTCCGTATACGGTTATCAGGCTTATAAACATTATCATGATGGTGCAAGCCTTTTTATTCATCCACCAAAAGCCGAATATTCCACTGCAGAAAACATTCTTCATATTCTGCGTCCGGACAGCCAGTTTACACCTTTAGAGGCAAAACTTTTAGATACAGCGCTGATTCTTCATATGGAGCACGGAGGTGGAAATAACTCCACTTTTACCACACATCTGGTATCTTCATCCGGAACAGATACTTATTCTGTGATCGCCGCTTCCTTAGGTTCCTTAAAAGGTCCAAAGCACGGTGGTGCCAACATCAAAGTTGTCCGCATGTTTGAAGACATGAAAGCAAACCTCTCCGACTGGAATGACGAAGAGGAAATCAGCCGCTATCTGAGAGCTTTATTACATAAAGAGGCTTTTGACCATGCCGGTCTGATCTATGGTATGGGGCATGCGGTATATTCTCTTTCTGATCCTCGTGCACGCATTTTCCGTTCATTTGTAGAAAAACTGTCTGCCGAAAAAGGCTATGAAAAAGAATTTGCTCTCTATGATGCTGTATCACGATTAGCACCAAAGATCATCGCAGATGAACGTCAGATCTATAAAGGTGTCAGTCCAAATGTCGATTTTTACAGCGGCTTTGCTTACAGTATGTTAGGACTTCCAGTGGAACTTTATACTCCGATCTTTGCGATTGCCAGGATTGCCGGATGGAGTGCCCACCGTCTTGAAGAAGTTGCCATCAACGGTAAGATCATGCGTCCTGCTTATAAAAATATTGGTGAACATAAAGAATATATTCCAATGGAAAAACGCTGACCGGAAAGTCAGCGTTTTTCTCAATTCTGCTATTTTTCTATTGGAAGCTCAAACCAGAATGTTGATCCACATCCGGGGGTGCTCTCCACACCATATCTGGCATGATGAAGTTCCAGAATATTTTTTACGATGGAAAGGCCCAGACCCGTTCCCATTACAGCGCGCCTGTGTGTTTTATCCACTTTATAATAGCGATCCCACACATAAGGAAGTGCATCTTCTGCAATACCTTCTCCGCTGTCTGTCACTTCGATCCGAACATAATCCTGTAAAATTTTCTGACGCACCCACACTGTTTTATCTTTTCCGGTATAATTGACCGCATTGTTGATCAGATTATAGATCACCTGATATATCTTGTATTCATCCGCCTTTACCAGAACTTTTCTGTCATATTCAAAATGTATGCAGTAACCATCCTGCTCTTTCAATTTATTATAGCGTTCAAGAACAGATTCGATACTTTCCGTCAGATTGTATTCGGTATCATTTTTTTCCATAACACCAGCCTGAAGTTTTGATATATCAAGCATGTCATTTACAAGGTTTGTCAGTCGTCCGGCTTCATCGATCACTACCTGGACGTTTTCCGGTGTGTTTTCTCCCGGAAGGTCCCGCATCACCTCTGCATAGGCAATGATCATCGTAAGAGGCGTTCTTAAATCATGTGATACGTTTGCAATCAGTTCCCTCCGCAGAGACTCATTTTTGCCAAGTTCTTTCGCTGTTGCATTGAGCGTATCTGAAAGTTCTGCTACTTCACGATAATCTTTTCCATCAAAACGTACATCAAAATCTCCCTTTGCAAGCGCTTTCGCTGACTCATTGATCCGGATCAGTGACTTTGATATCTGCCTGGATAACAAAAGAGCAATTCCAAGTGAAAGCAAAATCATAATAACCGTGATCCATACCAGTTCGATACGCAGTGTATTGACTGTTGCATCCACCGGTGTCAGTTGTGTATTGACCATCAGAATATATTCCTGACCTTTACACTCCACTGCTTTCACATAGATCACACTTTTGATGCGCTCCTGTCCCCGTTTTTGTAAAAAGCCATGAAAAACACGTTCATTTCCGTTTTCGGTTCCATCTTCTGTGGCAGGTTCTAACGGTTCTTTTTCATCCCTCAGTAAATCTTCTTCTGCATTTTCAGGTTTTTTCATGTTGTCATCCCAGAACTCCGGGTTGATCCCACCTTCGTATTCTACCTTAAATATACCGCCATGTTCTTTTGCCTGTTCATAATAATATTGTATCTGCTCTGACGGCATATCTGTGAGTCTTGAATTTACAATATACTCTGCGCTGTATATTTCATTCCCCTGTATATCTGTTACATATACCGCCATGTTATTTTTGGCAGCAATATCATGGATCAGGGTATCTTTATCTTCTTCGTCTGATGTTAATATTCCCGCAGCCACTGATGTAACCTGTTCTGCTTCCCTGCTTTTGATCATGGTATAAAATGAATCCAGATAACAGATCTGGATCAGCCATAATACAACAAGAAGTATTCCTGTAAATACGAGCAGATAAGTAAATACCCTCCACTTAATACTGATTTTTTCATGCTTCAAACCGGTATCCCACCCCTCTTAGTGTCACTAAAAATTTGCGGTATTCTCCGAGACTGCTCCTCAAAAGTTTGATATGGGTATCTAATGTTCTGTCATCTCCATAATAATCATATCCCCATACCTCTGTGATCAGCTTCTCACGATCAAGTGCAATATTACGGTTTCTCACCAGATAAAACAAAAGTTCATATTCTTTTGGTGACATTTCGACACGTTTTCCGTCTACGGTCACAGTCCGTCCCGTAAAATCAATAATCAGACCTTCCGCCTGAAAAATTTCATGTCCGTTTCTTACATCTTTTTTATTGTTTCTGCTGATCACAACTTTCACACGCATCATCAGTTCACGTGGAGAAAACGGTTTTACCACATAATCATCGATTCCAAGTTCAAATCCGTGAATCTTGTCATATTCTTCACCGCGTGCCGATAGCATAATAACAGGAATTTCTTTGAATTTGCGGATTTCCCGGCAGGTTGAAAACCCATCCAGTTCCGGCATCATTACATCTAGTATGATCAGGTCAAAATCTTCTTTCCGGCAAATTTCGACTGCTTCCATCCCATCATGTGCCTCTGTGATCTCATACCCTTCAAATTCTCCATATTTCCGGATGATCGCACGGATCTTATCTTCATCGTCTACAACTAAAATGCGTTCCATAACGTCTCATTTCCTCCCACAAACTGACTTTTTTCTGTTCATTACTATAACCGGTTTATGTGACGGCTGTGTGACTATCATCCGTATCTTGTGAAAATATGCTTTCCTATGAACGTCTTAAATGTGCAGGAACTTTTCCCGTGCAGTCTTTAAGCTGTTCTGGAACCATAAAAATGACCCAAGAAAGATCACAAGTTCTGCCAAAGTCAGCTTTCCTAAGAAATTCGTAAGTTCATTGATGATACCAACCAGTCCGACTAGGGCAACGATTCCTCCGAACAACGCCTCTCTCCAGTAAATAAATGCTATAAATCCTGCTGTATCTTTACATTTTTTCATCTCTTCTTCTGCAATTACCATGGCATTGATCCTGCCACTTTTTTTCATCTGAAGTGAAGATACTACCATATAGATCCCAAAAAGCAGAATTACCGCATCAAATACAACCATTACTTTCATTTTAAACCTCCAGCATAAATCTTTGTATTTCGACTTTTTTGTCTCATGTTTTTTATTATAAACGCAATACAAAATTGGCGCAACCGGACGTTTTAATTTGTTTTTTTACATAAAATCCCATATTTTCGGTCAAGAAACATTGAACTCTTGCGCCGATTAGTGTAAAATAAAAACAACATACTTATAGAAGGGGGCAAAAAACCATGAAATTTGATGACACAAAAATTCTCATCAGTGACGATTCTATTTTAGCAAGAAAACAGTTAAAGGATATCCTCTCCCAGTTTGGCACACCAACATTTTTAGAGGCTGCAAACGGACAGGATGCTATTGATATTTACAAAAAAGAATCCCCTTCGCTTGTATTTCTTGACATCGTTATGCCGATCAAAGATGGCAATGCTGTCATACATGAGATTACTGATTTTGATCCAGATGCTACTATCATTATTGTCTCTTCTGTCGGTACGCAGTCCCAGCTCCGCGAAGCCATTGAGGCAGGTGCCAGTGATTTTATCCAGAAACCGATCAATGCGGATCAGATCGAACATATTATTACTTCAAGATTTGAAGGGAGATAGACATGTACGCTCAATTTTTCGGAAACTACTTATTATCACACGGAATCACAAAAGAACAGTTAATGCATGCTATGCAGGAAGCAAATTCTGAGCATCCGAAATTAGGAACTCTCGCCATGCATGCAGGATATATGTCAGCCAGTGAAGTGGACCGCGTAATCATCATGCAGACACATGAAGATAAACGTTTCGGCGAACTTGCCATCCGCGAGGGCTATCTGACAGAAGCACAGGTTACAGAGTTACTGCAGACACAGAATCCTAACTTCTTACTTCTTGGTCAGGCATTATTAAATGATGGTGTTATTAATAATGAGCAGCTTCAGTCTCTTATCATCGGTTATCAGTCAGATAATGAACTTTATGATGCAGATATGTCCGCAGAGACAAAGGATATCGTAAACCACCTTGTAGAAAATTTCTTTGTCGTTGCAGAACGTCAGCTTTCACCTGGTGAACTTTCTTTCCTGCATCTTTTGTTTAACGATCTCGTTCGTTTTATCGGAGATGATTTTTCACCAGTTCGCCCTGAACTCTGTAAAGAATATCCAACAAACTACTGTATCAGCCAGCAGATCAACGGTAAGTTTTCCATCCGTACTTATATTGACATGCCGGAAAGTACATGTATTGCATTTGCATCCCGTTATGTTGATGAAGATTTCAACAGTTTTGATGAATATGTACAGTCCTCTCTTGAAGATTTCTTAAATCTCCACAATGGTCTGTTCAATGTTAATATGTCAAATGAACAGGGACTTGAATTACAGCTTGATGTTCCAAATGTTGTGACAGATGAATTGATCACATTTGAACATGAAGCATATCTGTTACCGGTTGTTTATTCTTTCGGAACGATTCATTTTATCTTTGAACTGATTCACAACGAATTATAAATTTCATTATGACAAAAAACGACTGTGCAAAACACAGTCGTTTTTTTGATGAAAATAGAATGTTTGCGGAATGAACATTCTATTTTCTGTTATCTGCTTATTTATTATATTCCAAGGAACTGTTTTACAACCTCTGGCATCTCTTCCACTTCACATACAGTCTTATGGCGAACCTCGGCACTGCGGATTTCCTCGATTGCCTGTGGAATTTTTACATTGCCGATCCTGCTTAATTCATCCACCAGCTCAAACTCAGATAAAGAATCATATTTTGGATCAATCGCATCCATAACGCTTCTGCTGAATTTAAACGGACTTGCTGTTGATGCGATCACGGTCTTGGTATCTGTGTCATTCGTATCTTTTTTATATTTATGATATACAGATGCAGCAACTGCTGTATGTGTATCAATCACATAACCTGTTTTCTCATACAGATCACGGATGGTATCTGCTGTCTCTTTCTCGCTCGCATAATTTCCGTAGAAATCAGCAAGTTTCTCTTTCATTTCCGGTGTGATCTCGTATTTGCCGGTTGTATTTAATTCTTTCATCAGTGCAGCATTCTTCACAGCATCCTCACCTGCAATACGATAGATCAGACGTTCAAGGTTGCTTGAGATCAGAATATCCATAGATGGAGAACTTGTCAGCATAAATTCGCGGTTCTTATCATAGGTACCGGTAGAGAAGAAATCATAAAGGACTTTATTCTCATTTGAAGCACAAATCAGTTTTGCTACCGGAATGCCCATATTTTTTGCATAAAACGCTGCCAGGATATTTCCAAAATTACCGGTAGGCACTACGATATTAATTTTCTCGTCTTTTGCGATCACACCGTTTGCATATAATTTTGCATATGCATATACATAGTATGCAATCTGTGGTACCAGACGTCCGATATTGATAGAGTTTGCAGATGAAAACTGATAACCTGCAGCGTCCATCTCCTCTGCAAATTCTGCATCAGAAAACATTTTCTTAACACCGGTCTGTGCCTGGTCAAAATTGCCATGGATACCAACAACAAAAGTATTATCACCTTTCTGTGTTACCATCTGCTTTTCCTGTACCGGGCTGACACCATTCTTTGGATAAAATACAATGATCTTGGTTCCCTTTACATCTGCAAAGCCTGCCAATGCTGCCTTTCCGGTATCACCGGATGTAGCGGTCAGGATCACGATATCATTTTTGACATTATTCTTTCTTGCTGCAGTGATCAGAAGATGTGGCAGAATGGATAATGCCATATCTTTAAAAGCGATCGTCGGACCATGGAACAATTCAAGATAATACGCACCATCTGCGTCCACTAACGGCGCGATCTCTTCTGTATCAAACTTACTGTCATAGGCAGCATTAATACAGTTTTTCAG
>ERZ1034730.837-NODE-837-length-9961-cov-9.419342_pt1 | contig 9961 bp, 12 predicted proteins | sample MGYA00520650_ERZ1034730 | MGnify/ENA primary metagenome ERZ1034730 (study PRJEB33766, sample SAMN09781702) | gut metagenome | biome: gut microbiome | host: Homo sapiens | place: Madagascar | study: EMG produced TPA metagenomics assembly of the PRJNA485056 data set... | reverse complement strand
GTAGCTATGAACATCATGGTTCTAAAATGCTTGTTGAGTAAGAAAAGTTTTAAGAAAGTGGTGATAGTATTATCTTGGTGGGACAAGAAGACAAACAATGGAACTATATCAAATAATCCCCAAACATATTTGAAAGAATATTCTCCCGCTTTGTTTAATTTTATTCAAAATCATATTTCTAACTTTGAAATTATAGGTCTGAGTGCACAGGGATTGGAATATCCAACAGAAGAACAAGGAAATTATGAAGCAACCAAAAAAGAAATTAAAGCAAAGACGCGAGAAGGGAAAAGATCATTTGTTGAAATAGGAGACAAAATTGTACATGATTTATCTCTACCATTATATTTTCTTATAAAGGAATGATTATAGAACAGACTTTATATGGCTATAACAAAGGCCATGGACTATTGGCGAGTTCTTTTCCTGTAAGACCGAACAACGACTCATCTTTGATGTCAGTTCTAAGTGATTGGACAGGTTTCAGGAACGAGTTAGGGGAAGATTCGTATATGACCTTCTATCCATTATCTAATGGCGAAAAATATGCTTTTGCCAAGACATGGTATGCAGAAGAAATGGAACGTCCTGGTTGTGTTTGGACTCATACTCTAATTGTTGACTTGAAAGAAATGGATAGAAATTTTGATTTTCGGGTGTTGGACGATTACTTTAGACGACCTCAAAAGGACGACTATGAATCCTATCAACATAAAATAGAAATCGATAATTTTGAAACAAGAAATTCCAATGTGGTTTTTCATATGTTCGATGACACGTCCTTGTTAGTTCTATATTTACTTTTACTTTGCAACAACAAGAATTTATTCATATATATGGATAAAGCCCAAAGAGCATATCAAGCATTATGTTTCTATCTACTTCAATATCTTCCTTTAGATATGTTGAAATGGATTTCGCTGAGCACAGGGTCTGCATCTCGAAGGAAACTTGGAAGCGAGGACTTTTCTATTCAGTTTACTGACAATATTACTAATATATCATTATCAAATGCTCCTTGGAAGGGTAAAATTGCCAAAGAGAATTTCACTATTGGATTATTGTACATATTTGAACAGTCGAAAAGAGAGAATGATACTTTTCCAAGTTTAATAAGATTATTTAAGGAAGACATTAAAGATGAAAAAGAGAAACTATTTGCATTTGCAATGTTGATGAAAGAACTCGACACTGCACTAAATGAAAAAGTTGGAAGAAATGAATATGCAAAAGTGCTATCCCTGTTGGAGGAATACTTTCCGAAGCAAGATGAGGGTATACGGCTTAAAAGTAACTTTCTATCAGAGAAAATATCTTCTTTGTATGGCAATGAGGAAGATTATCTCTTTCAAATTGCATCTTTGAAAAGTGATACTTTCTTACATCCTTTGTTGACTCATTTCGCTCAAAGATTGATTCTGTTAGACAAAAATAGTCATAATGACTTTGTGGGTTTGGTGGATAAAATTGCAAAGATAGAGCATCCAAACGAAACTGCATGTAAGGCATTGTTATATGCCATCGACCACATGGACGAAGAAGAATTACTTAGTTTGACAAATAATAATTGGGAGCATATTTTACCATTGCTAAATAATAATGATAGTTTTTTTGAATCAGGTATATGGCTGAGATTGCCTGCAAAACAATTCAATGAAATATTTTTATTGTATTATAGTCACAGTTTAGATTTTTTCAAACATTGGGACGAATTACTAAAGAAAGTGTTAGCTTCAGAAACTCTTACAGAAGAGAAGATTTCTTTGCAATTAGTAATGAATGCTAATGATGCTGTCAAAATAATATTTGATTCAGCAAACAGTTCTCAATTATCAGTTATTTCTCCTTTCTTGCTTCTATCTTGTATGCAGAAAAAACAAGATATTTTTTACTGGTTAGGAAAGCAAAAGATTATCAATGAACGAGTTGAAAATTTCATTATACATCAAATAGATCCAACTGCCATTTATGTAAAAGAGACGCAATCTTGTTCTTGGAGAGCATTGTTAGAAGCAGATAATGGAGCCAAGAGTATCGATTTTTATATGTATTTGTATATACTTGCGCATAATTGGAAAGACGCTCAATCTGTAGAGATGCTGAAGCATAGTTTTTACCATATATACCAAGAATTGAGCAAAAGCAAGTTAAGCATTAAGAATTGGGATAGACTTAGCATGGTTACTCCGAATCGCTATTTCATAGCCAAATGGGATAAATGTAAAATTTTAAGCAGAGGGCTTGTTGATTATCTCAAAGATTGTGATGTGGATATAGAAGAGATACGTGTTTTCTCTCCAAATAAAAAGGTAAATGAGTATTTGGTTCATCATTGGGAAAAAAATAAACTCTAATCATAGAATCAATGAATAATTTCAAAGATATAAAAGTAGCAGTAGCCGGAACAGGCTACGTCGGTTTGAGCATAGCCACGCTATTGTCTCAGCACCATCACGTTACAGCAGTAGATGTAATCCCCGAAAAGGTGGAGAAACTCAACAATAGAGTTTCACCCATACAGGATGATTACATTGAGAAGTATCTGGCAGAGAAGGAACTGAACCTGACAGCAACCCTTGATGGCAAATCAGCTTATGCCGATGCCGACTTTGTGGTGATTGCAGCACCAACCAACTACGACCCAGTAAAGAACTACTTCGATACAACCCATGTCGAAGAAGTCATTGACCTGGTGTTGGAAGTGAACCCAGACGCTGTGATGGTTATTAAGAGTACCATCCCTGTGGGCTATACCCGCAGTCTTTACCTAAAGTATGCCAAGAAGGGAGTCAAGAAGTTCAATCTCCTTTTCTCCCCAGAGTTCCTTCGTGAAAGCAAGGCACTCTACGACAATCTCTATCCCAGTCGAATTATCGTAGGCTATCCTAAGATTATCGACCGCCCTGAGTTTGCTGAGGAAAACGAGGCAATCATGCAGGTAACAGATGTCGAGGAGATGAAGGAAGCTGCCAAGACATTTGCAGCCCTTTTGCAGGAAGGTGCCATTAAGGAAAATATCGATACACTCTTCATGGGCATGAAGGAGGCCGAGGCAGTGAAGCTCTTCGCCAACACCTATCTCGCCCTTCGAGTAAGCTATTTCAACGAACTTGATACCTATGCAGAAGTAAAAGGTCTCGATACCAAGGCCATCATTGATGGAGTAGGTCTCGATCCACGTATCGGTACCCATTATAACAACCCAAGCTTCGGCTATGGTGGCTATTGCTTGCCAAAGGATACCAAGCAGCTCTTGGCAAACTATGCCGATGTTCCAGAAAATCTGATTGAGGCAATCGTTGAGAGTAACCGTACCCGTAAAGACTATATAGCAGATGCTGTATTACAGAAAGCAGGCTGGTATAGCTATACCGAGAACAACCAGTTTGGAGCCGAAGTCAATTCATGCGTCATTGGTGTCTATCGCCTGACGATGAAATCCAATTCCGATAACTTCCGCCAGTCTGCTATTCAGGGCATCATGAAGCGTATCAAGGCAAAGGGTGCAGAGGTGATTATTTATGAGCCAACATTCGAAGATGGCAGCACCTTCTTTGGCAGCAAGGTTGTCAATGACTTGGAGACATTTAAGGCTCAGAGCCATGCCATCATCGCCAACCGCTATGATGCCTGTTTGGATGATGTAAAGGATAAGGTATATACACGAGATATATTTAGAAGAGATTAAAATAGTAAGTATTTAGCTAACTGTTCGTATTAATTGATATTACAAAAAAATAATGGAACAACAGTATCAAAAGATACCTCGCAACTCTAATTTAGAGTTATACCGTATCATCGTGATGCTGCTCATTGTAGCCCATCACTATGTTGTTAATTCGGATATGATGGCAGAAATGGCGAAAGAGCCATTAAGTAGTAGAAGTCTATTTTTAACATCTTTGGAATGTGGGGAATGATACCTTGCATAATATTGAAAAATATTACACACCAAATGCATGTCTTTATGCTGTAATCACAGTCTTGTGTGTGTTCCTTATCTGTATAATAATAGATTATGTGCGAATACACACTGTAGAGAAATTGACATTTAAAGTGATAGACAAGTATTTGTTTAAACATCATTTACAATAAGTAAAAATATAATGGAAGAAAATTTAAAGGAAAGACTTAAAAAGGATTATATTGGAGCTTCTTTAATCAATTTTCCAATTATGGAATGAACTTCATTGTTGGAATAGTTATGGCTCGATTGTTGTCCCCATCGGATTATGGAATAACAGCATTGCCAGCGGTATTTATGGCTGTAGCAGGTACTATTCAGGATGGAGGATTGGCGAATGCATTGATTCGTAAACCGGAATTGACGGAGAGAGAGATTTGTCTACAGCTTTCTATTATAGCATATTTGTAGGTATATTTCTTTATGCGATGTTGTTTTTTGCGGCACCTTGGATTGCTGACTTTTACAATACTCCTGTTTTAATACCATTAATGCGAATTACCGCAATAGGCTTTCTTTATACTCCGCTGATTACTCCTCAAAATGTAATATTGCGCCGTAAACTTGACTTTAAGACTCAGACAAAGATTTCTTTGACAACAAGGTTTTTTGGAGCTATTGCAGGAATTGTACTTGCTTATACAGGGTATGGCTTGTGGGCATTGGTGTTGTCTAATTTCTTCTCTGGAATACTTGCACTTATCTTGAATTGGGTAGCTGTACGTTGGTTACCTAAGGCGAAATGGTCTAAGGATGCATTCAAGTATTTGTGGGGATATGGCAATAAACTGATGTTTTCTCAAATATTAGACACTGTATACACCAACGTAGCTCCTGTCTTTATTGGAAAATATTATTCTCCGTCTCAGTTGGGTGTTTATAATCGTGCTCAGAACTATGCCGAAATGCCTTCTCAAAATATTACAGGAGTCATTTCTAATGTGTCATTTCCTGTTTTGAGCAAAATGCAAAACGATGATGAGCAATTAGCTTATAATTATCGTCGAATGCTGAAAGTTTCAGCTTTTGTCATATTTCCCATTATGCTGATGTTGTCTGCTTTAGCTCGTCCATTGGTAATCACTATGATTACAGCAAAGTGGGAGGCTTGTATCATCTTGTTGCAAATTATTTGTTTTTCGATGATGTGGTATCCTATCCATGCCATCAACTTAAATCTTCTTCAGGTGAAAGGGCGTTCTGATTTATTTCTTAGATTAGAGATCATAAAGAAAGTGCTGGGTTTGTCAATTCTTGTTATAACTCTGCCACTTGGGTTGGTTTATTTCTGTTTGGGAAATATTGTTTCTTCGATGATAGCACTTATAATAAACACTTATTATACAGGAAAGTTGATTCAAGTTGGGTATTTTAAGCAGATGAAAGATTTGCTTCCTATATTTGGATTAAGCCTCTTCATGTGGCTTTGTATTCATGGCATAAATTATTTTATCCCCAATATGTTGCTTTAAATATTTGTAGGTGGTTGTGTGGGTCTTATTATATATCTTGGAGTAGCTTTTCTGTTTAAGTTTGATGAGCTGAAGGATGTAAAATATTTGCTCCCAAGAAAATCTTTATAAATATACTGTTGAGTAGAAGAAGATTTGGGAGCGTAAGTGGATAACCAATAGTTGTAGTATTTTGTACGCTGTTCTATTCAAAGGTGTCATAAGTATATTGGGGTGTAAACTTAAACATAATAATAAAGGTAATAAAATGGATGATATTTTTGATTTATCAATTTCTGAGAAAGAAAAAGATTTTGTAAAATATGGATTTAAGGCAGATTTAAGTATTTCTGTTGATATACTTGAAGAATTCTCTAATTTCCCATATATAGGTTCATTGGTAAAATTGGGTCTGTTAGGCAATAAGTATGCGGAATATCGCTTCATTAAAAAAGCTTCTAAATTTCTCAAAAAAGATATAGAAATTCCACTTGATAAGAAAAAACAATTTCTGTCAAATCTGAAGTCTAAGGATCGTAAACGTATATATGATTATATAATGGAGTATTTGCTTCGAGCAGAAGATGATGAAAAAGCAGAATTGATGGGTTTTGTTTATGAAGAATGCGTCTATGGCAGAATTGACAATATGATGCTATTAAGATTATGTTCTATCATAGATAGGGCCTTTCTTTATGACCTGTTGGAATTACCTAAATATATGGAAGAAAATTCTGACGATAGTGATGCTGCTTACAATTTTATAAATTTAGGATTAATAGATAATTACATAGGTGGCGTATGGAAGAATATGCCCTCTTTTCAATTAAATAATCTCGGACACAGACTATATGATATCTTGAATACAAATAATTGGTTTGATAATCATTTGAGTATATAACAGTTAAAAAATAACTTGGTACAAAAATGCTAAGCAGATTTGCACCTAACGACATAGTTCCACTTAGGCAATTGTTTATCAAATCTGATTCGCTTTTGTCTTTCGGATACATATGATTCGTCAAGCGTTCTTTGAGTTTGATATTCCTTAGAGTTGATGGAGGCAACAACAACCAATCCCTTGGATGTCGTAGTTTCATTCGCTTTCTTGCAAGCATATTCTGCAGACAGCAATGGTACTCCACTCCAGGATCTTGTTATATGTGCAAACAGCTTATGTTCTATTGGGTTATACTTTGAACAATATGGTGGATAATGTGCAATGATAATATCCAATTCAAGCGATGTGGCTAACTTTATAAGTTCTTGCTTAAAGATATGATGTGAGGCTGAGTTGGAACCTCCTCCATCGCATAAGATGCAGATTGCGGTTGCCTTGGAATATACGACCGCCACACCATGTTTGCCTATGTTGATAGCTCTTGTAGCACAATATAGCCGACGCTGGCGCTCGTCTAATTGCTGGATGTATGTCAAGTCGGTCTCTGAAAAGACTTCTGTTAGAATCTTTGTATTCATTATAACTGCCTGGAAATCAGTTGTAAAGATACAAATTTTCTATCAGATTAAAGAATGCAAATAGCTAATAATCAATAAGTTAAAAAGAAATTATGACAAAGGAAGATTATAGTAAATATGAAGCAAAGGAAGAGCTTGGAACTCTATCCTTTAACCATGTGTTACTTCATAAAAAGGACACAAAAATGTACCAAGTTATTTATTAATCATTACTAAAAAGACTAAAATACAAAGATCGTCCGATATTAGGAAATATAGAATTGGATTTTACTCCAGATGGAGATAGATCAGATGCTTCTGTGATATTCGCAGGCAATAATGGCAGTGGTAAAACTACGATTCTTTATTCCATCAAACATCTATACAGTTGTTGATTGAACTGTTGAAATAAAGAAACAAACTGATGAAGAAGTCTCAACATAAATTACTCGTTTATCAGAGAATGTGCAAGAAGCAAATGCTTCACAAAGTACGCTCTCGGCAAAAGAAAAGAGCTTTCAGACGCTTGATGCAAGGTGTTCCGGAAAAGATGATAGGTAGCCATCATCTTCGTAAGTATTCTCCGTATCAATTTTTTAAAGAGCAACAGATGATTCAATCTCGTTATAGGGATTATTATCATGTTAAGGCTCCGTTAATCTTGTCGCTTGTCAATAATCATGAGGAAGTCATTTGTTTTATCAATGAAATTAAGGCGCATTTAGAGAGAAAGCATAAAGTCTTTGTTGTTTTGAGTAATGTCGTGACGTTAACGGATGATGCTATTGTCGTCTTGTTGTCATCAATGATACGTTTCCGTGAGAATCATATTGATTTTAATGGAAACTATCCAAAATCAAAGAAAGCTGCAGAAAAATTGGAAAAATCGGGTTTCTTTGACTATTTGTATAAGAATGGAGCTGATGCCCTTTCTGTCAAGTCTATGAACAGTTCTATTTATACGCATGGCTATAAAAGAGCGGATGCCGCTTTTGCAAGTAGAATGATTGAAGCAAGTAGCAAAGTTATTTGGGGAGAGAGTCGCAGATGCCCAGGTGTACAGAATACTTTTACAGAACTTATGGCAAATACTTATAAGCATGCTAGCGGTGGAGTAGAAGGGGAACATCATTGGTGGGTATCAATGACGAAGGATTATGAGCATAAAAAGGTAGTTTTTGGCTTTGTTGATTATGGAGTTGGAATCTTTCGAAGCCTTAAAAATAAATCACCCGATGATAAACTATATGGTGGATTACAGAAACTATTGCAGAAGTTCCCATTGGCAGACAATAATGCCAAAATGATGAAATTGATATTAGAAGGAGAACTTCACAAAACGGCAACTCTGCAATCTAATAGGGGCAGAGGATTGCCTTATATACATTCTTGTCAAAAGGACAATTCAATAGATTCTTTGGTAATAATATCTAATAATGTATATGCTGATGTTAAAAATGGTGAGTATAAGTTGTTAGATAACGAATTTATTGGTACTTTTGTAACGTGGGAGATGAATTCCACAATTTTTAATCTCTAACACTCTATAAATAATATAACAATTATGATACATTTGAGCATTGCAAACGATTTTTCCAAAACACCAGGTGTGAGATACCCACAAGAAGGTGAATTTTCTGGTGAGGAATTTCGTGATAACGTCTTGATTCCAAAAGTAGAAGAGGCCATCAGGAGAAAGGAAAAACTAGAGGTTGACTTGGATGGAACCTCAGGCTTAGGACCTTCTTTCTTGGAAGAAGCCTTTGGCGGTCTTATCCGAAAGGGATATGATTATGGGGTATTAAAAGCAATTTTGTCATTCAAGTCATTGGAAGTACCTTATTATGAAGACGACATTAAAAAGTATATGAAAGAAGCGAATGAAAATAATTAAATCTCATATAAAGCTGTCGTTAATCTTGACCTTTTTTGCTGGTTGGTATATCGGATTGTGGGTAGAGAATTGGGCTTTTGTAACAATGTCATTCGAAGTACCAGCAATAAACTTATTGACGACTGCTGCAACCTTGGGTGTGACTGTATATGTTGCGAAAATCATACAGAAATCGGTTCAAGATAGAAAAAGCCAAAATCAGTTGCTCATCCAGCGTATAGATAGAATCGAAAAACTTGTGGACGAGATAGATCATACGACAAGTGCGGATGGATTTAGCTATATCGGTTTGCAGGCAAGTATTAAGAACTTATACATGTCTTTGAATAGGGTTATAAATGAGATTCATCGTTTATATCCCGAAATAAAGAAACAGGTTTTATCAAAGCAAGCCCTTTTAAATGTGCGAGAACTAGAAAATGTTGCTACTTTTACTGTGAAAAACAACTCGCAAATTCGTATATTAGCAGACAAGGTTTTTTATTCACAACCTAAAAGAACAGAGGTAAATTCTTCGTTGTCTTCTCTGAGAGACAAACTGTTTGATTTACAGATAGAAGTCAATGGGCAGTGAGTTTGATATAGGTGATACAGATGATAGTATTACTTTGTGTGGGGCATGAAAGCTGGCTTTTAAATTGACGAGTGCAACTTATCTTCTGCAAAACGATACAAAATAAAAAACTGATATGTGTAACTACTTGTAAAATAGTGGGGGCGCTGGATTGATGATATACAGTTTAACTTATTATTTAAAGAGTCCACTTCAAAAAGTGGTTTCGTTTAAAAGTTTAACATACATTCGTTCTTTGACATTTTGTAGTCTGGAGATTTTTCGTAACTTTGAAGTCTCAAACAACAATATAAGAATATGTTTAAAAAGAGTCCAAAGACAAAGCAATTCAACTTGTTCTGTTTTCCTTCAGGGCTGATGTGCGAGCGAGAGAGTCGTATGTACGACGATGAGTCAGCTTGGCATAACAAGTTCTACAAGGAAGTAACCTCCAAGGTTGACGAAGACATTTTCAAACCGCTCTATACAACAGAGCGAGAGGATAATCGTGTCGGTCGTCCAAATGCTGCAAGCTCACGTTGTATAAACAACTCGTTCGCCAACTGGTTGCCAGAGTTAGTTAACACCGAGGATTGCATAAAGGCTTTCCAAGGCATATGTTTAATTCAAATTTAATCCAC
>ERZ1034730.836-NODE-836-length-9968-cov-6.997982_pt1 | contig 9968 bp, 8 predicted proteins | sample MGYA00520650_ERZ1034730 | MGnify/ENA primary metagenome ERZ1034730 (study PRJEB33766, sample SAMN09781702) | gut metagenome | biome: gut microbiome | host: Homo sapiens | place: Madagascar | study: EMG produced TPA metagenomics assembly of the PRJNA485056 data set... | reverse complement strand
CCCTTCGCCTCGCGAAGTTCAACCTCGACACACGCCAGACCACCTCGTTCATCGGCATGCCCACCCCTGCCAACGCCCTCTTCTGGGGTTCGCTGCTCGTCTCACAGCCCACACTCATCGAGTCGTCAGCATGGATGATACCCGCAATACTGCTACTCGTAGTGCTCACAAGCCTCCTTTTGGTCAGCGAGCTGCCCATGTTCGCCCTGAAATTCAAGCAGTGGGGATGGCGCGGCAACGAGCTTCGCTATTCGTTCATCGCCCTCTCCTGCGTTGTCATCGCCCTCTTCGGCGTAATCGGTGGCATGTGGATTGTCATCACCCTCTACTTCCTCACCTCCGTAGTGGCTGACATCGTGAGCCGCACACACGCAACGGTCGACATCGAGAAGTAGAAAGCATCAAGAGAGTGAAAACGGATTGTAGTACCTAAAACCCATTCCTATGTCATTCATCGGACTATTTCTGAAAAGCATATTTATCATGGTGCTTATGATTGCCGTCTTCCTTATCGGCATCATCAGTTTCCTCTATCTGCGCGTGAAGCGCATGACGAAGCTGTTCCGCAACGGCACCAACTCCAACGCCAACCGCACCAACACCCGACGCCAGCAGCAAAACACCACATCGGGCAGCACGAAGCGCCGCAGCGCCGAATACGACGACGGCGTAGTAGTAGAAGAAGAACTCTACGACGAGCGCTCACCGCGTCAGGCTAACCGCAAGATTTTCGCCAAAGACGAGGGCGAATACGTGGAGTTTGAGGAAGTAAAAGTAAAAAAGTAAAAGAGTAAAAAAGGTTTATATAATACACTTTTGCGTTTTTATCTCCCATCTACCATTTTTCCGTCTTTTTCCGCCACAACTTATTGAAACTCAAATACAGCGAAGGCTGGAAGATATGTTTATTATCTTCCAGCCTTTGCTTTTATCTACCAGCCGGAGAGGGGTATCTGCCAGGATGTGCTTCTTGGAGTTGGTTGCTCCAAAATGGCACATCATCGGTGTTTTCCAAGTGTACAACAGCCTTTATGCTTCTGTCACGCAATGGAATGTTACTATAATATAACGCTTGTTGATAGATTCTATTCATATCCTTTACTTAACCGGGGTTGTCACATCCTCCATATAGATAATCTTATCACCCCATCCGTCCCCGAAGATACTCGGTGAATGAGTAGTGATGAGTTTCTATTTCTTTAATTTTGGAGTATGCCATAACATCGTTTGTTTACAGTGCCCACCTTATTCAAGCAAGCACTCATTATTAGTGATACGCATGCAAAGTTAATATATTTTCCACCCAAAAGCAAGATTTCGACCGAACAATGTCCACCATTTTGTTTCTGACGGCGGAGATTGATTGCGGCGAGATGCTTGAGGATAAAGACATAAAATGATAATAAAAACCCCTCCGTGCGGCTTGTGGGCTGTGCGGAGGGGCAGGCTTTAATCCGTCGGTTATGCTTACAGGTTAAAATCTCAAACACTATAGATTTAATCCCAAAAATGCTCCTATTATTGATGTTGTGATTGGCAATATATCTCTCCAATTCTTATACCATAGGAGATTCGATGTTACCATAGTTGCTAAGAGGAGAAATTGTAATCTATGTTTAATATCATAACCTACAACGTTATTAATTTGTTCTGTCAACATCGTTTCTGCAAATAGCAAAAATGTTATACCACCCATAACAACAAATAGTATAAACCATTTTGTAATATTCTTTCTCCAGTCAATTGAGTTTATCATTTCTTCGGCCTCTGCAAAATCTATAAGTTTATCAGTAAAATATATATATGATTTCTTCCCTTTTGACCATGCTTCATTATTTATTTCATTAAATGTATCTGCAATAAATCCTTGTGTAAAGAAAGAATAGTTGTTATATTCATGCAGCAAATCGCCTTCACCATACCTTGTTACTACATAACTTCTTAATTGATTCTGAATATGCAAGACCTCTCCTTTCAGTCTTTTCTCCTTTTTGCTGTATTTTGATTCATCCTTTAAATCATCATATTCCCATATCTTCCAAGGAAGCGACTCTATTTTGCATTTTAAGTTTTTTAGGAATTGAATGTTCCTTGGTTTAAATATATTCATTTATCTTAATTTATTGTAGTTTATAATATTATGCATTTGACATTTTATCTAAGTAAGGATTATTTCTCCGTCCCTAACCTTATCGATAGTTGCTTTTCTGTGATAACCATTCTTTGTGAATTCATTTATCCATATAAGTTTCCTTGTACCGTCTCCATAAGGTTGTAATCTGAAATGACCACTAACTTTGAAGGATTCATCATTACATATTTCAGTATACCATTTACTGTCAAAGCGATAGTAATCAAGCCCTGGTTCTGTGACAATCTGAGTTCTCTTGTTCTTTTTAACCTCTTTTCTTACAGTGGTTGAAACTTGACCTAATTGAACTTCAGCCCATTGTCTTAAACACAAATAATCCAAGACCATATCTATATAATCTCTGATATTTACTTCCAAACATCCATCTATTAAAGGTAAAATCATACAATCTAACTGATGACCATTTCCCTTAATTTTATCCTTTGGTGACACACAGATGTAGTATGTAGGTATTGACAAATATTTGTCAATATTATCTTGAAACACCCATAAAGTAAGACAACCATTCTTTATGCTGTACACGACATAGCACCCTTCAATAAAGTATGGACTACGAACAATCCCGTTCTCATTATCAAGTTCATTAAGGATATCTATATGAAACTGCGTAAACTTCATATAGGACTTATCCATTGTGTCAACAAATGCCTTGGAAAAAACAACCAGATTACGGCAGTTACCTTTTAAGGTGGATAGTTCTCTTATCGCATTATCTCTATCAGAGTCAATTGCACTACCGAAATTATTACACCAATTAAGAATACTTTGTGGTAAATCTCTTTTATCAAGACAAAACATATAACGAAACAATGTAATGTCATTTATATTTTTGCTCTTCATATATTACTTCATTTTATCAATTAACTCTTTTAATCCATCTATAATCTGGACCTTCTGTTGTCCATTGGAATTGCCACATCGCCCCAGATTTGTTACTTATTAAATAGTATTGATACATGCTTGTCATCGGCTGTATAGTAAAGATGCTTTCATCTCCAGTTTCAAGAATTTCTTCATTTATTGAAACACAAAGGAGATTATCTAACGTTTGGGTGTCATATTGTACTTGCCAAAGTCTTCCTGTAAAACTATCCAACATGATAAATGTCCACATGTTTTTAGTGGCAAACATCTTGAATCTTCCTTTCCATTTATCTGAAGAAGACGGATATGCTTTGGACCAATAATTAATTGGTACAGCAAACATATAATCCGTTCCTTGTATACTAAATTGAACCTGCCAATTTTTTCCAGTGAAACTATCAAGCATGATGAAAGTCCACATATTCTGTGTTTCATAAAGACAGAAACGGTTCTCAACTTCACCGTCAATTTCCATTGCGTCACAAATCTTCCAAGATTGGCCATCATCTTGCACCTGTAACACTTCTCCCGTAGCGGTATTCAAACGCAACTGGTTATGATAGTTACGTGTTTGATACATCTTATAAGTTTGTGCCAATAGACATAAAGGCATCAAGCATAATATCAACAAAAAGAATCTTTTCATATCATTCAACTTAATATGGTGGATACGTATGCAAAGTTAATAAATTTTCATTCCAAAAACAAAATTTCTGTCAAGGGATGCCCTCCTTCCCTCCATTTTGTTTCTGACGGCGGAGATTGATTGCGGCGAGGTGCTTTGAGGATAAAGACATTAAAGGATAATAAACTCCCCTCCGTGCGGCTTGGGCTGCGCGGAGGGGAGTTTTTATTGAAATATCAATATATAGAGATTAAATAAAATCTCCCATTACTCTTCCTAACACAGTATCTCGATACGTGTTAAAGATATTTGGTTTCAGCATGATATAGTTGGGCAAACTTTCAAGATATTCCAACTCAAATACAAGGCGTGGATCCTTATCCTCTGTATCGGGATAAATCTCTGACTTGTTGCCGATGCGAGCAATTCTTATCAAATACAAATCTTTTACTCCTTTACCTTTGATATATGGCATGAAGTAATAAAGTTTATTGAGAGCGATTGTAGAAGGGAAAGACTTCGTTTTTCCTGTATAGTAGATTTTTGTCTGTCCACCATCAAGGAAATAATCAGTATTGTCAGCTTTCACAAAACCTATCAACAAATTCTTGTTCATATCCAAAGTGTAGTTCTTCTTTGGCTTATTAACTTTCAGCAGAGGCTCATCTTCAGAGAACAAGTCAAGATTCAACATTGGTAGAGCATCACGCTTTGTATCTATAGGACGAGATGAAACTGGTTCTTTCTCATATATAAAACGATAAAGGCTCTTACCAATTTGCTGCACGATACCACAAACTAAGGCATTACCCATTAGGAACGCTCTTCTACCATCTGTCACCTCTGGATGACATGTATGATTATCAGGAAACATGTTCAAACGCTCCAACTCAATAGGAATCAAACGACGGTATCTACCAGACGGGGTGAGTATCACATGCTTAAAACGTGAAGCTGCAGAGCCACCTTCTCCCGTTATAATTGTTCTTGATGGTTTATCCAAAGAGTCAGGAAAAGCCATTCCACCCTCCGAAAAAATATATTTGAAACCATCTTTAGTTGTGCGTTCTATCTTCTTTGCTCCCTTCTCGTATTCCCATCTTGCGACTTCTTCCTGTGGTATAAAGAATTCTTCTGGAACTAATGATTCATCAACGACATTACCGCCAAGTGTCATTATCGGACCATCATAGACAGCTTCTGCGTCCACAGAATAGACATAACGATTGCGCATTATACCAGCTGAACCGAACGGGCTATTCTTGCCGTCTTTATTGAAGTTGTCCGAAACCTCTTTTATAGAGCCTTCTATTTCAAATTCAGAGTAAGTTTTGTCTTTGGGCTTAAAAGGAAATGCTTTAGCCAATACACCTTCATAAAGTGCCCAGTCCTTCAAGTCATGCACTTGACTTGAAACATGAGAATCTTCATGATACCCCACAATATAAGTACGTCGACGACGTTGTGGCATACCATAGTCAGCAGCATTAATTACACGCCATTCCACTGTATAGCCAAGGTCTGCAAGCGAAGCAAGTATGATAGCAAAGTCACGACCACGTTGTTTTGCTGGTGAACCAAGTAAACGGTCTACATTCTCAAAGAAAATGTAATTAGGACGGTTTTCTCCCTTTTCATTGAGGATACGATATATTTGCCACCAAAGTACACCTTTCTTACCTTCAATGCCACCAGAGCGGCTAAGGGTAGATGCAACAGAATAATCTTGACAAGGAAAACCTCCAACAAGGAGATCATGGTCTGGGATTTCACTTGTAGGAACTGTGTTTATATCCTTGTTAATATGTCCTTTAGAACCAAATCGCGCTCTGTATACAAGCGAAGCATCTTGATGCACAGTAGATGGTTCCCATTGATTATTCCAAATGGTTTCATAGGCATCTGAAGCACCCTCCAATCCAATACGGAAGCCTCCGACACCCGCGAACAACTCTACAACCTTTATCTTATTATCATTTCTTTTCGGCATATTATATATATGGTATTTCTTGTAATTTATCAGCAATGTATGAACCTTTCAGCCAGAAGAACTGTGGAAGCATTCGTATTCCATTCACACATTCTGTTCTTGATTTATCTGTTGATACGTCTGCTCCGCCACGGAAGAAAACTTTGTAATCTGAGCTCTTGGGAAAGTTAGGAGCACCCATATAAGCACCACTGTTGTTGATGCGTTTGTTGCCTTGCTTGTCATATAAGTATTCCCATTCAAGTTTATTTGTATGTATAAGTTTTCTCGAATCCTCCCATGTTCGACGCACTTCATTCTCTATGAACTCATCGTCAAAGGCAAAACGTTTGAAGCCCTCAAAGGTCGTCTTGCTTTGATCATTACTATCATGCTCGCAGAATATAGGGCAAAGGAAACTATGTTCGCAGAAGTAGTCATAAACATCAGAATCCTCAAAATCAGCATCTCTATCAGCCCACTCTTCAAAGTCGATATGTTTCAACTTCATGTCTTCCGTTCTGCCACCTTGTGGCGTTATGGTTATAGTCTTAGCGATAATGCCAACTTTTGCAAAGTCAGAAATCTGATTAAGTTTTTTACAATCTGTTCCGAACATATGAATCACGCATATTGCAGCCATATCTTTAGTAGAAGTTGTTATACCTAACATTTCTTTCAACTCTGCGATTGTTTTCCCTTTGTATTGCAAAGATAACGCATGGCATCGAGCATCCAGCTGAGCAAAACTTGAGAATGAATCTTTCAAAACAATCTCGTTCTGTGTCCTACTCTTATCAAAATGCCCTCGGACGATGTAGTCAACAAATGTCTTTTTTAATCTGTATCGAGGCTTTTGATACGAACCTGTAGCTTTGCGTTTAAAACCTGGCACCAACTCTATTAACAGCAAGTTTGGACGCAGAACATGTGTAAATCCTACCAACTGCTCATTTCGCAATGCAGTATCTGGATATTCCTCGTAAACCTTTTGCAGATGGTCTCGCACCAACTCCCAATCATTTTGTAACTTTGCTTTCTCTTCATCAGAAAAAGAGTTGTAACAATAATCGACAATAGGGAATTGAGAATAACCAGACGCTGGAACGACCTCGTAGGATTTGTATTCGTAAAATACAATCAAAAGATGTTCGGACTTCTCCCAGAAATGAGAAGTATTGAAGTCTGTTTGTATAGTAGGCTCAAAAGTCACGCCAGTTATACTTATTCCTTCTTTAGCAGCAAGGTAAACATTATATGCATCGCCAGTTTTCCCTTTAACGCTCTTCAAATCACCTTTAGGGATACGAACACCTGTTGTTTTCAGTTCGGTAAGAACACCATCAATTTCAATATCACACTCTTGGTCACTATCTCGTTCATATCCGAATACAGACTGCTCAATCACATCACCTGCAATGCCAGTTATTTTCTCGCTTTCTTTGGTACGGTCAAACTGGCGAGATTTATCAACCTCTCCTAAAGTTTTGCCTTTGGCATTTTCCAATATATCATAGATTTGTGCCTTAGTAAATTTTCTATCGTCAGTAACCGCCATCTTCTATATTATTTGTTACAATATTTAGAATGTAATCATTATTTAGCCAAAAACATTTCGGTTGAACCCTGTCGCCTTGTGGTGTAAGAACAGTTTGGTTTTTAGTACCATGAGGACGGACATGGCATATTTTATGAGTTTTAGAGGTTATAAAATTATTATAATCACCAATCATAACCTTCTGCTTTGTATCTTCCCAAAGTTCCTTAGCGACAAGTAAGTCGCTATATGGCATATTCCAAAAGAACACCTTAATGAGTTTCATCTTTCTTTTATCTCCATCTGGAGACTTCCGAAAAACAACAAACAAGAATTTGGACGAAAGAAGTCGATACCATTCAGAATCTTCCCATTCTTGATTAACGATGTCTACAAATCTGATATAAGGGAATGACATTGATTCCTTTATCGAATTGCGTTTCGCTTCAAGAACGACAGACTTTAATGTTATTCCTGCATTCTCAAATTCCTGTATTTTCTTAGTCTTGACTTTTAAAATAGCTCGACAAACGTTATAAGCAAGGTCTTTTGCTCCTATATTAAATTCAACATGGGTCTTTCTTTCTATTTGTTTTACAGTCTTACCAAAACATGGCTTCATTCGTCGTTCTATAAGTTGCTCAAAAGTCTCTTGAGGCTTATAGCTTCGTGTAGACTTGACAACTTTTTCTGAAGAGTATTTCTTTTTAAGAATCTCTACTCTCTTTGGTGTTATGCGCAATTGGTGTTGTATACCTTCGTCGAAGAAGGATTGCAATATTATCTTGTTAATATATCCTTGCTTTAACGAATACGCTCTTTGTTGTGCTAACTCGTCAGAATACGGCTGCACGCGTAGCTCGGCATTTGCCTTACTTCCCTTCATACATGCAGCAAGATATAAAGTATCTCCCTCTGTTAATTCATGCGCCTTACCTCTTAATATCTTAGAATGAATTGTATTCCAATCATCTGTAATAATTTTCAAATCCTCTTTCGGGAATTTCCAAGTTCGTATCAATTTGAAAATCATATCCACTGGATTTACTCCAGATTCATGCAGATAAAACATCAATAAGAGGAACTTATTCTTATGCCAAAAGCTACTATTATCAAAAGATTTCTGTGCTTCTTCAATATAGTTTATAATATTCAACACCAGACGCTCTTTTGCAGCCATGCTTTTGTCCTTGAGCAGCTTTAATGGCGTACATTTTAATTCCAAACCAGCTTCAACAAAATCCGGTTCTGCTTCAGAGTTTGGCTCGTATCCATAATGAAATTTTTCCACAGAAGTACCGAGTCCCCCTTTGCCACCAAACAGAATCGCATTTGGATGCAATTTTCTCAAAGATAGTCCAAGCAACGCTTCTCCATGTTTGAGTATTGATTTCGCAGATTTGGGATTATATGTATTCTTTGCCATTTTAGTATAATTGAATGGTTAACGAGTCTTATTTCTCCAACCTTACAGAATTTCAGGGTTTGGATGCAAAGTTACTAAAAAGTAATAAATAAATACGTTAATAGCCATTTTTGTTTTCACATATCATGTTATCAAATTCGAAATTTTGCAGGTACAATGTATTGGAATTGATGCATGAACATTAGCTGATGAAACCATCTATAAGTGGGATAGACTTGCAAACACAAAAAGCGTTTGCTGCGTGCTCTGCTCGTTTAATTTCACTCGCGTGTGTGGCATACTATTTGCTACAGCCCGAAAATGGTCTATTTTACCGCTCAGGAGTGCGAGGAAAATGAAGAAAGAAAGGGGCGGACGAATTTTTGAGGGGTTTTAAAAGGGGCGTTTTTCACGCTTCGCAAACTTATCGTGAGACTTTACATGGTAATAGCTATGCTTTTACTGGGTAATAGCTATGCTTTTACATGGTAAAAGCCCACGATAAGTTGGCAAAAAACAGCGAAAAACTACTGAAAAACATGGAAAAAGTGAGGAAAAACCTAAATTTTGGACAAAATCGGCTTGGAAGGGGTTGGTTCGAGGCGGCGAAAAGGCTCAGAAAGTGCGGCGAAAATCTCTAGAATGGGGATTCGCGCGGAAGTCGGGTGGTCAATATGGCGTGAGCAAGTTACGGGGTTGGCGGAAAGAATTTTACTGCGAATTTCGATGGGATGAGCGAGCACGAATTACTCTTAGGAGGATGTTCTCCCACGGATGGCACGAATACACCACAAGGGGGTGCAGCTGTCTCTGCTGCACCAACCAAACTGCTACTCACCCCCACAGAATGCACGGAACACACGGAACCTTCTGCTGAGAAGGGTCTCCCACGGATAGCACGGATCTACACAGATGTTTGGGCGCTTTCAAGGGGGTGCACTTGTCTCCGCTCGGCTTTGCCGCTTGCCAGAGCAAGAAGTGCACCAACCGAGCAAAATCGATATTCTCCCCCAGATTTCACTCTGCACAGATGTTAGTGTGCGCAGAATTTAACCACGGATTGAACGGATATGAGGGTGCGTGGAGATTTAACAACGGATTGAACGGATTAAACGGAAATAAGGGTGCGTGCTCAGAAAATCCGATTAATCAGATAAATCCGTTGTGAAAAAAATATATTGTTAGGGTGCGAAGGAACTTAACGCGGATTGAACGGATTGAACGGATTGCAGGGTGCGGAGAGAATCAGATTAATCAGATAAATCCGTTGTGAAAAAAATATTGTTAGGGTGCGAAGGAACTTAACGCGGATTGAACGGATTCGGGAGATTCGTGTTCGATAGATTACGATTGAATATGTGTTGCTGCGTGCTGCGGAGGCAGGATACCTCCGCTACGGATGGGTGCGCTGAAAAT
>ERZ1034730.833-NODE-833-length-9982-cov-6.355898_pt1 | contig 9982 bp, 9 predicted proteins | sample MGYA00520650_ERZ1034730 | MGnify/ENA primary metagenome ERZ1034730 (study PRJEB33766, sample SAMN09781702) | gut metagenome | biome: gut microbiome | host: Homo sapiens | place: Madagascar | study: EMG produced TPA metagenomics assembly of the PRJNA485056 data set... | reverse complement strand
TATTTCAATCGGTCCTTCAAGGCACACTTCGGTATGACACCACGGGAATATCGGAAAAAATAAAAAAATCGGAGAGAGCAGGCCAGCTGAAAAAAATCATCCGCGATAAGATCTCACGAGGTCCAAACCGTTCATGAGAAACGATCGCGGATGATTTTTTGCTATAAGATCAGACCTCCGGCGGCGGGCAGCAGCTCTCCCGCTGGATGAGCTGGTGCGGCACGATGATCTTGGTGGCCAGAAGGTTCGGGTTTTCAATGTGATTGATGGTCTGGCTGGCGGCTTCCATGCCCAGCTGGTAGGGGTTGACGTCCACGGTGGTCAGCTGGGGGCTGGTGATACGGGAGAACAGCGAGTTGTTGAAGGATACGATGGACAGATCTTTCGGGATGCGCAGGCCCAGCTTGTTGCAGAACTGTTCCAGTACCACCGCAAGAATGTCATCGCTGACCAGAACCGCTGTAGGGCGGTCAGGAGCGGTAAGCAGCGCTTTCAGGGCAGGTTCATAGGAATCATTCAGGGTATCGATCTCCACGCAGTCCCCTTCGCGCGGGGTGATGCCGTACTTAAGCAGAGACATCTGATAGCCGCGTTTCCGCTCGGCAGAAAACAGCATGGCATTACTGACCCCAAAATAGGCGATGCGGCGATGTCCCATCTCGTAGAGATAGTCGGTTGCTTCCTCGCCCGCCAGTGCGTTGTCGTTGTCGATATAGATGGTCTGGTTGGCCGACTGCGCTGCCTTGCCCACGATAACGTGAAGCAGACCCTCGCTGCGCAGATAGGCAGCCACCGGACAATCTTTTTTGGAGTAGAGCAGGATGAATCCATCGGCCTGTGTGTTGGCTACCATGCTCTGGATGGCATCCAATACTTCGGCATCGTCCTCGCCGGTGATGACGGTGTTTACATAACGGCGCTGGTTGCAGAACTGCCCGATGCCCCGGATGATCTCCAGATGAAAGGCATTTTCATATACGTCCCGCTGGGAAGAAGGCAGGATGATGCCGATGGTCTTGGAAAATGCTTCTGACGGTTCGGCCTCAAAATTTGGTTCATAGCCCATCTGCGCCATGATGCGGCGGATGCGTTCTTTTGTGTCCCGGCTGATGGATGGGCTGTCCTTGCAGGTGCGGGAGACCGTGGACGGCGAAACGCCCGCAGCGGCCGCAATATCTTTGATCGTAACTGCCATGCTCTGAATCCCCTTTCTGATATCTCTATTGTAAAGGGCTTTGCACGCAAAGTCAACGTTTGCGTGCTCGTTTGCGTAAATCGCGCAACGGTGTTGCTGAAAAGGTTCGACATTTTCAACAAAAATCGCTTCCGGCAATATACAAAATGCAGAAAAGCGTTCTGCATCTCAAAAAACTCTTGTAAAATTTGCGAAAGCGAGTTATTCTTATTGCGCAATTAAGCGCAATTGTAGCGCAACGCTTGCGTAACGCAATGCAAAGAGAAACCAAGGAGGAAAATCATGACAACAATAACACATTCTGCTGTTGTGACAGCACCTTTCAGCGGCAAGCTTGTACCGCTGAGCAGTGTCCCGGATGAGACATTCGCCAGCGGCGTTCTGGGCGAAGGCATCGCCATTGAACCGTCCGATGGACTGTTCTGCAGCCCTGTGAGCGGTATAGTGGAGAGCATCGCAGAGACCAGGCACGCTATCGGCTTTGCCGGGGACAACGGGCTGGAAATTCTGGTCCATGTGGGTCTGGAAACGGTCGGTCTGAAGGGCGAGGGCTTTGAGATCCTGGTCAAGGAGGGCGACACCGTCAAGGAGGGTCAGCCCGTGGCCAAGGTAGACCTTGACCTCATCCGGGCGCGCGGCCTGAACACCATCACGTCCATCGTCCTGACCGGCGGTGCAGATGATCTGGTGCTGCACTGTGCAGCGGGCACCGCCAAGGCAGGCAAGACGCAGGTACTGACCCTGACGGCCAAAGAGGCACAGCCCGCCGAGGCAGCGGAAGCGGCACCTGCGGCCAAAGAGGCCAGCGCAGAGAAGCCGAAAAAGAAGAGCTTCATCAACTTCGACTTTTTGCAGAAGCTGGGCAAGGTGCTGATGACGGTCATCGCCGTCATGCCCGCCGCCGGTCTGATGATCAGTCTGGGCAAGCTGGTGCAGATGGGCGGCGGCGACATTGCGGCGGTCATGACCATCGGCACCACCATGGAGAACATCGGCTGGGCTGTCATCAACAATCTGCACATCCTCTTCGCCGTGGCCATCGGCGGCAGCTGGGCAAAAGAACGCGCAGGCGGTGCCTTTGCGGCTGTGCTGGCCTTTGCGCTCATCAATGTCATCACCGGCAACATCTTCGGCGTCACCAGCGCCATGCTGGAAGACCCCAACGCCGTGACCCACACCCTGTTCGGGCAGGAGATCGCCGTCAACGGCTACTTTACCTCCGTGCTGGGTGCTCCGGCGCTGAACATGGGCGTGTTCGTGGGCATCATCGCCGGTTTTGTGGGCGGTGTGGCGTACAATAAATACTACAACTTCCGTAAGCTGCCGGATGCGCTGGCCTTCTTCAACGGCAAGCGCTTCGTGCCCATGGTGGTCATTGGCTACTCGGTGGTCATTTCCATCGTTCTGTCGCTGTTCTGGCCTGTGGTCCAGACCGGTATCAACAACTTCGGCATCTGGATCGCCAACTCTTCCGAGACGTCTCCGGTCCTGGCTCCGTTCATCTATGGCACGCTGGAACGTCTGCTGCTCCCTTTCGGCCTGCACCATATGCTGACCATCCCCATGAACTACACCTCCTTCGGCGGCACCTACACCATCGCCACCGGCGTCAACGCGGGCAGTCAGGTGTTTGGTCAGGACCCGCTGTGGCTGGCATGGGCCAATGACCTCATCAACTTCAAGAAGGCCGGTGACATGGCCGCTTACAATAACCTGTTGGCTACCGTTACCCCCGCCCGCTTCAAGGTGGGCCAGATGATCGGTGCCACCGGTCTGCTGCTGGGCATCGCACTGGCCATGTTCCGCCGGGTGGATGCCGATAAGCGCGCAAACTATAAGTCCATGTTCATCTCCACCGCGCTGGCTGTTTTCCTTACCGGCGTCACCGAGCCGCTGGAGTTCATGTTCATGTTCTGCGCCATGCCGCTGTACATCGTGTACGCACTGCTGCAGGGCTGCGCCTTCGCCATGGCGGGCATCATCCATCTGCGTCTGCACTCCTTCGGCAATCTGGAATTCATCACCCGCATCCCCATGTCCCTGCAGGCTGGTCTGGGCGGTGACATCATCAACTTTGTGCTCTGCGTCGCTGCGTTCTTTGCCATCGGCTACTTTGTTGCCTACTTCATGATCGGCAAGCTCAAGCTGGCAACGCCGGGCCGTCTGGGCAACTATACCGACGATAACGCAGACGATACCGCCGCCAAGACCGAGAAGAAGTCCGATAACGGTCAGGCCGAGCGCATCATCGCCCTGCTGGGCGGCCGGGAGAACATCGTGCTGGTGGATGCCTGCATGACCCGTCTGCGCGTTACCGTGAAGGATCCCGCCAAGGTCGCTGACCTTGCCGCATGGAAGGCCGAGGACGCTCTGAGCCTGCTGGTCAAGGGCGACGGCATTCAGGCCGTGTACGGCCCCAAGGCAGATGTTCTGAAATCTGACATCAACGATATTCTGTAATTGCTTATGAAACTGCTGACATTGAATACCCACAGCCTCATCGAACCGGAATACGAGGCAAAACGGGAAATTTTCGTGGAGTTTATCGCAAAGGAGCAGCCGGATGTGTTCGCTTTGCAGGAAGTGAACCAGACAGCCTCCGCTCCGCTGCTGGGGGATGTCCCGGCGGGCTACACGCCCTGTCCGGGCAACGCCGTTCCGCTGAGAGCCGACAACCATGCGGCAGACGTGGCCCGGATGTTAGAACAGAAAGGCGTTTGCTACCATTGGAGCTGGCTCCCGGCCAAGATCGGCTATGACAGATATGATGAGGGCATGGCCGTATTCAGCCGTGCGCCCATCACGCAGACCGAGAATCTGCTGCTGAGCCGGTCGAACGATTACAGTTACTGGAAGACCCGCCGTGCGCTGGGCATCTGTGCAGGAGATGTCTGGTACTATGCTGTGCACATGGGCTGGTGGAAGGACGAAGAAGAACCCTTTGCTGACCAGTGGAATGCGCTGGAATCAACGGCTGGTGCGAAGCCTATGGCATTCCTGCTGGGCGACTTCAACAGCGAAGCCGATGTGCGGGGCGAGGGGTATGACCTTATCCTCTGCAGCGGCTGGCAGGATACCTACCGGCTGGCACAACAGCGGGATGACGGCTATACCGTTGTGCAGGCCATTGACGGTTGGCGGGATGCCCCGGATGCTTCCGCCAAAAAGCGCATCGACCAGATCTGGTGCTCCAAGGCTGTTCCGGTGCGCAGCAGCCGGGTCGTATTCAACGGCCTGCGGGAGCCGCAGGTGTCTGACCATGCAGGCGTTTTGATCGAGTTATAAAGGAAGGTAAACGAAGATGCAGAGAAGTGCAGGCATTTTGCTGCCCATCAGCAGTCTGCCGTCCCCTTACGGCATCGGCTGCTTCTCGCAGGAAGCATACGATTTTGTGGACTGGCTCAAAGAGGCCGGACAGACTTATTGGCAAATCCTGCCGCTGGGTGTGACCAGCTATGGTGACAGCCCCTATCAGAGCTTTTCGGCCTTTGCGGGCAACCCGTACTTTATCAGTCTGGACGAACTGGTCAAAGAGGGTGTGCTCACGGCAGAGGAGTGCAAAAAGGCAAAGTTTGGCCGCAAAGCAGATGATATCGACTACAGCCAGCTCTACAAGGAGCGGGGCCGTCTGCTCCGGCTGGCCTACTCCCGCAGTGATATCGGCCACAATGCAGCGTTTGCGGCCTTCTGCGAGAAAAACAAGTGGTGGCTGGACGATTTTGCCCTGTTCATGGCAGTGAAAGGCCGCTTTGAGGGTAAGCCGTGGATCGAATGGGCAGAGGATATCCGCCTGCGCTGGCAGAATGCCATGGACTACTACCGCCGGGAACTGTATTTTGAGGTGGAATATTACAAATATCTCCAGTTCAAATTCGACCAGCAGTGGCGTGCACTAAAGGCTTACGCCAACGAAAAGGGCATCCGCATTATCGGTGATATCCCCATCTATGTGGCACTGGATTCCGCCGATGCATGGGCGAATCCGCAGATGTTCCAGCTGGATGAGGACAACATTCCCACCGCTGTGGCAGGTGTTCCGCCGGATGGTTTTTCGCCCACTGGCCAACTCTGGGGCAATCCGCTCTACCGCTGGGAAAAGCACCGGGAAACGGGCTATCAGTGGTGGATCACCCGCTTGTGGTACTGCTTTGAGCTGTACGACGTGGTTCGCATCGATCACTTCCGAGGCTTCGATGAGTATTTCTCCATCCCTTACGGCAGCGAGACCGCCGCGCCGGGTCACTGGGAAAAAGGCCCTGGCATCGAGCTGTTCCGTGCGGCGGAGCAGGCACTTGGTAAGCGGGAGATCATTGCCGAGGATCTGGGTTATATGAGCGAGACCGTCCGGCAGCTGGTGCAGGACAGCGGCTTCCCCGGTATGAAGGTGTTGGAATTTGCCTTCGACTCCCGTGACACAGGCAGCGCCAGCGATTACCTGCCCCATAATTACCCGGTGAACAGCGTGGCCTACACGGGCACCCATGACAACGAAACGCTGGTATCGTGGTATCAGACCATCACCTCTGCCGAACGTGCACTGGTGCGGGATTATCTGTATGATTACACCACGCCGGAAACACAGCTTTACAAGAGCATGATTGCCCTTATCTTCCGCAGTGCCGCTGCCACCTGTATCATCCCCATGCAGGATTGGCTGGGGCTGGACAATTCCGCCCGTATCAATAAGCCCTCCACCGTAGGCGAGAACTGGCGCTGGCGGCTGAAAAAGAGCCAGCTGACCCCAAAGCTGCAAAAAGAAATTTGCAGCATCACCACCCGCTATGGCCGGATGAACTGGGCATAAACAGATAAAAAAGAAAGCCTGAGCGTCAGCTTTACGCAGACATTCAGGCTTTCTTCAAATTTTATCGTTTTACCGTGAATCACCATCCATCCCCACAGCTTTGTGTGTGGGGGGGGGATGCATTGAGTTGCCTGCATGTCTTTTGGGCTTTTGCGGAAAACCGGGATGTTCCCTCAGATAAGCGGGCCTGCCTCATAACAAAAGAGACCGCAGTACAGCAAGCTGCTGCACCGCGGTCTCTTCTTCTTTTTTTAGCTCCGCGGGATGGCCATTCGTCGCTCTGCTTTCTTTACGAGCCATGCTCCCGCCCATCCACAGGCAGCTCCCAAAATGACACCACCCAGAATATCCGTCGGGTAATGGACACAAAGGTACATCCGCGAGAATGCGATGAGAACGCCTACCGGCAGAGCCGCCATCGCCCACTGCTTTTTCCCGGCCAGCCAGAGGGCTGTCACCGAGGCGAAGGACGCCGCCGTATGGCCCGAAGGGAAGGAGAAATCGTCCGGGTGCGGGATAAGCAGCTGTACCTCCGTGAGGATGTCGCATGGACGGACGCGGGCCACCAGCGGCTTGAGAAGAAGATTGCAGAGGACAGCGTCGATGAGGAGCGCCGCTGCCAGCACGCAGCCGACCCGCCGCGTTTTGCGGAACACCAGCAGCAGCGCTGTCAGCGTCACCCAGAGAATACCGGAGTCTCCCAGACGGGTAATAAAACCCATGCTTCCATCCAGCATGGGGCTGTGCAGGGATTGCAGGAATTGCAGGAAAGTGAGTTCGGCGTTCATAAAGCTCCCTCTTTCTCGTTTCGTTGTGTACAGGATAAAAAGCGTCACGAAGGGATGCGCAGCCTGCATTGGGAAATGCAGATCAAAGGGGCTTGGGGCATTCCCCAACAAGCGTTTTGCAACGCAAAATAAGCAGATGTATATACGTCTGCACTGCTTGCTACAATGGTGTTGGTTCTGAGAAGTTCACAGCCAGTGAGCTATACAGATGCCCAAACCTAAGCTACAATGAAGATGTGCTGAGAGAACGAAGCATTGCTTGAGCTGAACGCTTGTGCTCGCAAACGTCAGAAAAATGGAAGCTGCTGTTATTACCGCCGTCGGTATCGATGTGTCAAAGAGCAAAAGCACAGTTGCGGTACGGAGACCCGGAGGCGAAATCGTACTTCGGCCTTTCGAGGTCCACCACACGAACAGTGACTTGAAAAAGCTGGCATCCACACTCAAAAACTGGGAGGCGATATCCGTATTGTAATGGAACATACCAGTACATACTGGAGACCGATCGCACTGACATTGAAGGAAGCGGGCTTTTTTTCCGTTGTCAATGCGATTTGCGGTTGAATAGGAGCTTCTTGTCCTTCATCTGTCTGCTTCTCCCTCATTTCTGCGCTGAGACGCAGAGCCAGCCTTTCTTTTTGTGTATCTGCACCTCGTGAAAGCCCGCCTGCTCCAGATACGCCTTCAGCTCGGTGTCCTTATAGATGGTCATGCCACCGATGATCTCCGTCCACCTCTCGTCCTTGTCCGTGTCGCCGTTTGCTTCGTTGCAGATGAGAAATGTCCCGCCGACCTTCAGCACCCGGTAAACCTCCCGGAAGCACCGAGGCAGATCAGGCCAGAAATAGACGGTTTCAAAGGCCGTCACCGCATCGAACCAGTTGTCCGTAAACATCATATCTGCCACGCTGCCTTGCAAAACGGCGCAGCGACCCTCCGCGATGGCGACGTCGTTGACCTTTTTCGACTTCTCCACGCTGACGGGCGAATAGTCGATGCCCTTGACGACGCCCTGTGGGCATTTTTTCAGCAGTCGTCGGATGTTCGCCCCACCGCCGCAGCCGCAGTCCAGCACCTTGGCGTCCGGCGCAGTATTCAGAAATTGAAGCCCCCACCGGGCCACGGCGCTGTGACCGAGATTCATCATGGCGACCATAATTTTCCCGCCAAAGCCCACGGGCTTGCGGGTATTTTCAAAGAATGACATATCACACCTCCATTTTTACACACTCGGCATAGGTCAGCGGGAACGAGGCTTTCAGGACAGCGCTTTTCCGCACCGTCCAGCCGTTTTGCCGCAGTAAACGCAGGTATTCCTCGCTCGTCCATCTGCTGTGGAGAGGGAAGCCCGCCAGCTTCATGAAAAATGCCTTGACCTTGCCGGAAAACGAGTTCCCCGCGTGGGTGAAGGTCGGCGCGATGAGCACGCCGTCCTCTTTCAGCACCCGCTTGATTTCTTGCAGGGCTTTTTCCGGCTGCGGCACGATGTGCAGCGCATTGGACACGATCACCACATCAAAGGACTTATCCGCATAGGGCAGGCGGAACATATCCTGCACGGAAAAGTGCAGCTTGGCAGAGTGGTTATCACGCTTGGCCTCGGCAATCATCTCCGCGGAGGCATCCGTCGCCTCGATGTGCGCTGCCGCGTTCACAATGTGCTTTGCAATCAGTCCCGTGCCGGTCGCCAGCTCCAGCACCATTTTGGCTTTCACCACCGGCCGGATCAGCTTATACATCTCTTCGTATGCCGCCCGATCCTTTTGCATAAAGCGGTCGTAACGACCGGCATTTTTGTCCCAGAAGGTCTTTCGTTCTTTCATAGCCGTTGCCCTTATCTCTTCTTTATTTTTTGCCGCATTGTGCCTCTCGGAAAGGATTCAAAGTGCCACTAAATTTTCCCTTGCAGGCATCTGTCCCGCCGCTCTCTGGCGTATTCCGGCAGTGCATTGCACGCCGGACAAAGCGCCTCACCCCTTGTCCCATGCACGCCACAACAATACCGGCGCACCATGAGGGTAACGGTTTCGATCTCCTTTTCCTTGTTCAAGTTCTGAAGTCTTTTCTGTTTTATACGCAGTTAGCGAAATCTAACTGTCTGGTGGAAGAAAAGGCAGACCACCTGTATGCAGTCTGCCTTTTGCCTGATGCGAAAGCCCGCAGACGCGCGGGGCTTACAGCACCAGCGAGGGCGCGGTGTAGACCCGTGCCTTCAGCTCGCTGTTTAGCATATACAGCCCCTTGCTGTCACCGCCGAACAGCTCCATCTTGGTAATGAGGTCAGCGGCGTTCTTCTCCTCCTCGCCCTGTTCCTTGATGAACCAGTCCAGCGTCTGCATGGTGCGGAAGTCCCTGACCTCGTATGCGGCGGCGTAGATGGCATCGATGCTGGCGGTGACCAGCTTCTCGTGCTCCAGTGCCTTTTTCAGCGGGGTCATGTGATCAACTCGCTCCCACTCCGGCTTTGCGATAGCCTCAAAGGTGACGCCCTCGCCGTTATTCTGCAAATACTGATAAAACAGCATGGCGTGATCCCGTTCCTCCTGCGCCTGTACCCGGTACCAGTTCTCAAAGCCGTCCAGTCCGACGGCGGCGTAGTAGTTGGCAAAGTCCAGATACAGATAGGCGGAGTAGAACTCCTTATTGATCTGCTCGTTGAGCAGCTTAGATACCTTAGCGTTCATAATACTTCTCCTCCATAAGATTGTCTTTTTCCTGCTCCCGGCAGGGGGGCAGCTATACCGTACCCAGAGCGATGCTGGGATGCTCCCTTTTCATCTCCAGGAACACCTGCTCCGCCTTGGGATGCTGCTGCAGCTCCGTTACGGCGGCCAATATCTCCTCTGCGTATTTTGGCATACTGCCAACCCTCCAAATGCAAGAATGAGTCTTATTATTTTGCTTTTATTATATCTATATTTTTTTCTCTGTCAACAACCACAAAGGGCTTGTGCTCCAAAAGCTGCCTCGAAGCCGATTTTCTCAAATTATGTGAAGCCGTCACAGTAAAACCGCTTGTCACGCGGTATACTACGCATAAAAGCACAGCCGCAGAGTACATCTGTGGCTGTGCTTTGTGTTCAGTTGCTCACTGTTGTGTGGACTGGATATGGAGAGACAACAGATCTCCCGATCTTACGTGGGTTATCTTATCTGCCATCACTCTGGCAGTTTGCCTTGCAGATATGTCGGCAT
>ERZ1034730.821-NODE-821-length-10118-cov-4.839412_pt1 | contig 10118 bp, 7 predicted proteins | sample MGYA00520650_ERZ1034730 | MGnify/ENA primary metagenome ERZ1034730 (study PRJEB33766, sample SAMN09781702) | gut metagenome | biome: gut microbiome | host: Homo sapiens | place: Madagascar | study: EMG produced TPA metagenomics assembly of the PRJNA485056 data set... | reverse complement strand
ATATAATATAACTCTCTATCTCCCTAAGTTTTCCAGAAGTATCAACCCTGCGGATTTTTGAACTGTAATCGTAATCGTAATCAAGTGGGGTGCTTCGCTCAACCCAGTGGGTGCTTTGTTCTACCTTCCGGAGAGGAACTTTTTGCTCTACTTCATGAAAAACAAAAGTAAAACAAATTTTTTCTGATTTTGTTTGGTTGTTTCAAAAATAATCATTACCTTTGCGCCCACGACTAATGAAACACCTGTTTCCCTCGTTAACCAAGAGAGATGGATGCTCCACGAATCGCAGAATATAGTAATAACCAAACTCCCAACCGAGTTATTAAAACAAATGCTGATTATGGAAATTCCTAACAATCCAACCAATCATGTAGCTGCTCAGCAGTATCGTATGAAGTCTTCTATCGAAGAGTATGAAGTCAATGGCTTGAACGACCTGTTGATGCTGATGTTCGATAAAGTATTAGTTTTGGGTGTTATTTATGAGGACGATCAATTGATATATTTCAATATTTCCTATGCGATGGCAGCCCAGCTGTATAACTCCCCCAAAGGTACTTTGAAGAAACTTGTCTCAGAGATTGAAATGTTGCTTAAGAAGAGCAAATATAGACATCATCCTGATTATATTTATCAGGATGAGGTTCTTCTTTGTCTGTGGATGATGTATTCAATTTTGTTCTTGCAGGCCCATAAATGGCTTCAGCTGAACGTATATCTTTCAAGAATGAAGAAGGAATTAATAGAGCATAGGGAATCAGAAATTTCTAAATTCTTGGCGAAGTGTTTCCCTGAGATGATAGATGCTGTGAAGGAACGTTTTCATTCTCCGGAATTGTATCCTCTTGACCCCAATGAGTTGAAGATACAAGCATTGGAGGCTCAGCTTGCCGCAGAGAAGAAGAAGAATGAGCATTTCAAAGCCATCGAGAAAAGTAACTATCTCACCGCTGCCTTTAACGAGCAGCTTGAGCAGAGATGCAAAAAGCTGGAAAGGCAGCTGAAAGAGGTGCTCGATAGTCATCGCATCGAGAAGGAAACGATGCAACGCATTATAAATCAGAAGGATGAACAAATTAAACTGCTGAATGCAGGAGCCATGAATGGAATACCACAGGGGACAACTGGTGGGGTTACCGTGAATAATTTCTATGGTTCTGTTGCCCAGCAGTCGAACAATGCTAACAACGTTTCGTCGTTTATGCCTGACTGGATGGAAGAACAGAAAAAGAAGATAAACAATCTTTGAGCAATCTTTAAATAAGTGAACGATATGGAAAATCAGAATGGCAACAATTGGGAAAGACCGACGATTCAGAACAACTTTTATGGCAACATCGGTCAGCAGATAAACCATGTAGACAAGATTGAGGCTCATTTCGATAAGAACATGGGCATCGAGGTGGATGGGCAGGATATCCTGAAGGATATGGCGCAGGCTTCTTCGCAAGACGAAGACTGGATTGGCGAGATTCTGCTCTGCTTCATGGGCGACAAGGCAAATGCCCTGGAGTTTGTGCGCTTGGCGAGAATGCTGAAACCTGCACAGATTACGAACTTGGTCAACGCATGGCTGGTGGAGAAGAAGATAAGTGATATCAGCTATAATCGTGATTTGTGGAAACCGCTCCACAATCATGGCATCTATCCATGCACGGAGTCGTGCTGGAACAGTCAGGTGCATTTGCCATGGTGAAAATATGAAGCAAGGGATTTGCTCCTTGTAAAATTGCAATAAGCAATGAACAAAGCGAAAAGCAATAAACAGCGCGAAATTTGAATAAGATAACTTGTACAAACTTGTACGATTCTTTGTAGAATGCTTGTAATTACTTGTAATCATTTGTACGACAGGTAATTACAGGCATTTTTTATTTCTGTTTCTTTCTTTTCTTCCTATCTTTGCATTGTCAACATGACAACGGAATGTTGAATTTAAAACGATTGTTGAATTTTTAAAATGCAAGATTATGACAACGAATGTACAGACTTTCAGTCACCCTCTGTTTGGTGACATCCGTGTAGCTGGCACCTTTATGGAGCCGCTGTTCTGCCTGGTAGATGTTTGCAATGCCCTGGATATCAAGAATCCGAGCCGTGCCAAGACTGCACTGAAACCTGGTGGGGTTCATCTGATGAAGGTCACCACCACGCAGAAGAACCAGCACGGCGAGTCGGACAAGAAGCACGAGGTTTACTTCACCTTCATCTCGGAGCTCAACTTCTACAAGCTCATCATGCGCTCCGACAAGCCACAGGCTGAACCTTTCCAGGACTGGGTGTGCGGCGACGTGCTGCCCGCCATACGCAAGGACGGCGGCTACCAGTTGAACACCAAGATTGGCCAACTGGAGGCGAGAATCGCTTCGCAGAAGGTGCTTCTCAACGAGACCTGCGCTGTGGTGGCGAAGCAGGAGCAGGACATCGACCATCTCTTTGATGATGCTTCCTATGCCATCGACGTGCTCCGCTCCATCTCGTGCTATACCACCACGCAGATAGCCAAGGAGATGGGGCTCACGGCACAGGAACTGAACCGATGGCTCTGCGTGCAGCACGTGCAGTATTACCAGAGTGGACAATATATGCTCTATGCCGAGTATGCCCATCGCGGATATGCCAAGACCCGCACCCATCATGGCGAGGTTTCTCCGAGAATCACTGCTTCGCACTCGCATCTGGTGTGGACGGAAAAGGGCCGCAAGTTTATCCATAAGTATTACGAGGCGAATTCCCGTGAAGACGATGATAAGGTAGTGGAATTTATAAAGTAAAGAATTCGAAAAGTAAAGAAATAATGGCAATAGGATATTCTGATAATATTAGAAGTCAGGTGGTGCAGATATGCACCCCTGAACTTCTTCACCAGGCGCTGAAGAGCAACAGGGTGAAGACGGTTTGCGCCCAGCTGGCGGATGCCCTGGAGAGCAAGCTGCGAGGTGAGATTTGCAACGATGATTACGAGGAGATGAAGAAGAAACTCAAGTCGCAGTTGCCTATCCTCACGCCCCACGCCACTTTCAGAAATGGCAGGCGCAAGAATGATGAGGCTATCCCCAGCGGCCTCTCGATTTATGATATCGACCATATTCCGAACCCCCGAGGATATTGGGAGGAGAAGAAGAAGGTACTGGCTAACAAGATGTTAGGTGGTACGAAAATCCTCGACCTGATAGTGCTCGTTCACGTTACTCCTTCCACCCAGGGCCTTCGCCTCGTGTTTATCATCCCCGAGGGGATGGATATCGCCATGGCGCAGCGATGGATGTCGCAGCAGCTGGAGGATTCGGAGTATGATACGGTGGTGAAGGATTTGGCTCGCCCATCTTTCCTGGTTCCCGAAGAGTATCTTCTTTATATCAACGAGGAGGAGCTTTTCAAGGAAAGAAAAGTTACACCCCAAAATAGTAATCATAAAGTTCAAAGTTCAAATCTCAATGTTCAAAGTAATCTCAATGTTCAAAGTAATGAAAATGTTCAAAATAATCGATTTCAGGGCACTAACGGCGATAACGCTGTTTCTGCTGGCACTGCTGTTCAGCCTGCCCAACCTGGTGATAGCCATCGTGTTAATGATTCTTATCTCAGCCATGCTGGAGATTCTCAAAATGCTGGCGGAGTGGCAACCCAAGACGCTAGTGAGAAGAATCTCATAGCTTTTGAGCTCTTCAAGGAGGCGGTGGGATTGAGCGGAATGGATATCGATACCGTGGGGTCTAGACATTCTTCGCTGCTTGCTATTATGAGCGCAGGTGCTTCTAGAGTAATGGGTGAAGACGAGCTGATGAAGGTGGTGGCGAAGAAAATGCCGAGCTATTATGAGGAGCGTGATTGTCACCAGCTTATCCATGACTTCTATGCGAAATATGGTGACAGTTCGAAGCCTTTTTCTCGTGATGTGATCCGTATCAATGCCACGGCGGAACAGGTGGCTTCCGGATTGGTTGGGGGCACTGTTATGGGGGATGCTGGGTACAGCTTGCTTGCGGGGGATTGCAAATCTCCGGGGCGCCTGGCGGGCTTTAATTCTGCTGCTGGCCTGGGGGGTAATCATAAAGTTCAAAGTTCAATGTTCCAAGTTCAAAGTAACGACGACGATGAATATCCTGCTCCGCCTCCCATGCCCACGAAGCTTCCCAAGCTCGTTGAACTCATGATTTCCAAGACGCCAGAGGAGTATAAGCCTGCAGTGGCGCATGCCATCTTTCCGCCGCTCGCCACGCACCTCTGGAAAACCAGATTCAACTATATAGATAATGTGGAGCATGAAGCCAGCCTCATGTGTTGCCTGCTGGCTAATTCCGGTTCCGGAAAGTCGTGCGTACACATGCCTATATCCATGATTATGGAGGATATCCGTAAGCGTGACCAGGAAAACCTGAAGCGTGAGAAGGAGTGGAAGGATGAACTGATGCGTAAGGGTGCCAACAAGGATAAGCGTAAGCGACCCGAAAACCTCATCATCCAGGAGATTGATGCCGACATGACCAACCCGGCTTTCGTGATGCGTACCGCCGAGGCGCAGGGACATTTCCTCTATACCTCACTCAACGAGCTCGACCAGTTTGACGCCCTCAAGGGCATCGGCAACCAGCAGTTCCGCATCATGTGTCTTGCCTTCGACCCGGGCAATGAATACGGACAGACGCGAGTGGGCATCCAGAGCGTTACCGAGCGCGTTACCATCCGATTCAACTGGAATGCTTCTACCACCATCAGCAAGGGGCAGCGTTATTTCTCCAAGGTGCTGACCGACGGACCTATCAGCCGTATCAACTTCTGTACCATCCCCGACAGGGAGATCGGTTCGGAGATGCCGGTGTACGGCAAGTATGACGATGAGTTCAAGGAGCAGCTGAGACCTTATATCGAGAATCTCTGCAAGGCATCGGGACTGGTTGACTGTCCCGAGGCTTTCAAGCTTGCCCTGAAGCTGAAGGATGAGAACGCTGATTTCGCCCGTATGTCGCAAGACAGGGTGTATGAGAACCTGAGCTTCCGTGCCAACGTGATTGCTTATCTGAAGGCGTGCGTGCTGTATGTGGCTAACGGCTACCAGTGGGAGCCGGAGATAGATGAGTTTATCCGTTGGAGCGAGCAGTATGACCTTTATTGCAAGATGCGTTACTTTGGCGAGTCGATTGCGAGAATGGAGGATGAGGGGGAGAAATCGAGCAAGCGTGGACCATCCAATCTGCTGCAGCTCCTGCCCGATACCTTCAGTTTCCAGCAGGTGGAGACCATGCGTCTGCAATACGGCAAATCGAAGAAGGGTACTACCCAGATGCTGAGAAACTGGATTTTCAGAAAGTACATCAGAAAGGTGGAACCTCAGGGAAAGAAAGGGGATGCTGATTTCAGTAATTTCAGTAATTTCAGTTTTGAGAAGCTTATGTTTAGAGTTAATAGTTGATAGTTCCACATTATTAATTATACATTATTAATTATACATTATTATATATATATTATGCAAATCGTATTAAAGAGAATTGCCAAGAAGAATGATTATACCATCGGCCGACTTTATCTGTTGGCCGATGGTGATGTGAAGCACAAGGTGCATAGCGGCAAGAATGCCGGCGACAAGTGCAGTTTTGAACATACCTTCGATATGAAGTTGCTATCCCAGGATACTTACTTCTGCGATACGCTGGAGCCTACGTGGCGCAACCTGAAGGGCATCAAGCTATCGCCCGAGGAGGAGAACAGCAAGTATAGCCGAGTGAGCGGCAAGGTGGCGAGAAAGATTCCGGGGCATACCGCCATCCCCGAGGGCACGTATCATGTGTTCATCACCATGTCTCAGAAGTTCAAGAAGTGGCTGCCTTATCTGATGGGCGTGCCGGGCTTCGAGGGCATCCGCATCCATGCCGGCAACAAGGCAGAAGATACCCTGGGCTGCATCCTGGTGGGAGAGAACAGGGTGAAGGGCATGGTGGTGAACTCCCGCATCTGGCTGCATCGGTTGATGAAGAAAATGAATGAGGCGCAGATGAAGGAAGAGAACATCTGGATTACCATCATCTGAATCAGAAACATCTGAATCAGAAAAATCTCTGGGTCGGGATTTATTTTTTGTTAAAATCGTAGAAATACTTGGCGGTTTCAGGGATTTAATGTATATTTGCAATTCATTAGATAGCGTTTGATTATGGCAAGAAAATTATATCCAATAGGAATTCAGACATTTGAGGAAATCCGCAAGTTGGACAACCTCTATATCGACAAGACGGAATACATCTATCGTATGACACATACCGATGGAAAGTATTTCTTCCTGAGCCGACCACGCCGTTTCGGCAAGTCGCTGCTGGTTTCCACTTTTCAGAGTTATTTCGAGGGTAAGAAGGAACTTTTCGAGGGGCTTGCCATCGAGAAGCTGGAGAAGGAATGGAATACTTATCCCGTGCTGCACTTTGACCTGAGCAAGGGCAAGCACATGGAGAAGGAGCAGCTGAATCGTTATTTGTTGGATATTATTGAGAAACAAGAGGCAAGGTTTGATTGCAAGAGCAATAAAATAGATGTTAATATTCGTCTTGACGATTTAATAAATGCCGTTTACCAGAAAACGGGCAAGCAGGTGGTGGTGCTCATTGATGAATATGACGCACCGCTGCTGGATGTGGCGCATGAGAAGGAAAAACTCGATGAGCTCCGCAACACGATGCGCAACTTCTATAGTCCTCTGAAGGGAAACGAGTCTATGCTTCGCTTCGTCTTCATGACGGGCATCACGAAGTTCTCGCAACTCAGCATCTTCAGCGAACTGAACAACATCAAGAATGTGAGCATGGACGAGCCTTATGCCGGTATCTGCGGCATCACCAAAGAGGAACTGTTGACCCAGATGAGCGATGATATCGACGTACTTGCCGAGCATCTGGAACTGAGCAGGGAGGAGACCATCCAGGAGCTGAAAGACCATTATGATGGCTATCATTTCTGCTGGCCATCTCCTGATGTCTTCAATCCTTATAGCCTGCTGAATTGCTTTGCTGATGGCAGAATGGATGATTACTGGTTCGGATCGGGCACACCTACCTATCTCATCAATATGATGAGAAAGTATGAATTCCTGCCTGCAGACCTTGGCGAGGCCATAGAGGTGGGCAAGAAGGACTTTGATGCCCCCACCGAAACGATGACCACCATCGTACCTTTGCTTTATCAGAGCGGGTATGTCACCATCAAGGGATATGACAAGCCTACAAAATTGTACCTGTTGGCATTGCCTAACCAGGAGATAAGGGTGGGGCTATATGGAAGTCTCTTGCCTCATTATCTGACGGACAAGTCGGCGAAGGCTAACACGACCATCGCCAAGATGTCGGTATTGGTGAAGAAGGGGGATATGGATGCCGCTTTCTGCCTGCTGAACAACTTTCTGGAGACGGTGCCTTACTGCGACAACACACACTACGAGGGGCATTGGCAGCAGACGCTCTACATCATGTTTGCCCTGCTTACCAACTATAGCATCCTAGTGGAACCTCATACAGCGAAGGGCAGAATCGATATTATGATGGAGACGAATGATACCATCTACGTGATGGAACTGAAGTTCAACAAGAGTGCCGAGGAGGCTCTCGCCCAGATAGACGCAAAGCACTATGCCGACGCCTTCAAGATGAGTGGCAAGAAGGTGGTGAAGATTGGCTTGAACTTTTCGGTGAAGGACGAGGTGAACAGCCTGGAATGGAAGATTGTATCTTAAGACAGGATTGTATCTTGAGGCAAGACAAGCTGAAAATGCAGAAAATTTCTGTTATAGTCCTGTATATTTCCTGATAGCCTTGATGAAGGTATCGCCATATTTATTGAGCTTGAATTCTCCGATACCACTGATCAGACTCATGGCATTCTTGGTGGTAGGTTTCATTCTTGCGAGTTCATGAAGGCTCTTGTCGCTGAGTACGATATATGGAGGATAACCCTGTTCGTCGGCAAGGTTCTTGCGTATCTTTCTGAGGTGTTCAAAGAGTCCTTTGTCTTCCACGCCTTTCGAGTCTTCCTGGAAGATGACACGTTCGGCATGCACCTCAGGAATGAGATTTCCCGGCTTGGCGATGGCGCCCTTCCTGTTGCGTACCGTTCTCTTTGGGCGGGTGGCTTTATCATCTTCTTCGATATAAGCCAGCGAAACATGATGCTCTCCCTTCAGCACCTTCCAGCCTAAATCGGTAACCTTCATGTAGTTGTGGTTGTTGTAGGCAATCTCGAAGAATCCCATCTGTAGCATCTGCAGCAGATAAGCATTCCAGTCCTTAGATGTTGTATCCCTGCCCACACCGAAGGTTTTCATCTCGTTGTATTTGTTTTTCACAACTGCAGAAGAATGCATGCCTCTCAGAATCTCGATGCAGGTACCTACTGCAATATGCTCACCCGAACGGACCACGGCACTCAGGGCTTTCTGGGCTCTGATGGTGCCGTCGAAGGTGCGTGGAGGATTCTTGCAGACATCACAGTTGCCGCAGTTGCAGGATGATGTCTCGCCAAAATAATTCAGCAGAATGCGTCGTCGGCATACTCTCGATTCGGCATATTCCTCAATGCGGCGCAGTTTCTCCATATTCACATCACGCTGTCCGCTTTCTTCACAGAAAGAACGGAGGGTGATAATGTCGGCCATCGAATAGAACAGCACGGTATCTGATGGTGCTCCATCTCTTCCGGCTCTACCTATTTCCTGATAGAAACTCTCTATGCTTTTAGGCATATTATAGTGGATTACCCAGCGCACATTACTCTTGTCGATGCCCATTCCGAAAGCGATGGTAGCACATACCACCTGAATCTGGTCCATCTTGAACCGCTCCTGTACTGATGCTCTGGTCTGGGCAGTCATTCCGGCGTGATAGGCTGCAGCATTGATACCCAGATCGATAAGTTCCTGAGCTACCATTTCGGTGTTCTTGCGGGAGAGACAGTAGATGATGCCTGCTTCTTCCGGATGATTACTGATGAAGCGGGTGATGTATTGGAGCTTTGCCTTTTTGGTGCTCTCCTGTCTTACGGTGAGGGAGAGGTTGGGGCGGTCGAAACTGCTTACGAACGTCTGCCCATTGAGATGAAGCTGGCGTATGATATCTTCGCGCGTTATCTTGTCGGCTGTAGCTGTTAGCGCCATCACCGGGACATTGCGGAAATTCTCGTGCAGCATGCCTAGCTGCGAATACTCCGGACGGAAATCGTGTCCCCACTGGCTGATACAGTGGGCCTCGTCAACGGCAAAGAGCGAAATCTTGATGTTGCTGAATAAATAAGGTATCTCGCTGATGAGTTTTTCGGGCGAAACATAAAGAAGTTTCAGTTCTCCCTTCTCGCATCGGCGGCGGATGATGAGTTCATCGGTCGTGTCGTTTCCGCTGTTCAGTGCCTCAGCCGGGATACCGTTTGCCTTGAGCGCCTCCACCTGGTCGTGCATCAGACTGATGAGCGGTGAAATGACCACAGCTGTACCTTCCATTGCTAATGCGGGAACCTGGTAGCACAGACTCTTTCCACCACCTGTCGGCATGAGAACCAGACAGTCGTGTCCCTGCATTACCTCTCTGATAATCGCCTCCTGGTTGGGGCGGAAGGTATCGTATCCAAAATAGCTTTTTAATATCTCGTTTATCTGCATGATTGCCGTTTTATGATTTATGCCTTTACCGGCATGTTTTTGTTTTGTTTTTCATGCAAAGGTAATGAATAATCTGCATAAATAAAAGTTTTCTCCAAGAAAAAGTGCATATTTCAAGTAAAAAACTTTGCAAAGAGCGAAAAACAGGAGGAAAAGTTTGGTATGTGGAAAAAATGTATTACTTTTGCATGGTAAAAACAGATAAAAATGGCAAAATGTAATGTAAACACTCAAGAGCGATTTGCCGATATCCAGATGCTCCGTTATGAGCTGAAGGGTTTCGAAAACCTGTCGCTCACACAGAAAATTTATATTTATTGCTTGTCGAAGGCAACCCTCTTGGGACGTGATATCACCTTCGACCAGCAGGGCAAATACAACCTGCGCATCCGTAAAACTCTGGAGGCTGTATACCGTCATTACGAGGGTAATCGCGAAAGCGAAGATTTCAAGGCTTTCGAAGTTTATCTGAAGCGTGTCTGGT
>ERZ1034730.815-NODE-815-length-10173-cov-21.633426_pt1 | contig 10173 bp, 7 predicted proteins | sample MGYA00520650_ERZ1034730 | MGnify/ENA primary metagenome ERZ1034730 (study PRJEB33766, sample SAMN09781702) | gut metagenome | biome: gut microbiome | host: Homo sapiens | place: Madagascar | study: EMG produced TPA metagenomics assembly of the PRJNA485056 data set... | reverse complement strand
AATTTTGATGATCTTTTATCTAACACCATTGTGAAAACTGTTTTTATATCAGCCTATTGTCTATAATTAACTCATCTATGAGACAACACTAAAAAGGAAAGAGCATGTCTGAAATTTACTGTATCAGTTATTCTGATTTTGGATATCTTCTTACAGAAAAAGACTGGTCAATTAAAATTCAAAAATTAAAAGACTATGACTTTGAAGTTTACGAGGATCTGTTAACTGCAGATGACATTACTCTCAAACGTCGCTTTTTAGGCAGTGTGCCTGACCTTTTTGAAAACAGTTCCGATTTTAAGTCTGAGCCTGAACTTCCATACGATGTTGAAAGATTTCTCATGACCTACCACGGGGTAGAGGTTATGGTTCTAGGTTCTTATGACTTTGACAGATTATTTAAAGATAAAGAAAAAGACAGTTTAGGCTTTGTTAAGGTAGACAAAGAGCTTGTTACCTGCAATCAATACTCATTAGAGGATCTAGCAGAGGATGTGGTTCTATTAGCCTCAAACGGTATGGATTTGAACAGTACAGAGCATCTTTCCAAATTTTAAAAGGTAGCTTAAAAGAGCACCCAAGAAGTAGAGAACAGAGTTTATAAGCAGTTAAAAGCAGTCTTAACTAGACTGACTTTAGAACAGAATAAAATAGCAGTGATGGAGTATATATGGATCAGCTCCCATTAGAAGTTTATAGCAGTGATGAGGTTAAATTCATCGAAGCAGAGCATGCTAAAGAGCATAACGGTCATTGCTTTGATCTGATGCAACAGGCAGGCAAAGCTGTTTTTGATTTTATTGTCAGAGAATGCGCACAAGCTAAAGATGTGTGGATCTTTTGCGGTAAAGGTAATAATGGTGGCGATGGCTATATTGTTGCAAACTTGCTCTTAGAAAACTCCATCAATCATAGAGTCTTTGCAACCGGTGTTCCTCATGAGGGCACTGAGGCTAGCATTGCCTATGAGTACTATGTAAGACAGGGCGGTATTGTTGAATACGAACTGCCAAATCACGGTCAACTGCCAGATGATGGTGTCATAGCTTACAGCGCACCTGATGTCATTGTTGATGCTCTATTAGGTACTGGTACTAACTCTTCTCCTAAAGGCGACATGGCAAAATGGATTGCCTATATCAATCAGTTAAATACCTATGTAGTAAGTATTGATATTCCCTCAGGAGTAATTGCTGATACTGGTAGTGTACCTGGCATGTGTGTAAGTGCAGATGCTACTGTTTGTATGTTAGCTCTAAAGCCTGGTTTATTAACCTCTGATGCTGTCGACTTTGTAGGAAAACTAGAGTTTGCTCCATTAGGAGTTCAATCTTACAGTTACTATGATGTCTTTGATTATTCAAAGACTACCTATCCTGTTCCTATAATGAGAGTGTCTTATAAAGACATTAATCCTCAACTGCCAGTGCGTTTACCATCCTTTAATAAAGGCGATAATGGAAAAGTTTTAATTATCGCAGGGGCCTCAGGCTTTGGAGGGGCAGCTATCTTGTGTGGTACTGGTGCCTTAAGATCTGGTGCTGGCTTAGTTAAAGTTGCACTTGAAAAGGATAACTATCAGGCTCTGTTAAGTGTAAGACCAGAATTGATGACTGTTGATTTAAATTCAGCAGAAGCTCTGCAAAAGGCAATAGATTGGGCTGATGTGATTGCAGTAGGTCCTGGTCTTGGAGTAAATGAGAGAACTCAAAGAATATTAGATACCCTAGATGATGTCATCGACAAATACGTAGTCTATGATGCTGATGCATTAAATGTCTTATCTAAATATGAGGATAAGTTCTATAACGAGAATCGTGTGATTACACCCCATCCTGGCGAGGCAGCTAGACTCTTAGGTTGCACAGTTGAATCTATCAATGCCGATAGGTTAGGCAGTTGCTATAAACTCTGGCAAAAGTTCGGCGGTGTAGTGCTTTTAAAGGGGGCTGGTACTATTGTTTGTGATGGCAACAGACTGTCTATCATCAATGAAGGCTCACCAGCTCTTGCAACCGGAGGCTCTGGTGATCTTTTAACCGGCATCATAGCCTCTTTAATCGCTCAGGGCTTAGGTCTTGAGATGGGCGTGATAGTAGGCGCCTGTATCCATGCAAGAGCAGGTGCTATTTGCGGTCAAAAAGAAGGTGTAATTGGTACACTGCCACTTGATGTAAGCAAATATGTAAGAGAACTTGTAAACGGCAGAGACTAGATTTTTAAGTTTACAAACTCTAATCAAAAGTGCTAATCGGAAAAGCTAATAGAAAAGAATAAAAAATATGGCAGAAATTAAATTTAAGATAAATGGTGAACAGGAGACTGTAAAACTAGGTGCTCTGATGTCATCTGTTTGCATTCCTCTATGCAAAAAATTAAAAAAGAGTGTGCTTATAAATCTTGAAGGAGATTTAGGTGCAGGTAAAACCACTTTCTCACGTGGTTTTATTGAAGCTTGTGGTTATAAGGATATCGTCCGCTCTCCTACCTATACTCTAGTTGAGCCTTATGACTTTGATGACTTTAGTGTTTACCACTTTGATCTTTACAGACTTTTAGATCCTGAAGAACTTGAATATATGGGCATTCGTGACTATTTTGAGAAGACCTCAGTATGTCTTATTGAATGGCCTGATAAAGCACAGGGCGTTTTACCTGAAGCGGATATCACAATTGAGCTTAGTTATTCAGTTGATTCAAGGGATGTTGTGATAAAATCAGTTCTTATAGAACCAGAAGATCTTAATAAAATAAGCTCAAATTTCAGATAACGTGAAACACCTTTTGAATAACTTCTGTAAATTGATCCAGAGTAAATCAATTCAAAAAATCAGAACAATTTGCAGACAGTTCTTATTATTTTTTGCAGTAGCTCTAGTGGTATGTTGCACTTTTACCGAAGTGGCTTCGGCATCTGCTATTAAGTCCGTACGCTCATTTCATAATGCTCAGAAAACCAGAGTAGTACTTGATCTTGATTCAAAACCTAATTATGCAACTTCATTAAGTCAAAACAGAGCTGTATTCTCGATTAGAGTTCGCAATTTATCAAAAGCAGCTCTTTCTCCTTCAAATGTACCACTGTCCTCTCAGAGCTGTGTGAGGGGCGTTCAAAGACGCATTGAGAAAAATGATGTCAGATATCTGTTCTCTTTAAATAGATGTGCTGTACCTAAGATTTTTGTCTTAGCTCCAAAAGGTGGTAACAATGACTATAGACTGGTCATTGATTTTGAAAATAGCTCAGAAGCTACTTTCTCTGCAAATGCAACTGTAAAAAATACTGTAACCAAGACTGCTTCAAATGGCACTGTAATTAAAGATACAGTCGTCTCAACAAGTAAAACCGTAAATGGCAAATTAGATACTACCGTTCCTCTGTCTACTTATGAAAGAGATCTCTTTATTAAGTATACAACAGTCTCAAAAGACGGTTTTCGCTCAATGTCTACTGCTAATGCTGCTAAATATCAGCAGGAGCTTGCTAAGTTAAGAAGTGACTACAAGAAAGCTCAAGCACAAAAGACATCTGAACAGGGGCGTGTAAAGACTACTATCACCAAAAATACCAAGACTAATACTAAAACAAAAATTCAATCTCATGATGTTGAGGAGTTAGTGTCTGACGCTTCAGCGCCTCCTGTACCAGTACAGGCAACACCAGTGTCTCGTCCATTCATTATCGCAATTGATGCAGGCCATGGCGGTAAAGATCCTGGTGCTATTGGTAAACGTGGTGTAAGAGAGAAGAATGTAACTTTAGCTATTTCAAAAGCACTTTATAGCTACATCAACTCTAATAAACAATTTAGAGGAACTCTTACAAGATCACGTGATGTTTTTGTTGATCTGGATAGGCGTTCTGAAATTGCAAGATTAAGAAAAGCTGATCTTTTAATCTCAATTCATGCTGATTCTGTAGCCTCTGGCAGTTCAACTGCTCGTGGCGCAAGTGTGCTCGTGTTATCAGAGAACAGAGCAGTACGTGAAAACGGTAAAATTCTGCGTAACAACAAGCAAAAGAAACTCATAGGTGGCGCAGGCGAGGTGATGGATCAGAGTGTTGGTAATCCATATTTGGCAACTGCAATCCTTGATATGTCATCTACAAACTCCCGTTCAGAGGGTAACCTTTTAGCTCAGGAAATCTTACATCAGTTGTCAGCCTTTACCCATGTAAGAAAAAGTCAGCCTATTAAGGCTTCTTTAGCCGTATTAAAAGCACCTGATATCCCATCTCTCTTAATTGAGACTGGCTACCTTTCAAACCGTTATGAAGAAATTCAGTTAAATCAGCCTAATTACCAAAAGCAAATCGCTTACAGAATTTATTTAGGTATTAAGTCATATTACGAGAAGTATCCTGCTCAGAAATTAAGATCACGCCAGGAGTCTTATGCAAGAACTAAGAACATGACTAAAAACGGTGGTACTGCCAAAAGTGTTACTGTTAAAAAAGGCGAGTCTTTAGGTCTTATTGCTAAACGATATGGCACCACTATAGCTCAATTAAAGAAATTAAATTCCTTAAAGAGCGATACTGTTCATGTAGGTCAGGTTCTATATCTGCCATAGGAAATATATGTCTACAATTCGACGTCTGTCAAAGCAACTAGCAAGTCAAATTGCAGCAGGTGAGGTTGTAGAAAGACCTGCATCTGTGGTCAAAGAGCTTTTAGAAAATGCTGTTGATGCTCATGGAACTCATATCCTCTGTGAGATTAAAGATGCAGGTAAGCTTTTAATCAGAGTAAGAGATAATGGTGCTGGTATTGTAAAAGACGAGTTGCCGTTAGCTCTAGCACCTCATGCTACTTCCAAAATCTATTCATCAGATGATTTAAATTCCATCACTACCTTAGGCTTTAGAGGAGAGGCTTTAGCATCTATTGCCTCTGTCTCAAAATTAACTTTAACCTCCAAAACTAAAGATGAGGATAATGCCTATTGTGTTAAAGTAGAAGGTCCTGAACAGGAACCTTTGATTGCGCCTGCAGCTCACCCAGATGGTACTACCGTTGATGTCTGTGAATTATTTTTTAATACTCCAGCACGTCGTCGCTTTTTAAAGTCAGATAGAACTGAATTTTTAAGAATTAAAGATACCTTTATAAGAATTGCACTTGCTCATCCTGATACTGGTTTTGAGTTAGTAAATGAAGGCAAGACTGTCTTTAAAGTTTCAAAGTCGTCCTTAAATGAAGGTATTGATTTAAAGAGAACAGCCATTCTTTTAGGCAGTGATTTCTCTCAAGAGGGTATTAAAGTCCTTTGTGAAGATCCAAATCTTAAGATGGAAGGAATGCTCTTACCACCACCTAGTGTAGAGCAGAGCGTTTCAGAACAGGTATATCTGTTTTTAAACGGCAGGCCTATTGCTGATAAAGTTGTAACTCATGCGCTAAAAGAAGCTTTTTTTGAAGTATTAGGCAGAACCCTGCCCATAAGATGTGTTCTTTATCTTGAGGTAAAGCCTGATGAGGTTGATGTTAATGTGCATCCTCGTAAAGATGAAGTGCGTTTCCATGAACCTTCTTTAATCCATGATTTAATTACAGATGCTTTAGTTTTAGCCTTGAGAAAAGCTAATATTGGTCCACACAGTGTCGGTCAGTCTGAGCTTGATTTTGCTACTGACAAAGCTCCAATCGTAGGTTATGTTAATGCAAACAAAACAGAGTCTCCTCATGCAGCCTCTTTTGATATTAACAATGAAGCTCTGCCAGCATTCCCTACAGGTGTAAGCTCATTTTTCAATGGAGCATCTGTTAATACTCCTAAAGGCTCTGGCTCTATAAGTTCTTCATCAGGATCTTTAGGTGGATCTGTATCTTCAAATCGAGTAAGCGCTGGTAATTATCATTCAACCTTTTCAAATCAGGATACGCTACAGCGCAACATCAATGTTTATAAATCAGCAGTGAATGCTTCAAATGTTGGTGTCAATGCTAATGTAAATCTTAATGAGCCTGGAATTGAGCAAAGGGTGTATTCTAATCCTATAGGAAGTGCTGTAAGTGGAGTCGCACCTACCGCTTTTGTAAATGCTCCTAACTCTAATCTAGAAAATGGGTTTGTGCCAAATGGAAGCGAAAATACAGAAAACAATATTGCCTCAAATCTACTTCCTAATGGCATCCTGTTTTTAGATTTGACTGACAGAAATGTAGCTTTAATTAAACTTTCAAAGAAGTACTACTTAATCTCTTTGAAAAAGTTAAAGTCTATAAAAGTAGCTTTAGAGTATCAAAATTCGGTTAAGAATGCCTCAGTCTTGAAACAAAGACTCTTAATGCCATTTTCTTTTACTGTCGATCCTTCTTTGGCAAAATCCTTAAAATACTGCACTATTGCTTTAGGCAGACTTGGTTTTGGTGTCAAAATCTTTAGAAACAGAATTGAATTAACGGAGATCCCCGCCTTATTAAAAGGCATTGATTTAGCAAGTGTAAGCAAAAAGATCTTTTTAATTGTCTGCACTGAATTTAGAACCATTGAAGAAGGTAACTGTCCTCAAAAACTATCTTCAATTGTGGGATATGAAAGTCCTAAATCATCGGAGATTTTAGAGAATGAGGCTAAAGGATTACTTTCAATCTTAGATAAAGATAATCCTTTAAAAGATCTTGAAGGTTCTTATTTAGAATTGAATTTAAAAAAATTAAGTGAAAAGCTCGGAGCTGAACTTGAAGAATAAAGCAGTTGTAATATTAGGTCCTACCGCATCTGGTAAGAGTGCTCTATCTTTAAAAATTGCTAAAAAGGTCAAGGTTGAGATCATAAGTTTAGACTCAGCTTTAATCTACAAAAATATGGATATTGGAACAGCTAAACCAACAAGAGAAGAGTTAGCATCAGTGCCTCATCATTTAATTGATATTTGTGATCCTAAAGACAGCTACAGTGCTGCTTCCTTTAGAGAAGACTGTATAAGACTTGTAGATGAGATCACTAATCGAGGTGCTATTCCAGTAATTTGCGGTGGCACCATGATGTACTACAAAGCTTTAGTCGATGGTTTGTCTCCTCTCCCTGTAACCGAGCCTGAGATAAGAGAAAAGATAGCACTTGAGGCTTCAGAGCGTGGCTGGCCTGCCATGCACGAGAAATTAAAGAATGTGGATCCTGTCTCTTATCAAAAATTAAATCCAAACGATAAGCAGCGAGTTTCAAGAGCCTTAGAAGTTTATTACATGACAGGGCGTGCTATGAGCTCATTTTTTGTTGAACATCAGGACAAGTGTCCATTTGACAGATTAGAGTACATCCTTTTGCCCGAAACTGATGACAGAACTGAGTTACGAAAACTTATCAGAGCGCGCTTTTTAAAGATGGTCGATGATGGTCTTATTGATGAGGTTGCCTGTTTAAAGGAAAGAGGAGATCTTAACTTAAACATGCCATCCATGCGATGCGTAGGTTACAGACAGGTTTGGGAATATATTGATAAGGTATACGACTTTGATACCATGATTGAGAAGTGTGTAATCGCTACAGCACAGTTAGCCAAACATCAGATGACCTGGCTTCGAGGCTCATTATCAAAAGATGACAGCGCTTTAGTAAAGGAAAGACTGCTTATTGGCGATAAGAATAATGAGAACATTGTTTTAGACGGCATTAAGAAATATTTTGAGACAAAATAATGAAAAGGCTATTTCACACTCTGTTTATAACCTTACTTTTCACCTTTGCAGTAAATTGCTCATATGCTAATTCAGAACCTTTAGTGGTCACTGATATAGGTGCTATTGAAGGTGTCAGTGAACATGGAGTAGAGCACTTTTATGGTATTCCTTATGCTAAAGCTCCAGTGCATGACCTGCGTTTTGCGCCAACAGTTGCAGCTGATCCTTTTGCTGATACTTTCAAGGCTGATTCATTCTGCCCTGTAGTGCCTCAGTCTAGCTTTATTGTTAAACTTAAAGGCTTTAGAACAGGTGATAACTCTTTATGTCTTAATATTTACCGCCCTAAAAATGCTAAAAAAGGCGATAAGTTACCGGTATTTGTGTGGATACACGGTGGCGCTTATATGATGGGGGCTTCAAATAATCCCTATTATGATGGTACTGCCTTTGCTAAGGATGGTGTGATCTTAGTAAGCATCAATTACAGATTACATGCTTTAGGCTTTTATTCTTCAAAATACACCTACAAAAAGTACGGTACCACCGGTAACTGGGGACACCTTGATATGATTGGAGCTTTAAAGTGGGTAAGAAATCATATTGAGTCTTTTGGAGGTGATCCTGACAAAGTCACTATAGGTGGTGAGTCAGCTGGCAGCATGGCAGTGTCATCTTTAGTTTTAAGTCCTTTAGCAAAAGGTCTGTTTAAAAGAGCTGTCTTAGAGAGTGGCACTATCTTAAGTTATCCCTTTGTAAGTTTATATAAAAGCGAGAACAGTAAGTCTGCTTTTACTAATAGTGCTGCTATTGCTACTTTATTCGGGGCAGATGATTCTGAGTCCGGTCTTGAGGCACTAAGAACTATTGATCCTCTGCTCTTATCCTATAACTGCGGTTATGACTTTGATATGGTCAAAAACACCTTCTCTTTCTTTAAGCCTTACTTTGATGGCGTAGTTCTGCCACAAGATCCTTATAAAGAACTGCAGCAGAAAAAGAAGGTAGATGGGGCTAATCCTAAAGATAACATAGAAATTTTAATTGGCTACAATACCGATGAAGGCTCACTTTTTACAGATAACCTAAATGTCTTAGAGTTAAAAGCTGCCATAAAAAACACCTTTGGTGAGAGTAAAGTCCAGAGTATAGCTGCTTTATATCTAAAGGATAAAGAGCCTACAGATTCTGCTTTTAAAGAAGCAAGTAGCTATAACGCTGACATCATGTTCAATCTTGGTATGAAGATTTTTGCTGATGCTATGAGCAAAAATCATAAGGTTTATATGTATCACTTTGACTATGCTCCTTTTGAATATAAGAAGTCTCATAAAGGAGTTAGCCATTCAAGTGAGATTGCTTATGTCTTTTCAACCTTGCCAGAAGGTGCGCAAAAAGATATGAAAAAAGTAAGCGACAACATGCACCAAAGATTTGTTAACTTTATTAAGACAGGCGATCCTAATTTTAATGGTAAGTCCATGACTCCAATCAGATGGCCTTTATATAATGAAAGATCACCTAAGGTTTATAAGATAGATAAATTGCCTTATGTAGAGAACTTTAAGTTAAAGGACAGATTAGATAAGTTAGAAGAGCTTTTATATTCAGACTATGATAATGAATAGGGGATGATTTAGCTTTTAAGGATCTTGTCTTCAATTAAACTTTTCTTAACTGCCAGCAAGATTTTCCTTACTGGCAGTGAAACTTTTACAAGGCTGTATTACTTCAAGAGTTTTCTTACACCACCCTGACCATTTACAGCGTTCATCAGGTTTACCTTTTCACCCTGCTCACAACCGTCATTATAAGCATCAGCATGAATGCGACGAGTTCTAGTCATATGAATTTTAAGATCCTGATGATTTCCTGACTTGAATTTCTCAATAGCTTCTTTGGTTTCATCGTCTTGAACAAATTCAGCTACTTTTCCATAAATGGCTTTGAAATAGCCAAACATGAAACTCTCAGGCAGTTCTCGTTTTAGTTTATTAAAAACGTAATTAAATTGAGGATCTAAAATACAGAGCGAATCAACAATTGCTTTAAAACCTTTAAATCCATAGGGATCGTTAAAACAAAAATCCTTACTCTTTTCAAAGTGATCAAAACTTTCTTTTGTTCGTTTGTTTTGACACAATCCTTCTCTAAGATTAGGAGATCCCAAGATATAGTCTACAATATGACAATAGATCTTCTCGCTATAGAGTTTTTTAGCTGCCATCACTGAGCGCGTTAGGATCACAAAAATATATTCACAAGACTCTAGGCTGTCTTTAGGTCCAATCATATTAACTTTATTTACGGTACCGTACTGATTGGTATGGTAGATAAATTCAACACCTAAGACCTTTGTTAAAATATGGCCTATTTGTGAAATATGTTTGATGTTTTTCATGCCCCTTACAGTTTCAATCACACGTTCTGAAATAACTGAATCCTCAAGTTCACTCATTTCAATGTGGTACTGTTGCATGAGCTTTTGAGCTCTGGACAGGGCAATGGCAGCTTCATTAGGATTAGAACTATCTGATAGAGCTAA
>ERZ1034730.809-NODE-809-length-10223-cov-4.377360_pt1 | contig 10223 bp, 8 predicted proteins | sample MGYA00520650_ERZ1034730 | MGnify/ENA primary metagenome ERZ1034730 (study PRJEB33766, sample SAMN09781702) | gut metagenome | biome: gut microbiome | host: Homo sapiens | place: Madagascar | study: EMG produced TPA metagenomics assembly of the PRJNA485056 data set... | reverse complement strand
ACTGATATATATTGAACAATTAGTCTTACTACAAAATAGGAGATTGATAATTGAAACTGTTGCACGTAGCGAGTCACTATAAAATCTTTTATGGTTGAATATCAGCGAATTAAGTGTAATAAAGAATGTAACTGCTAACTATTTAGAAACGAGTTATATTCTTTTCTTTCACAACTTTGCAATATACAAAGAACGCTTTGATTACAGGTACAAAGATAAATCTAATTTTTAAAAAACATACAAGTTTGCTTCCTTTTTGCAGTTTTTTAAGAATTGAAATAGCATATTGTTTCTTTGTTGTTTTGCCCCTTTAAATAGTGAAGCATATTCATTTGTTTGCTAAAATATCATAACTTTTAGTAGCAAACTTATGAAAATTGGAATAAAATGCGTACCTTTGCATATCGAAATACATTAAATATGGCAAATCGTGAATTGAACAGACTGAAAGTTGTGCTGGCAGAGAAAAAACGGACTAATCGTTGGTTGGCAGAACAACTTGGAAAAGACCAAACCACCATATCAAAATGGTGTACCAATTCAAGTCAGCCAGACTTAGCAAGTCTGATGATGACAGCAAAAGTATTAAACGTAGAACTGACCGACTTAGTTCGGTTTGAAGAATTTAAGAATGATGGAACAGAATAAGAAAGATTTGCTCTTTGAGCAGATAAATAAAATTAGCGAGGTTATTTCAACCATCTCGGAAAACTTCTCGCAAGAAGATATGGCTGACGAGGTCAACTTTCTATCGGTGGTGAGAGATAATTTAAAAGATTGGGCAGAGAAAGGAGGTCTTGATGCATAGACTACCAAAACATGAGGCTATTAGGGTTTTTGAGGGATTTGCGGGCTATGGTGGAGCCACTTTTGGACTTAGACGAGCAAAAGTCAATCATAAAATTATTGGTTTTTCGGAAATTGATAATGACGCTATAGAGTTATACCACTATAACTTCCCAAATGTTCCCAATCTTGGTGACATCACTAAATTAGATCCAACCGACCCTAACCTTCCAGACTTTGATATGTTTACAGGTGGCTTTCCTTGCCAACCTTTTTCTACAGTAGGTAAAAGGCAAGGGGTTGAAGATGAAAGAGGTCGAGGAACGCTTTTTGGTGATATAATTCGTATCTGTGAGGTAAAACATCCCAAATACATATTATTAGAAAATGTAAAAGGGCTTCTTACTGGACGAATGAAAGCAACATTCAATGTCATTATAGATGAACTTCATCGAATAGGCTATGACACAAGATTTGCTGTTTTGAATTCAAAAGATTATGGGATTCCACAGACACGTGAACGTCTTTGGATTTTCGCATACTTAGGAACTTTACCAGAGAATTTCAATATCGTTCCATCCAAAAAGAAATTAAAAGGCTATCTGGCAGATTTTCTTGACAAGAATCCAACACCAGAGCTTTACAAAAGTCAGAAACAAATAGCAAGAATACACGAGATTCATCATAATGATGTGTTTGATGTTAATGAGCCTTTATGTTACGATATATATAATCGAAAGATACGAACAGACAGGCTATGTATGACAGTTACACCACCAGAGCATAATGTAATAAGAATCATTGAGCCGATGCAAAATGGTGAAGAAAGATTTCGCAAGCTATCTTTAGATGAACATTTCCGCCTCATGGGTTTCCAATTAGATGAAAAGAAAAGGGAAATACTTTTCCCACCAACGCTTAATTATACTAAATTAGGGCGCAGAGCTGGTAATGGTTGGGATGTAAACCTTGTAGGTATATTGTTGAATCATATATTTTGGCAATTATTATGAGAACAGATGTTACTTCAATGTTTTTTAATTCTTCAATAGAAGGGAAAACAGCAACGCCAGCATGGGGAACCTCCATAGGGCAAAGTAAGCAAAGAAAATGCCGTATTGATGACTTCAAGCCAGAAGTCATCAATATGCTTGTTGGTATGACATATAAAAGTATTACAGACACAAGCAATTTAGACATTTCAAAAGGTTCTGCAAAGCGAGAAATCCTATTATGTTCTCAATTTACAGATATTTTTGTGAATGGGGAAAAAGTTGAAGATGCACAATATGTCTTATTACTTGTGCGTGAACATTCCGAAAGTCATGAAGGAAGACTTATAATAAGTTATGCTCCATATATAAAGTATAAAGGTATTGCAAATCAAGAATGTATCAACAAAATGCAACAATTACTTCATTGTAAAGATGAAGGTTGCTGGTTTGTTTATGATATATCTATCAAAGAGCAATCCTCTTTACATTTCAAGGCTATTGTTGTTGATGCAGAAAAGGCTAAAATTTATGATTCTTCAAAAACAAGCCAATATCGCTCTGCAGAATGGAATTCTATGATACCAGAAGAATACCATACAAATAAAGAAAGTTACAATAATAAATATCGCCCCTACATCACAGCCATCAAGTCCAAGCCATTCCTCTTGCTTGCCGGAATCTCTGGCACAGGAAAAAGCCGTATAGTGAGAGAGTTGGCAAGAGCCTGTTGGGAAGAAGGAACAGATGATTACAAGGCACAAAAGCCGAAGAATTTCCAAATGGTACAGGTGAAACCTAATTGGCATGACTCAAGTGACTTGATTGGTTATGTGAGCCGTGTCAGCGGAAAGGCGGAGTTTGTAGCAGGAGAGTTCTTGAAATTCGTAGCAAAAGCATGGGAAGATACAGAAACACCATATTTCTTATGCTTGGACGAGATGAACCTTGCACCTGTAGAGCAATACTTCGCTGAATATCTGAGTGTGATAGAATCACGCAAGAGTCATGATGACGGCACTGTAACAACAGACCCTATTCTTGAGAAATCGGCAGAAGATTGGTATAGAGTGCTTACAAGTGAATTGACTAACGACGATAATGTGCGTAGTCGTTTCTTGGAGGAAGGTATCTGCATCCCTCAAAACCTCATAGTCGTAGGAACTGTGAATATGGATGAGACAACTTTCTCGTTCTCTCGCAAGGTGCTCGACCGTGCCATGACTATCGAAATGAACGAAGTGGATTTGCATAGAGGCTTGACCGAGCGCAATGAGCAAATCGGAAAACTTGGCAAGGCTGAACTTATAGGCTATGCTGTTGAAGGTGTGGATGTATATGCAGCAAACAAGGATGTCTGTGAAACGGTGTTGACTTACCTTGATACAATTAACAATGTATTGGAAGGCACGCCATTCAAGGTTGCCTATCGCACACGCAACGAATTCCTGCTTTATGTGGTGAACAATTTACCTTATAAGAAGGGAGAAAAAGGCGAAGAGTTGCCACAAGGTTATGTCGTGGCTCGTGCCTTGGACGAGATTACCAGCATGAAAGTGCTATCACGCATTGAGGGCGATGACACAAAAGTTAGTGATAAATTCCTTGATAGTTTAAGCAAGGCTATCGGAGAAGGATTGAAAGCAGTATCGGGAGACGAGAATACTGTAAAGTCCATATCTTTGGTAAAACTGAAGGAAATGAAAGATAAGCTCGTTTCGGGCTATACAAGTTTTTGGAGCTAAAAGTAAGAATATAGATGGAACTATTGACTGTTGAGCATAAGGATTTCACAATGCTTATCGAATGTACGAAGTTCGATGGCATATGGACTAAGGCTAAGAGTAATGTGGGAGAGGAAAGTCTCTACTCCACTTACTCTTGGTCAGAAGGGGTCGTGTCTGTAAAGCGGGCATTGGATGCCGAACATGAGACCGACATCGAGCAAGGCGTTCCTGCTCCTGCCACATTTTTCGACAATGCAGACTATCCAATATGGATAGAGTTCAAGGACTATGTGAAAGACGCTCAGTTTGGTTCCATCCTGCAAAATGACAACGATCGCTTCACCTTCCGTCGCCATATCTTGGCAGGATTCATCAACTACAAGAATGAGATAGGGCGAAGCGAGATACAGATTATATATAAGGTTGACAAAGAGACAAGGACTTTCCGTTTCGGTTTTGAAGTTCTGAGCACAAAACTTGACTATCACGAACATTGGCGAGCCATAGTTGAGGATATTGAGCGAGAATACCGCATGTTGTCATTAGACTATATGCGACGCACGTTTCATGGTTTCTCGCCCGACCAAAACGGTGAACATCCCGACATCGTTTGGTGGAGCGTATTTGAGGGAGAGCAACAGAAATTCACAAAAGCTTGCAAAAGTATCATAGACCGACCTCGCCATAGACTTCATGGTGAGGAGGTATATCTGAGAGCCGACAAACTGAAGCAGACTCCCCATAACATTGAGAATAAACTGGCAGAACATCGTGTGGAACCAGCTTACCTCTATCGTGTTGAGCAGCAAATACAATCGAACGACACGCAAGAAAATCGCTTTCTGAAATTTGCACTTCATCAAATAAGCAAGCGGTATGAGGAACTGCGCCAACGCATTGAAGCTGTAAAGACTGCCTCTGACACTATGAAATCGGCTATGCTTGCCACCTCGGAAACATTGAAACGACTGCAACATCATCCTTTCTTCCGAACCATTGGACGGTTCAAAGGAATGAGCCAAGAGAGTTTGGTGTTGCAAAAGGCAACAGGCTATAGCCAGATTTACCGCACATGGAACTTGCTGCGAAGAGCCTACTCCTTGAATGATGGGCTGTATCGCTTGCAGACAAAGGACATAGCGACTCTGTATGAGATATGGTGCTTCATTGAGGTTAGCCATATTGTCAAGGAACAACTGCATCTTGACGACGAAGATGTGGAGCACCGCAACCGCATGGAGATGAACGGAATCTTCTCATGGGAGCTTGGCAAGGGTGAACATTCACGCATACTGTTCCGCAAGGATGGTGTGGAGCTGGCAGAACTTGTTTATAATCCGAAGAATGTAGACAAGGAAAATGACAATGTGGGCATGAAAGACTTGGTTGTGCCGACTGTTCCACAGAAACCAGACATCGTATTGCAGCTCACCAAGAACGACTTGCAGCAAGGCATGAAGATGACCTATCTCTTTGATGCCAAGTATCGCATTGACGGCAAGGATAAAGGGGTGGATGTACCACCAGAGGATGCAATCAACCAAATGCACCGCTATCGTGATGCCATATACTATAAGGACTATGATGCCAACGCATTGAAGAAAGAGGTGATAGGCGGTTATATTCTCTTCCCTGGTGACGGCGAGCCAAACGATGTGGCTGTGTCGAAGTTCTACAAGACCATCAAGGAAGTGAATATCGGTGCCTTTCCTCTCCGTCCTAAAGATGTGGAGAACAGAAAACTCTTGGAAAACTTCATTGCTGAACTCATCCATACTAAATCATATGAGACCATTGCTCATGTCATACCACAAAAGGGTGCGTATGTCGAAGTGGGCAACCGTGTACTCATTGGGTTAGTGAAGGAGGACAACAGGCAATATCAGGCGTTTGTGGATGGAACAGCAACCCTGTATTATACAGGCAAACAGTTCCCTACGACCATCGCTTTGCAAGCCCTCCATTTCTTCATGCCTTACATCAAAGGGCGAGGTGTGCGTGATGTGTACGAGATAACCAAGGTGCGGACTATTACTGGCAAAGAAGCAAAGCAAACGGATGAGGATGATGCCGACAACAAAGCTCTTCGACTTGCGTTTGAACTGAGATATGTCCGTAGGCAATATGCACAATTCCAATCCGTTAATACATCAAAGATGATTGGTTACACGTTTGTAGATACGACTTTTGATAGGTTGGATGAATGTGTAGTAATAACCAAGTAAGTTCATAATTATTATCTAATTTTGAAGTAAAAATGAAAAGAATATATTTATACAAAACAGCAAACAAATCTGTCTCATATGACAATGAGCATTGGTATGTTGACGATGCTCCACAGCCACAAAAAGATGGAGAGGGGCTTGATAATTTTAAAGAATATGCAACAGCTCAAGCATATGATATTATGTCTCATGATATTACAAAGTATGTAAATCATTTTCATAATATTGCTGTATTAACAGCTGCTGGCACCTCTATGGAAAATGGAAAACATGGAGGGAAAACACGTACCGAATTGTGGGATAGTTACAAGAAAGAGATAAAAGAAATTAGTTCTGTATTCATGCACAAAGATGGAACTTTGAAGGATAGATGCCAAGCAATAATAGAGTCACAAAATATTGAAGATTTTTTATCCTTTGTCATTTTGTATGAAAAATTAAATGGAGATATAAAAGACAACAATGGAAACTTATTGAGATGTAAGTTGGAAAAGAAAATAGCTGATGCTTGCAGATTGACTTTGGATGAAGACAATAAACACCACCAAGATTTCATTAGGAAGTTAACAGCTCGCAAACCAACCGAGCCTCGAGTGCAACTTTATACTACAAATTATGATACACTGTTTGAACAAGCTGCACAGAGAATGAATTATACAATTATTGATGGTTTTTCATTTTCATATCCACGTATATTTAATGGAAGTAACTTTGACCATGATATTGTCTATAGAGAGCGAACCAGAATTAAAAATGAGGAAAGTTTTGTTCCAAATGTAATTCAATTGTTTAAGTTGCATGGTAGCATCGATTGGGAAAAGAAAGGGGAATATGTTTATCAAAAAGAGCAAACAGAGCACCCATGTATCATATATCCAGCAAGTGAAAAATATGAAAGTAGCTATGAACAGCCATATTTTGAAATGATGTCACATTTGCAGAGCACATTGCGCAAAGAGGGTACCCTATTAATTGTTGTAGGATTTGGCTTCCAAGATAAGCATATTCAAAATGTGATAAAAGAAGCAGTTTTGCAGAATCCTAATTTTCATTTGCTAGTGGCTTGCTATGGCAAAAAAGAAATAGAAAAAGAAGATGGAAATAAGGATTGGATAGAGAGTGGAATAACCCATTCTTTGGTGCCAGATTTTGTTTCGGAGGATGGAGCAATATCTCCCAATGTAACTATTCTTTTTTCAAAATTTAAAGCTTTTGTGGAGAATTATCCATACAATAATTCTTATGAAGCTGACAATATAAATAATTATGAGACCATTTGATCATAACAAATTTATTGGATATGTTTGTGAGGTAACACCACAATACATTCGTTTGCAGATTCCGTCTGCAAAGTTATTGCGTACTTTTTATTTTAATGGAGAAATATATTTGGGAGGATCTGTAGGTAGTTTTGTTGTCGTCGAAGGACAAGAGTTTGGATTTCTTGGAAGAATTTTCGAAATAAACCTACCACAGGGAGAAAAAACGGAAATTACAGACAAAAGCATAAATGAAGAAGAGACCCAGTTTCATCCTATTGCGAAAATAGAATTACTTGCTCTTTTTGATATTTATAACCCCAAAACTATAGTTAAAACAATATCACGTTATCCATCTGTTGGTGCAAAAGTGTTTTCATGTTCTGACGAACAAATAGGAAGCTATATTTCAACATTTGGGATAAAAAAAGACGATGATAATGTTCCGCTTGCACCATTGGGAAAACTTACATCAAATGATGTTTGTTGTCATATTTCTTTGAATTCCTTATTTGGACGTCATTGCGCAGTTTTAGGAACTACTGGTGGAGGTAAAAGTTGGACAGTGGCAAAATTATTAGAACTTGCTTCTGTATATACAAGCAATAAATGTATACTTATTGATGCTACAGGAGAATACACTGGTCTTGAAAGAACAACGACTATCAATTTAGGTACAGGAGAATATATATTTGACTACAAGAATCTTTCGATTGATGAATTATATTACTTGTTGCATCCTTCATCTAAAACACAGGTTCCAAAATTGATGGAGGCCATAAGGTCTTTAAAAATGTCAAAACTTGACAACAAATCTGAATTGGGTTTGTATTACAAAAAGGATGAGAAAGGTAATCTGATTAATGGAAATATATATAAAGCAACTAAAGAAAAAAGGGCATTTGAAGTTTTTTATTACAAAAACATTGTAAAGATTGAGGATAAATTATGTAATTTTGATTTTAGCCTTCTTGCTGCTCAAATCACAAATGAATGCATTTGGGATTCTGATAGAAGTAATGCATCTCTTTGGGGAGGAAGAAACGAGACAGATGTATCAAATTGTATAAGTTTGATATCACGTGTTAACAATGTTATGTCTACATCTGAATATAACAACATATTTGGATTTAGAAGAGATAAAGCTAAAACTCAAAAAGACTTAAAAGAGGGAATACAAAAATTCCTACAAGGTGAGAATAGTATTTTGAGATTAGATTTCTCAAAAGTTAGCTTTGATTACCAAGTTCGAGAAATATTGGTTAATGCAATTGGTTGCTATTTATTAGATGAAGCGAGAAATGGAGCTTTCAAAGACAGCCCAATAATTGTGTTTGTTGATGAAGCACACCAATTCTTAAACAAAAGTATTGCTGATGAGTATTTTTCAGCAAAACCACTTGATGCATTTGAACAAATATCCAAGGAAGCTCGTAAATATGGTTTATTCCTGTGTATAGCAACCCAAATGCCACGTGATATTCCATTAGGAACTTTAAGTCAAATGGGAACATTTATTGTTCACCGTCTTATAAACGAACAAGATAAAAAGGCTGTCGAAAGTGCGGCATCAACAGCAAATCGAAATAGCTTATCTTTTTTGCCTATACTTGGTGAGGGTGAAGCTTTACTTGTTGGTGTAGATTTTCCAATGCCTTTAACTTTAAAAATTGATACACCCAATAAAAAGCCAGATTCGCAAACTCCAAAGTTGGCAAAGTGTATAAAATAAGACAAAAAATATAATGAATATAAATCAACTAATAGGCGAAGCAACCGCCTACGACAAGAAACTGCAACTCGAAGTCAAGCGACCTAAGAGTTGGCTAAAAAGTGTATCTGCCTTTGCAAATGGCGAAGGCGGAACATTGGTGTTTGGTATCAGTGATGATGACCAAGTGGTTGGACTTGCTGATGCAGAGAGTGATGCCGAAAGAATAAGCGAAGAGATAAAGACAAAACTTGACCCTATACCAACCGTCAACCTCGAATTTAAGGAGGTGGATGGCAAGAAACTTGTGCTTCTTCACGTTTACAAAGGACAAGAGACACCTTATTACTATATAGGCGATAAGCAACGCTTGGCATTTGTTAGAGTTGGCAATGAGTCTGTTGTTGCTGACCGACTTCAGCTAAAGAATCTTGTAATGAGAGGTGCAGGTCGCTCCTTTGATGCTATTCCTTCACCATATAAATTTGAGGATATGGCTTTCTCAAAGCTCAAATCAGTACACTTCAAACGGTTGAACCAATCGTTTGATGATAGTGATTTCGTATCATGGGGCATTGTAGATAACGATGGCAAACTCACCAATGCTGGTGCTCTATTGGCTGACGACTCCCCTATACGCCATTCTCGCATATTTTGTACTCGTTGGAATGGTTTAGACATGACAAGCGGTTTGGGCGAAGCCTTAGATGATGCAGAACTGGAGGGAAGCGTTATCGGACAATTACAAGATGCGGTCGCATTTGTTCGGAACAATTCACATCGAAGATGGTGGAAAGAGGCTGATTATCGAGAGGAACTGCCCGATTATCCTGAACGTGCTGTAACTGAGGTGATATGCAACGCCATCATTCACAGAGACTACATGGAGCTTGGTAGCGAAATACACATTGATATGTATGATGACCGCATGGAGGTATATTCTCCAGGCGGTATGTTTGATGGGCGATTGATACAACAACTCAACCCAATGACAGTACCTTCAAAACGTCGTAACCCTTTGCTCGCAGATTTCTTTCATCGTCTGAAGCTAATGGAGCGTAGAGGTAGTGGTATGAAGAAGATAATAGGTGAATATAAGCGTTTTGAGAATTTGGAGAATTATCATGCTCCAGAGTTCAATTCCAATGCTTCTGAATTCCATGTTACCCTGTGGAACCTCAACTATGGTATGGATGTCATAAAAGACAATCCACATGTCGTAAAAGCAACCGAAGATGTCATAAAAGATGTCGTAAAAGAGGCTGGAGATGTCGTAAAAGCCAAAGCTAATGTCACAAAAGAATTCGTAAAGGCTCAACGACAAATCTATAAATTGATTTCACAAACACCTCAAATCAATGCCACGCAAATGTCTGAGAACATGGGCATTTCCCTGCGCCAAGTACAGCGATACCTTAAACAACTTTCAGACCTAAATTTGATTGTCAGAGAAGGAGGTCGCAAAAATGGTATTTGGAAAATCTTGGATGAAGAATATGAAGGCTTCTTCAAAAGAATATAGC
>ERZ1034730.803-NODE-803-length-10276-cov-7.366500_pt1 | contig 10276 bp, 10 predicted proteins | sample MGYA00520650_ERZ1034730 | MGnify/ENA primary metagenome ERZ1034730 (study PRJEB33766, sample SAMN09781702) | gut metagenome | biome: gut microbiome | host: Homo sapiens | place: Madagascar | study: EMG produced TPA metagenomics assembly of the PRJNA485056 data set... | reverse complement strand
AGGAAGACAGCGATGAGCACGAACACAACAATCCATATCTGTGCTACGGTCTTTGTTATGCTCAGGTCGAGCGGTCTTACGCTTGTGCCGTCGGGCATCTTCTCGTAGATCTTGCCATGATGCGCTGCATCGAAGAAGTAGTTGGCAGGCAGATTCTCCGCAGTACACAGCGTCCAGTCGCCTGTAGCCGAACTGCGTACGATTATGGGCAATGGTATGCTGAGGTTCTTTCCCTCGTACGAAGCGATATGCCACTCGTATGAGTCGGAAAGGTGCTCAAGAACCATCTCCGGTATGTCGATCTGTCCCTCTTTCTGATACGAGGCGTTAGCCGCGAGCGGCATGAGCATCACTACCAAGAGTACGATTAATGACCTTATCTGTTTCATTATATTATTTGTTTTCATTGTCACACGATGTGTGAGAATTTGATATGCGCGCGAAGAACACCGAGTGGTGTGTCATTATGACGAAATAGTAGCCGATGAACACCAGGCAGTACTCCATCATCGCGTCACGACCTACCACGAAGTAGCACACAACTAAGGTTGCCAATGCCAACAACATACGAAAGCCCGACACGGCGGTGTAGAATGTGGGCAAGCCGTCTTCGCCAGCCTGTCGCACTTTGCCCCATACGAGAGCGTCTACCGTCTCCACCACTGCTGCGAACACTAATGCTACAATGGTAGGCGCCGTAAGGTCGCCGACGTTTGTGAGCAATGAGAGCAGTATGGGTATCAGCGTGACAACTGCCAGCATGCAAAGCGACTGGATGATGTATCGGCGGCTGATGCCTTTTATTTCTTCTTTCAACATGTTATTGTCCGTTTCGTCAGAGTTCAACACAGATGTTCACGTTGTTCTTCTGCACTTCAACGAAACCGCCGTTAACCATCAGTTCGTGCTGACCTTCAGAGTCTTGATAGACGAGCCTTCCCTTTTCGAGGGTGGAGATGATAGGTGCGTGGTTGACGAGAATCTCGAACTCGCCGCTTGTGCCCGGAACGACAACGCGCTCCACGGCTCCGTCATATACCACCTTTTCGGGGGAAACGATTTTCAAATTCAAACTCATAGATACAAAACATTAATGATGTGATGTTAACCCTTGGCAGCCTCAAGCAGTCGCTTACCCTTGGCAATAGCGTCCTCGATGGTTCCTACGTTGAGGAAGGCCTGCTCAGGCAGGTTGTCTACCTCGCCGTCGAGAATCATGTTGAAGCCCTTGATGGTGTCCTCGATAGGAACCATCACGCCGGGGATGCCTGTGAACTGCTCGGCTACGGTGAACGGCTGAGAGAGGAAGCGCTGAACGCGGCGTGCGCGGTTCACGGTGAGCTTGTCCTCGTCAGAGAGTTCGTCCATACCAAGGATGGCGATGATGTCCTGCAACTCCTTGTAGCGCTGCAGAATCTGCTTAACGCGCTGTGCGCACTCGTAGTGAGCCTTGCCCACGATGAGCGGGTCGAGGATACGCGATGTAGAGCCCAGCGGGTCGACAGCCGGATAGATACCAAGCTCGGTGATCTTACGCGAAAGCTCGGTTGTGGCGTCGAGGTGAGTAAAGGTTGTGGCAGGAGCCGGGTCGGTCAAGTCGTCGGCAGGCACGTATACGGCCTGTACTGACGTGATAGAGCCCTTCTTTGTAGAGGTGATGCGCTCCTGCATCTTGCCCATTTCGCTTGCAAGTGTAGGCTGATAACCTACAGCCGACGGCATACGGCCGAGAAGAGCCGACACCTCAGAACCTGCCTGAGTGAAACGGAAGATGTTGTCGATGAAGAACATGATGTCGGCTGCCTCGCCGTCCTTGCCTCCATGATCGCGGAACTCCTCTGCCACGGTAAGACCAGAGAGGGCTACAGAAGCACGTGCTCCTGGCGGCTCGTTCATCTGTCCGTAGACAAGTGTTGCCTGACTCTTCTTGAGTTCTTCGGGGTCGACGAGCGAGAGGTCCCATTTGCCCTCCTCCATTGCCTTCTTGAACTTCTCGCCGTAGCGTATAACGCCCGACTCGAGCATATCGCGGATGAGGTCGTTACCCTCACGTGTACGCTCGCCTACACCAGCGAACACCGAATAGCCGTTGTGTCCCTTTGCGATGTTGTTGATAAGCTCCATGATGAGCACGGTCTTGCCTACGCCGGCACCGCCGAACAGACCGATCTTACCGCCCTTCATGTAAGGCTCGAGGAGGTCGATGACCTTGATACCCGTAGCGAGCATCTCCTTGTGTGTAGAGAGGTCTTCGAACTTCGGCGCCTCGCGGTGGATAGGATAAGCGCCCTCCATGTCGAGTTTGCTCATACCATCGATAGGCTGACCGATAACGTTCATCATACGGCCCTTGATTTGTTCACCTGCCGGCATAAGGATGGCGTTGCCTGTCGGCACCACTTCCAAGCCACGTTGCAAACCGTCGGTGTTGTCCATTGCCACGCAACGAACTGTGTCCTCACCGATGTGCTGCTGAACCTCAATGATGAGTTCCTGTCCGTTCGGACGCTTGAGCTTCAGCGCTTCGTGTATTTTAGGCAGCACCTCTTCAGCGTTCTTTCCGGCTGTATCGAAGTAAACGTCGATAACCGGTCCGATAATCTGCGAGATGTGCCCGTTGAGTTGTGACATACTATATTTGTTTAAATTTTTAATTCCGTTGCAAATATAACAACTATATCGTTATAGAAGAAACAATTTAATATTAATTGTACTTTCCTGCGCCAAATATGCAAATTTTGTGGCAGGAATTTACAAATTCCGCTTACGCCACTGCTTTATTTGCGCTGTATTAGATGCTGAGTTCGTCGAGCACCTGGATGAGCTTGCGGTCGAACGGCTTGTCGCTGCGGATAGCCTCGCTCAGCGGAACGTAGACAATCTCGTTGTTGCGCACGCCGATCATCACGTTGCGCTGTCCCTGGACGATAGCTTCGATAGCGCCAACGCCGGTGCGCGATGCGAGGATGCGGTCGTGTGCCGACGGGCGTCCGCCGCGCTGCAAGTGGCCGAGGATAGAGACGCGCACGTCGTACTGCGGGAACTCGTTGCGCACGCGCTCTGCGTAGTACATAGCGCCGCACTTCGGGCTTTCAGACACGATGACGATGCAGCTCTTCTTCGACTTGCGGATGCCGCGCTCCATGAAGCGTGCCAACTGGTCGACGTCGGTAGAGTCTTCGGGGATGATGGCAGCCTCAGCGCCGCTTGCGATGGCAGAGTTCTGTGCGAGGAAGCCTGCGTCGCGGCCCATCACTTCGATGAAGAAGATGCGCTCGTGGCTCTGCGCTGTGTCGCGGATGCGGTCTACACACTCTACGATGGTGTTCATCGTGGTGTCGTATCCGATTGTTGAGTCGGTGCCGTAGAGGTCGTTGTCGATTGTGCCGGGCAGACCGATGCAGCAGACGTCGTACTTCTTGGCAAACTCCATTGCGCCGGTGAGCGAGCCGTTACCGCCTATGACGACGAGGGCGTCGATGCCGTGTGCCTGCATCTGCTGGTAAGCCTTCTCCTTGCCTTCGTCTGTCATGAACTCCTTTGAGCGTGCTGTCTTCAGGATTGTACCGCCCGACATGATGATGCCGCTGACGTTCTCTGTGGTGAAGTCTTCTATCTCGCCGTTGATGAGTCCGTCGTATCCGCGATAGATGCCTTTTATGTTGAATCCGTTGCAGATACCTGCACGTGTCACCGCTCTGATAGCAGCATTCATACCTGGTGCGTCGCCACCTGAGGTGAGCACACCTATAGTCTTAACTCTTGCCATTGCTATTTAATTATTATATTGGTTGGTTTGGTTGTTAATATTCTGTTTCTATTATGTTCCTTACACATTACACATTATTATATATATGCACTTGCCGCACGCTACGCCACGATGAAGTACATTGCGACGAGTCCGGCTGTGGCGGCGATGAACGCCACCATGCCTACATTCTTGGCGTACCAGCCGAGCGGTATGCGCTCCATCTTCATCAGCGCCAGTCCGGTGACGCTTCCGATACAGAAGATGTTGCCGCCTACAGCCGAGGCGTACGCCATCATCTTCCAGAAGGCTCCGTTCTGAGCGTAGAGCACATTCTGCACTCCGTCTGCCACGTCGTGCATCGAGACCATCGTCATGAGCGACATGAAGCTGTCGAGCACGCTGCTGAGCATCTGCGTGAAGAAGCCGAGCACGAGCACGTTGCCCATATACCTGTCTGCCGCCTGTGCCATCTGTGTGGCCACGCCTGTCTCCTTCACGAAGCCCACGATGAGCATTATGCCGAGCACGAAGAGCATCATCTGTATGACGCCGTACTGCAGCACGCGCGGCACGCGGCGCTGTATCATCTCGTCGGCGTTCATGAGTTTGCGGTTCACTATCTCGTTCACTATCCAGAGCACGCAGAGCACGCAGAGCGCTCCGAGGAACGGACTGAGCTTGGTGATGCTATGGAAGGTTGGGATGAACCACAGTCCGCCGATGCCCACGAAGAGCATCACTACGCGCTGCCATACGTTCAGGCGTGTGTCGTCGCCGCGGTAAGGCAGCACTATCCATTGCGTCTCGATGCGCGTGGGCAGCTGGCGACCTATCCAGAAGATGGGCACGAGCCATGCTATGAGACAGGGCAGTGCCATCGAAGCCGAGAAGTTGGTGGCTGTGACGGCGCCCATGTTCCAGAGCACGATGCCCGACGGGTCGCCGATAACGGTGAGCGCTCCGCCGCAGTTGGCTGATATCACTATGGCGCAGCCGAGCAGCACGCGCTGCCGCTGGCGTATCACCACGTCGTGCATGATGGTGAGCATCATCACCGTCGTGGTGAGGTTGTCGAGATTGGCTGAGATAAGGAAGGTGACGACGGAGAGCGTCCAAAGCATGCGTTGGCTGCTGCGCGTTCGCAGCAGTTGGGAGATAAAGTCGAAGCATCCGTTGTTCTGCAGTATCTCCACGATAACCATCGTGGCAAGCAGGAAGAGCACTATCTCTGAGGCTTTGCCTACGTACTTGAGAAACACGTTGTAGGCGATGAACTGCTTCACCTCTGCCGACGACGATTCGGCTCCGTCGAGGAACGTAGCATAGTCGACAGCGTGATGCCCCATCACGAAGTCGGCGCCGAAACAGACATAGAGTATCCAGCCGAGTGTGCCCACAAAGATGGCAACCGCAGCTTTGTTTATATTGGTGTACTTTTCTGTAGCTATCAGAATAGAACCAATAACCAGTATCGTAATGATTAATAGTATCATAATGTAGTCTTACTACAAAGGTTTTGATGATTGCAAAGGTACAAAATTCTTTCGATTATACAAGAATTCATTCTTTTTTTATCTAAAAAGCATTAACTTTGTACCACTAACTTCAATTTAATTTCAATAACGTATGGCATATTGGTTTGTTTTCTGTCGCGGAGACGTGCTCCTGGAGCGACGCACCGACGGCACTCACACCATTCCGAGCGGCGAGGAGCCTCCAGTAAGCGTGGCTGCCGACGCTCACATTCTTAACGTTTCGCCTATGGACGACGGCACTGCCGTGAAGGCTCTCGCCATCGCTGAGGCGCCCGACGACCCGCGCTACGAGATGTGCGGACTGCGCCAGTCGTTCTACAAGCTCTCGCTGCCGCTCTACCTCAAGGCGGGCAAGGCACAGGAGCTGCTCTACTGGGACCGCAACACGCGCTTCTGCGGCGTCTGCGGCTCGCCGATGGAGATGAACACCGACATATCGAAGCACTGCCCCAACTGCGGCAAGACGGTTTGGCCGCAACTTGCCACAGCTATCATCGTGCTCATCAACCGCGGCGACGACCTGCTGCTGGTGCACGCGCGCAACTTCAAGACCGACTTCTACGGCTGTATAGCGGGCTTCGTGGAGACGGGCGAATCGCTGGAGGAGGCGGTAAGACGCGAGGTGATGGAGGAAACGCAGCTCAAGATAAAGAATCTGCGATACTTCAAGTCGCAGCCCTGGCCCTACCCTTGCGGACTGATGGTGGGCTTCTTCGCCGAATACGAGAGCGGAGAGCTGAAGCTACAGGACGATGAGCTATCGCGCGGCGGATGGTTCAACAAGCACTCGCTGCCTACGATACCCGAGAAGCTGAGTCTGGCGCGCATGCTCATCGACGATTGGCTGGAGCGAAACAAATAGGCTACTATAGCAAGCGGACATGTCAAAACTACAGAATTGCGACGAAAGGCTAACTGTAGGAGGCTACGGCATTCCTGCCGTAGCCATTAATCGCTACAACTATTGGCAATGGCAACGACTATGGCAATGGCAACGGCTATTGGCTATGGCTACGGCAAGAATGCCGTAGCCTCCTACTGCTAAAAGCTCACGCCGAGTCGTCGGGCGGCGAACGCAATCTGATCGGACGGCGGACGCAATCTGATCGGACGGCGAACGCAATCTGATCGGACGGCGAACGCAATCTGATCGGGCGGCGAACGCAATCCGATCGGGCGGCGAACGCAATCCGACGCGAAAGCTGGGCTGTAGCATCAGAAAAGACACGCCGAAAGACTGGCATCGGTTAAATTTTTGACTAATAAAACACGAATAAAGAAATGAAACAGATAGGTTGGGGATTCATAGGTTGCGGAGAAGTGACCGAGAAGAAGTCGGGACCGGCGTTCAACGAGGTGCCCGGCTCGAAGGTTGTGGCTGTGATGAGCCGCAACGAGGCTAAAGCGAAGTCGTACGCCAAGCGTCACGGCATAAAGCGCTGGTATACCGACCCGCAACAGCTAATTGACGACCCCGAGGTGACGGCTGTATATATCGCCACTCCGCCGTCGAGCCACGCTACATTCGCTATAATGGCGATGAAGGCGGGCAAACCCGTGTATATAGAAAAGCCGCTGGCTGCGAGCTACGAGGACTGCGCACGCATCAACCGCATCAGCGAGATTACAGGCGTGCCCTGTTTCGTGGCTTACTACCGCCGCTACTTGCCCTACTTCCAGAAGGTGAAGCAGATTATCGAGTCGGGCGAGATTGGCACGGTGACGAACGTGCAGATACGCTTCTCGGTGCCGCCGCGCGACCTCGACTACAGCGCATCGCACAACCTGCCGTGGCGTCTGCAGCCCGATATTGCGGGCGCGGGCTACTTCTACGACCTCGCGCCGCATCAGCTCGACTTGCTGCAGGAGATATTCGGCATAATCACGCGTGCGCACGGCTACTGCTCCAACCGCGCACATCTGTACAAGGCGGAGGACACCATCAGCGCCTGCTTCTTCTTCGAAAACGGACTGCCGGGCAGCGGCTCGTGGTGCTTCGTGGGACACCAGAGCGCCAAAGAGGACTGCATAGAGGTGATCGGCGAGAAGGGCATGCTCTCGTTCTCGGTGTACAACTACGACCCGATTCAGCTCGTCACGAGCAAGGGCAAGACGAGCATCGTGGTGCCCAACCCGCCATACGTGCAGCTGCCTATAATCAAGGCTGTTATAGAACATCTACAGGGCACGGGCATCTGCACCTGTACGAGCGTGAGCGCCACGCCTGTGAACTGGGTGATGGACCGCATACTGGGCAAACTCTAAGCTTCTCGGAAAGATTCAAACAAGGAATACCGACAATACCACATAACGCAATGAGACGACACGCCTTCATTCTCTGCCTTGCCGCCTGCGCAAGCCTGCAGACTGCTGCTCAGACGCCTGCCGACAGCATCGGACGGGTGGCTGTGGCGGATTCTGCAGCTACTTACATGACGGCTGCCTGCACGACGGCTGCGACGGATTCCGTGGCTGCTATCGAACTGAAGACCGCAGACCCACCGCCCGCAGACAGCCTCATTGCCAAGTCGCACAAGAAGAAGCCGTTCATAAAGCGATTGGGTGGCGCCTTCGTGCGTCTGTTCGAATCGTTCTCCGACGTAGACACGACGTACATCGAGCCGCAGGGATACGACTTCGCCGCGATGGTGCAGAACACCAATACGTATGAACGCTACAGAATAATCAGCGAGCAGGGCAACGACTTCTCGTTCGCTCCCGAACCGAAGATGAAGTTCGGACCCTACTTCGGATGGCGATGGCTGTTCCTCGGATATACCGTCGACTTCAACGACTTGAAGAACAAGAGCCGAAGCACGGAGTTCGACCTAAGCCTATACACCGCCGTGTTCGGCGTCGACCTGTTCTACCGCAAGACAGGCAGCAACTACAAGATTTCGCGCGCAAGCTTCGACCCGAGCTATTCCGTCAATACGCATCCGCTTAAGAACGTCGACTTCGACGGCATCAACGTGGGCATCAAGGGCTTCAACCTCTATTATATCTTCAACCACCGACGCTTCTCCTACCCCGCCGCATTCAGCCAGAGCACCATACAGCGACGCTCGGCGGGCTCGTGGCTCTGCGGAATGGGCTACACGAAGCACTCGCTGAAGATTGATTGGGACAAGCTGTACGACACCGTGGCTGACCGGCTGGGCGAGGATGTGGCGTCGAGATGTATGGACAGCAACCTGAAGATGAAGGAAATCAAGTATACCGACCTGTCTGCCTCGTGCGGATATGCCTACAACTGGGTGTTCGCGCGCAACTGGCTGGCGGCGGCGTCCGTGTCGATGGCGCTCGGATACAAGAACACTACGGGCAACGGCAACAACGATGTGCTTTCGTTCCACGACTTCAGTATGAACAACTTCAATATCGACGGCGTGGGACGCTTCGGCATCGTGTGGAACAACATGAGATGGTTCGCCGGAATGAGCGCCATAGTGCATTCGTACAACTACAAGAAGACCCGATTCTCTACGAACAGCATGTTCGGAAGTCTGAACATCTACTTCGGCTTCAACTTCAGAAAAAGACAGTAACAAAGGAGGCTATATCGTAGCGGAGGTCTCCGGCCTCCGCAGCAAACAACAAACACACAAAACCGTAGCGGAGGTCTCCGGCCTCCGCAGCAAGCAACAAACACACAAAACTGTAGCGGAGGTCTCCGGCCTCCGCAGCAAACAACATACGCACTCGACTTGGTGATGCGGAGGCCAGAGACCTCCGCTACGGAAAACTCCAAGCCTAACAAATTAAAATATGAAAGCAACATTCTTAACAATCATAGCCTCAGCAACGCTGATGGCGCAATGCAACGCGGCTCCAAAGCCTACCGCAGCTGACGCAAAACAAACCGCAACTGCCGCAAAACAAACAAGTCATGTAGCGAAACAGGCTGACACTTCGCTACACGACTCTACACAAAAAACAGCGAAACCTGCGTTCGAGGTGCAATCTGCCCCGAACGACAGCCTGCTCGTGATGCAACATATCAGCAAGGCGCTGAAATACAAGGCGTCAACAGCGCAGAACATCGACGCCGACCAACAACGACAACTGCTGTTGCTGCACATAGCACGCGGCTTCTGCGGCATTCCGTACGTGGCAAAGACGCTCGAGAACGACAGCAAGGAGAATCTTGTGGTCAATCTGCGACAGCTCGACTGCACTACGTACGTGGAGAACGTGCTCGCCGTCTACGAGTGCGTGAAGCACAACCGCACCTCTTACGCCGACTATCTCCACTTCCTGCGACGCATTCGCTACGTTGATGGCAACGTCGACTACTCGGCTCGCCAGCACTACTTCACGGAGTGGATTGAAGAGAACACAAAGGACGGCTTCGTTCGCGAAATAAACACGCCTAATCCGCCGTTCAACACCCGACAGACGCTCAGCATCGACTTCATGAGCACGCACACCGACGCCTATCCGATGCTGAAGAACACCCCCGAAATGGTGAAGCCGATTGCAGAAATGGAACGCCGCCTGTCGGGCAACACTTACATGTATATACCGAAGGGTGACATCAAGAATACGAAACTGCTGCGTTCTGCCATACACGACGGCGACATCATCGCTATCATTACAAAGAAAAAGGGTCTCGACACATCGCATATCGGCATCGCGGTGTGGCATAAAGACGGACTGCACATGCTGAACGCGTCGCAGATTCATAAGAAAGTGGTGGAGGAACCCATGACGCTGCACAATTATATGCAGAAGCATCCATCGCAAGTGGGCATCAGAATCGTAAGAATCAATTGACTCTTACCACTACTCTCAGGGGGTGCGCTTGTCTCAAGTGCACCAACCAAGAAATATCAGAATTGTAAGAATCAATTGACTCTTACCACTACTCTCAGGGGGTGCACTTGTCTCAAGTGCACCAACCAAGAAATATCAGAATCGTAAGAATCAACTTATTCTTACCACTACTCTCAGGGGGTGCGCTTGTCTCAAGTGCACCAACCAAGAAATA
>ERZ1034730.790-NODE-790-length-10412-cov-8.268997_pt1 | contig 10412 bp, 25 predicted proteins | sample MGYA00520650_ERZ1034730 | MGnify/ENA primary metagenome ERZ1034730 (study PRJEB33766, sample SAMN09781702) | gut metagenome | biome: gut microbiome | host: Homo sapiens | place: Madagascar | study: EMG produced TPA metagenomics assembly of the PRJNA485056 data set... | reverse complement strand
AAATCATCCATTGGCTTTTCGAGCAGCCGAAGGGCGAGCAGCTTTATGAAATCAATGAGCGCAAGCGCAAGCGCACGCTGACCCAGAACGCCTACTATTGGGCGATGCTCAACCAGCTCGGCAGGGTTCTGAAGATGCCGACTTCCGAGCTTCATTTCCGCATGCTGAAGGAGCATGCGCCATACGAGGTCGTGAGCGTCCGTTCCGACATCGACGTTTCTGGCTATTTTCGATACTTCGAGGAAATCGGAACAGGATTCGCAGGCGGTCGCGAGTTCACGCATTACCGCGTTTACAAGGGTTCGAGCCACATGGATTCGGCGGAGTTCTCGCGCCTCATCGACGGAGCGCGTGAGGAATGCGAAGCGCAGGGAATATCCGTTCTCACCCGCGAGGAAATCGCACGGCTGAGGTACGTGGAGGTCGAAGGATGAAGGAGCACAGCGTTCTCGGCTGCGGCGAGTGGTACGACGAGCGCCACGGGGTCCTGATTCAGTGGTTCGACGAGCGCGAGCCGTGGCTCGTGCGACACGAGGTATTCCACGGCCCGAACCGCAAGAAGTCAATCGAGTACGGGCTTTACGTGTTCCTCCCGCCCGAAGCCCACAACATGAGCGACTATGCGGTGCACTTCAACAGACCGTTCGAGACGTACCTGCAAGAGGTGTCGCAGCGCCGCGCGATGGAGCACTACGGGTGGTCGCTCGATGACTGGATGCGGATAATCGGAAGGAACTACACATAGAGAGGGGGCGAGCAATGGCAAGTCAAAAGCAGATGGTTCTCGACTACATCAGGAAGTTCGGCAGCATCACGCCGCTTGACGCATTCAAGGACCTGGGAGTCACAAGGCTGGCGGCGGTCGTCTTCGAGCTGAAGGAGGACGGCCACGACATACACGCGGAGCGGGAGCACGGCAAGAACCGCTACGGACATGCAGCAAGGTACGCCAGATACAGCTTCGGAAAGGACGAGGGAAATGAAAATCAAGCTTGACGCAGGCGCATTCATGCCAGTCAGGGCGCACGCGACGGACGCGGGGGCAGACATTCGCTCGCCAATCGATGCGATTGTTCCAGCGCGGGGCTCGCGCATCATCGACACGGGCGTCCACATACAGCTGCCGCACGGCTACGTCGGCATGCTGAAGAGCAAATCGGGGATGAACGTCAAGCACGACATCACCTCCGAGGGCGTCATCGACGAGGGATATACGGGGTCGATAAAGGTGAAGCTCTACAATCACGGCGACTGCCCACATACAGTCTTTCGTGCGCACAAAATCACGCAGCTTGTCGTTCTGCCCTGCGAGTACGTGGATTTTGACCTGGTGGACGACCTGGAGGATTCCGAGCGAGGGGGTGACGGCTTTGGCAGCACGGGGAAGTAAGTACAACGCGCGGAAGACGACCGTTGACGGCATCGAGTTCGACAGCGCAAAGGAGGCCAAGCGATACACGAGGCTCCGCGACATGGAGCGGGCCGGGTGGATTCAGGGCCTGCGCCTCCAGGTGCCTTTCGAGATTCTGCCGAGCTTCGAGTGCGACGGCGTGAAGTACCGTGGCATGAGCTACGTGGCAGACTTCGTGTACTACCGCGCCGGGAAGGTGGTCGTGGAGGACTGCAAGGGATTCAAGACTGTCGAGTACAAGATGAAGAAGAAGCTCATGGCGTACCTCAATCACATCAACATCGAGGAATCGTGATGCTATAATAGGCCATGTAAGGGTAACAGGCTTACGGATAACACATAATTTCAAGTCGTGAACGCGACATGAAATAGGAAACCACGTCGTAGCTGTTACCTACGGCGTGGTTTCGTTTTGGAGGGCGGCATGTACAGGCATTCGTACAGCGTCATTCTGGCAAGAAAGCTATCAAAGATGGAAGACGTTGAATATCCAGTTGAAATGGCCGTCGTGACTGGGGAACTCATGTACAGAAGGAGCCTGGGAGAAAAAGACAGGTTTCTGATTGACTACCCAGAGTTTTTCAACAAGTACTCATACTTCAATTTTCCACCGTCCTTGGCTTTGCGTGATATAGACCACGCAGGAATTGCAGACATAGCCATTTTAGGAGAAGGCGGAAAGCTCATAAACGAAGGAGCTGTATTACCAGCTCCAATTGGTGACGGCGAAATCATCGTCGTAAAAATGAACCCGACGTTCGCGGAAGAATACGAGGGGTGGATGTAACGATGAAATACACGATATTCGGCTTTAGCCAAGAGCAAGTCCTCAATCTGTGCGACGAGCATCAATCAATAGACGAACGCGACCTCATGATTCTGCGATGGATTATGGACTTCTACTTTGGCGGCATGGAGAAACTTGTGATAGACGGCGTCGAATATGGGTGGGTCAACGCTTCGTACATCTGCGACGAGCTGCCGATTATGCACCTCAACCCAGAAGCCGTAAGGCGCAGGCTCAAGAAGCTGGTGAAGTTCGGGCTACTGTATCATCGACAAGTGAAGAACAGCGAAGTGGGCACGCGAGCGTACTACCGCCCAACCGAGCGTGCCGTACAACTTCAAAGTGGCACCCGTATCACTTCAAAGTGCGACGGAGGTGCTACTTCAAAGTGCGACCCCGTACCACTTCAAAGTAGCAACAAAGATTCGTCTATCAGTGACCCGTCTATCACCAATCAATCTATTAAATGCGATAGGCCCTCGCAAAAGAAGGAGACGCGCCACAAGTACGGCGAATATTCCAACGTCCTTCTGAGCGATACCGATTTGGCGAAGCTGCAAGAAGAGTTCCCCACGGAGTGGGAGCAGAGAATCGAAAGGCTCAGCGCCTACATGGAATCGAAGGGCGTGAGCTACAAGAACCATCTGGCAACGATTCGGAATTGGGCGCGGCGTGAAAAGGAAGCAAGGAAGGATACCGTTTCACGTGAAACATCAAGCGGATTCAACAAGAAGGTGGACGCCGACTACTATTACGAGAGCACCGGTGACGAGGAGCTGGACAAGGTCCTGGAGCTCGGCAAGTACGCGCCGAAGATGCGATAAAGAGAGGAATGATAATCATGGATACGAACGGAATCATCGAGGGGCTTGCCAAGGCGGCAGCCCAGAACGCTAAGCCGCAGGAGGGCGATTACATCAAGGGTGGGCTGCTCTATTGTGGCAAGTGCCACGCGCCAAAGCAGTGCGAGATTGAGTGCGGCGGCAGGGTACTAAAGCCGTATTGCATGTGCAAATGCGAGGTCGAGAGGGAGGAAAGGCTCAAGGAAGAGGACAGGGCACGCGAGAGGATGCAGCGCGTGGACAGGATGCGCCGCACCGGCTTCCCGGACTCCGAAATGAGGGAGTGGACGTTCGCCAACGACGATGGCAAGGACGCGAAGACGATGGCCGCAATGAGGCGATACGTCGACGAGTTCCCCCAGATGCTGGAGAACGGCACGGGGCTGATGCTCTACGGCAACGTCGGCAGCGGGAAGAGCTTCGCCGCAGCGTGCATAGCTAACGCGCTCATCGAGAGCGGCACGCCGTGCCTCATGACCAACTTCCAGAGGATAGTCAACAAGCTGTCAAACGGCTTCTCCGGTCGGCAGGAGTACATAGACGGATTGCAGAAGTTCGACCTGCTCATAATCGACGACTTCGCCACAGAGAGGCGAACCGAGTACATGACGGAGCAGGTCACGGCAGTCATCGACGCGCGATACCGCTCAAATCTGCCCCTGATAGTCACGACGAACATCAACCCCCGCGACCTCATGAGCGCTGACGGAATCGGAGAGCAGCGAATCTACAGCCGCATCATGGACATGTGCGTCCCCGTGGCCTTCAACGGGCAAGACCGCCGACGTTCGGACTACGCGGCACGGACGGCGGCCGCCAAGGAGCTTCTGGGGCTGTGACGGAGCGCGAGCTTTCGCAGGCCGTGCATCTCAAGGCGGAGCTGGACGCGCTCCGTAGGGTTGCGAGCGGCGAGCCTAGCCCAGAGGTTCTGAAGGCGATTGACGCTCAGGCGCGGGTGGTCGAAGCCGCAAGGCTTGAGGTCATGGCCTTCATCGCTGCAATCCCAGACCCGCGCGTCAGGGCGATAGCGGTCATGAGGTTCCTGGAAGGGAAGAGCTGGGAGACGATAGCGCGACGGATGCATTACGAGAGGACCAGCCCGGCCAAGCAGCTCAGGCGGTTCCTCCGTGCTAGAATGTAGCTGCGGCCCATCGAGCGCCGCACCTTTCTCTCGCCTGTGGCCCTCACCATGCTGGGGGCCACGCTCATATGTCGGCCAATATTTTTCAGATTCCCGCCTACAACCGCTCGCAATAGGTATATACTTTGCCACAGCAAGTAAGGCAATGGGAGAAAGGAACGACAATGGCACAGACAATCTTCGACACCGACTTTCAGCCAGACGATGCAGTTCTTCTCTACGACGGCTCATGGCTCCATTGGAGCGGAAGGGTCGGAGACATGACGGAATCCGACAAGGAGGAATACGACGTGGTCACGTGGTTCCTTCTAGATGCGATTGAGGGCTACAAGGCGCTCTTCGTAAGGTAGGACAGGGCCCCGCTTCGGCGGGGCCTTTTTTGTTTTGGAAAACTTCCGATTCACGCTTCCATCTGCCTTGTATAGGTGTATACTTTGCTATAGCAAGCGAGGGAGAGAGAAAGGAACCCAAGATGACCACCAAGAAGCAGCTCACCAAGGCAGAGGTCAAGCAGAACGGCAAGCGCATCTGCTTTCGTGGCGGTGACGAGGTCTGGGTCTGCGAGGGCATCGCATTCCTCAACGTCATCAAGGACGGCTACGGCATCAACTGGCACTGCCTTGGCAAGGCGAGCAAGGCCGCACGTGACTACGGCTTCGAGCTTTAGACAAATGCAGAGAGAAAGGACTAAAGATGTTTCAAGCACTTATCCCACACCCGTTGAGTCCCGAGGTGAACATCGGGGACATAATCTTGTTCTTCGTTGTCTGCGTCGCATTCCTGGTTGCGGCGACGAAGAACAACGGACGCTGAGAGGGTGAGGGAGATGTCATACAAGGACGACTCGATGGACGGGGTCGAGCACCCAAGCCACTACGCCAGCGACGGCATCGAGTGCATCGAGGCGATGTATTACATTTCGCCAGCGATGGCAATCTACTTCGCTGTGGGCTCGGCGCTCAAGTACCTCGACAGGGCCGGGCTCAAGGACGACGAGGGGAAGGACCTCAGGAAGGCCAGGGAGTGCTGGCACATGGCCAAGAGGCTGATGGTGAGGCTGGTTGCAGATGGGAAGAATTAGCGATTCCGAGCGCCGTGAGGTGGCGGCAAGGCTGCGCGCATGCGCACAGGACGTAAACGGGACGTTGGACTTCGCGATGTACCTCAGCGATTGGGTCGTCATCGGTAACCCATTCGATGACGAAGGCAACCATTTTTCAGTGGCCGCCGACCGTAGGCGTGCCGAGAGGACGCTCGAAAAGCTAGCCGACCTCATTGACCCGGAAGGAGAAGACTATGAGCGAGTTCGTGAAGATGAGGATTAGCCAGGACAAGCTGCCGTCTGCCATTGGCCTGGGCCTGGCGGTGCCGAACGGCAGAAGCTGCAAGCCGAGGGCCAAGGGCGAGCTGCGCGAGCCTGGCGACAAGGTGAGGCGCGAGGTCGTGGCGGAGCTGCTGGCCTGCTCGGAGCCTGGGCGCAAGGGCTGCGAGACACCCCTCGCGCAGGTCGTGACCGCCCTCGAGCCGTGGTGGAAGAGGAACCAGGACTCGACGTTTTTTGAGGTGCTCGCCGACCTCATAGCGCCGCGCGGCAAGGACGCTCTGGCAGCCGAAAAGGCAAAGAGGCTCACGCGCGAGCGCGACGAGGCGGTGGCCGAGGCTGCTGCGCTGCGCGAGAGGGCCGAGCAAGTAGAGGCTGAGCTTGACGGGTTGCGCAAGAGGCTGGCAGAGGTCGGGTTCCTGCTCAGAGACGACGAGGAAGGTGGTCGGTGATGGTCGAGTTGAGCATCGGGTTCCCCCAGATTGTGGTTCTGCTTCTGTACCTCTGCAACATCACGTTGGCCGCCGTCCACCACGGCGAGGAGCAGGGGACATACAACGTCTGGCTGACAATGCTGGGAGTTGCGGTCAACTTCACTATTCTCAAATGGGGAGGTTTCTTCTGATGGTATGCGCTAGCGACAAGCGCCGAGAGGTTGCGGCAAGGCTGCGCGCCGAGGCTGAAAGTTGGCGCAGCTACCGCGAAGACGACAACGCGTTCTGCATGAACGACTGTGAATTCACCGAGGCCATTCTCGAGGACTTCGACTTCACGGATATGGACATGCCCGCTTATGAGGTTTTCGACCAGATGGCAGACATCGTAGACCGCCCGACGTGCCACGACGTCGCTGACTTTGACCGCGAGTCATTCAAGTGCTCGCGCTGCGGATTCCGCGTGCTTTCCATAGACGGCGCACCGGATGCCGCGAAGCTGGTTGGGACGAAGGGTGGAGTGGTCGACTTCGGCTACTGCCCCAACTGCGGCGCGATGGTTACCGAGGGGGATGGCTGCGATGTTCGAGAGCTTTAAAGCAAATCCGACGCTTGAGATGATGCTCACCTTCACGGGGTGGCGCGGCGGCTTCTCCCAGGCGGACAAGGACGCGCTCGCAAGGTCGCTGGACACCATCAGGACGGCGCTCGTCCAGCCAGTTGGTGCCACGTCGAATGCCAAGCAGCGCAGCCAAAGGTGCGTGACCGACGCGGAGTTTGACCGCGCGGTGATTGTGACGATAGCGTCGGCGATGGCAATGTGGCTGTCGGGCGCCCTGGAGAAGGTGGAGGTGGTCAGCAATGACTAACTGGTGTGATAACGTTCCAACTCCCGTTGACGCTGACGGAGAGATTGTGCCGCTGCTGGTGAAGAAGCTCTACACGAGCGACGGCTGGGCGCTGGACGTGGAGCTTATCGAATTTGACGGCTGCTGGGTCGTCAAGTTCAAGAATCGGAACGGACTCTTCAATCTCAGCTGGTTCTACCTCACCAAGCCCGACAGCTGGGAGAAGCTGGAGGAGGACGCGAGGAAGACGCCGCGCGAGTACATCGAGGGGCGCAGAATCGCCTCCGAAGGAGTCGTGCGGGTCACGGCGATGGCCCAGGACATCGTCCGCAGGGCAAAGGCGTTGGCGGGTGTCCGAAATGAGGGCTAAGAGGTTCGCAAGGGGCGCTGACTGCCCGACCTGCGGCGCGACGCCTTGCCATCAGAAATGGAAGCCGCGCAAGACTGTCAACCTCGACGACTTCGCGCCGATAAGCGACTGCAACCCCGTCGATGCCGTTTACTGCCGCAGGTGCGGCCTCGTGTTCTGCGTATCGCACTTCGAGCACGACGATGTCTACATAACGAATTGGGATGAAATCGAGACGAGGGAGCAGGGCGGCCGCAGGTTCCGCATCGACTACGAGAACTGCAACGTCTACGAGCTGGTGGACGAGTGACGGAGGTTATTTGATATGGCTACAGAAGCGCAGCTCAAGGCTGGACGCAAATACGACAAGGAGCACACGCGGCAGGTCCACCTGAAGTTGAACCGCCGCACCGACGGGGACGTCCTGGAGAAGCTTGACAGCGTGCCGAGCAAGCAGGGCTACATCAAGGGGCTTATTCGGGCGGACCTGGAGCGTTCGGCAGAGTAGAGCATGGGGCATCGCAGATGGAGGCGGTGCCCCTTTTCGTGCGGAAGATTTTTCAGATTCTCGCGTGCGTCTGCCTCATATGGGTGTATACTTTGCAATAGCAAGACGGGACAGAGAGAGAAAGGAACCCACAATGAAGGACGCCAAGAAGCAGCTCACCATGGACCAGGTCATCGAGTCTGGCAGGCTGGTCGGGACCAGGAACTACCCCAAGGGCAACTCTGAGATGGTCTATGAGGCCGCTGGGTGCCTGTTCGCAGTCAAGATTGACAGCAACGGTTACCGCACCGGCATGTGGTGCATGGGCAAGAAGGCACGCGCCGCACGCGCCTATGGCATCGAGTTTTAATAGGCAACGCACTCAAAGAGCAGTACCGCCACCTGTTCGAGAAAATCTAGAAAGCAGAGACGGAAGGGGCCACCAGAAGACGGTGGCCCTTTTCATCGTTCCCGCAATTCCCGCTCATGGCGTCGTATAATCAGGGGAGTGTAAAAGACCAATCGGAAAAGGGCGGCATGCAGGGATTCTGGGAAAAGCTTCTGTGGGTGTGCATCCCCTGCACGCTGGCAGCGACGGCAACGGCCGTGTCAAATCCTGAACTCGATTCGCAGTTCGCAATCTATTCGGCGGCGGCAGTCGTCGCCCTCCTGGGCGTGATGCTGTCGAACCGTCGCGTCGAGAAGGAGAGGGCGGCCGAGGAGAACGAGCTCTTCAAGTCGGCCCTGCGGGCGCTGCTGAGAAGCGAGCTCATGCGGACCCACCATCACGCCATGCGGGACGGCCACGCCTCTACGCTCGACAAGGAAATCATGGAGCGCACCTACAGGAGCTATCACAACCTTGGCGGAAACGGCATCGCCACGACGCTCCACGACGAGATGATGGCGCTGCCGACGATTGACGATTAGGAGGATTGAAAGCATGAAAGACTACATCATCGATGACAAGCTGTATCACGTGCTGAAGTGGCTCGGTTTAATCGCATGCCCGGCAGTCGCGACCTTCATCGGCGCGGTCTTCCCGGCGTGGGGCATCCCGAACGCCGACGCAATCGTGCTCACGCTCAACGCGACAGGTGTTCTCATCGGTGCGCTCGTCGGAGTGAGCGCGGCGACCTCGAAGCAGGTACCAGAAGGGACTGAGTAAAATGGCAATGCAGGGAATTGACATCAGCGGCTGGCAGGAGGACCTAGACCTCGCGCAGGTGCCGTGCGACTTCGCCATAATCAAGGCGACGCAGGGCGTGGGCTACGTCTCGGACGCCTGCGACCCGCACGTCCAACAGGCAATCGCCCTCGGCAAGCCGTTCGGCTTCTACCATTACGTGAACGGCTCTGGAGCAACGGCGGAGGCCGACTTCTTCGTTGACAACTGCGCCAACTACTTCGGCGTGGGCCTCCCATGCATCGACTGGGAGAGCATGCAGAACGCCGCGTGGGGAGACGCCGACTACCTCAGGGAGCTGGTCCAGCGAGTCATCGACCGCACGGGAGTCAAGCCGCTAATCTACGCGTCCAAAAGCGCCTTCCCGTGGGACGTGGCCAAGGCCCTCGACTGCGGCGCATGGGTCGCCCAGTACGCCAACGACAACGCCACCGGCTACCAGGACAGCCCTTGGAACGAGGGGGCCTACGACTGCGCAATCCGCCAGTACTCCAGCCACGGCAGGCTCGACGGGTACTCCGGGAACCTCGACCTCGACAAGGCATACATGGATGCTGACGGATGGGCGAGGTACGTGGGCGCCTCAGGCGCTCCGGCACCTGCTCCAGCCAAGAAGACCGACGAGCAAATTGCGGACGAGGTCATCGCAGGTGCATGGGGCAACGGAGAGGACAGGCGCAACCGTCTCTCAAGTGCCGGATATGACCCGGACGCCGTCCAGGCAATCGTGAACGCAAGGCTCCAGCCTTCGCGGAAGAGTGACGATGAGGTCGCGGACGAGGTCATCAGGGGCGAGTGGGGCAATGGAAGCGACAGGCGCGACAGGCTCGCCCAGGCAGGGTATGACCCAGACGCCATTCAGTCAGTCGTGAACTCGAAGCTGGGCGCATCGGCTCCGGCATATCGTACCTACACGGTGAAGAGCGGAGACACGCTTTCCGGCATCGCCGCCGCATACGGCACCTCGTGGCAGCACCTCGCCAGCATCAACGGCATCGCCAACCCCAACCTCATCTACCCAGGCCAGGTGCTCACGGTTGGGTAGCCGACGGCAAATCATCTGAGCAAGACAACCAAGCGGGTCTCGTCTAGTCGGCGGGGCCCGCTGCCGATTGAGGGGGAGGACACGCATGGGAGCATACAGGGCATGCAGCAGGTGCGGGAGGATGCACGCATTCGACGAGCCTTGCCCGATGAAGAGGCCAGCCTACAGCTACAAGAGGACGGGGGCAGACAGGCTTCGCTTCACGGCACGCTGGAAGAGGAAGAGCCTCCAGGTGAGGAGCGACGCGCACTGGCTGTGCGAGGTGTGCAGAGACCAGGGGAAGGTCACGACCGAGGGGCTGGAGGTCCATCACATCGAGAAGCTGCGCGATGACCCGGACGGGTTGATTGAGGACGGCAACCTGGTGTGCCTATGCAGGATGCACCACAGGATGGCCGACGACGGGGAGCTGCCCAAGGGATACCTGAGGGGGCTTGCGCTGCGCAGGATTGAGGGGGCCACGCGATAGGCTGGCAGACCACAGCCACCACGTGGCCTATGGGACTTTTCAACAATGTGGAAGACTTTTCAACAATCCCCCCCTACCCTACGGGGAATTCG
>ERZ1034730.787-NODE-787-length-10442-cov-6.939540_pt1 | contig 10442 bp, 5 predicted proteins | sample MGYA00520650_ERZ1034730 | MGnify/ENA primary metagenome ERZ1034730 (study PRJEB33766, sample SAMN09781702) | gut metagenome | biome: gut microbiome | host: Homo sapiens | place: Madagascar | study: EMG produced TPA metagenomics assembly of the PRJNA485056 data set... | reverse complement strand
GTATGGCTAATTTTTCAGAGTTGGATCGCTATTTATTTGGACAGGCGACGCATTATGAGATTTACCGCAAACTGGGGGCACATTTTACGGATCAGTATGGAATCCGTGGTGTATGTTTTGATGTATGGGCTCCGAATGCCGCGAGAATCTGGGTAATCGGTTCTTTTAACGGATGGGATGAAACGGCAGATGAAATGACAAGGCTTGAGCCGGATACGATGGGAATATTTGAATTGTTTATTCCTGGTATAGAGGAAGGGGCTCTGTATAAGTATCTGATCGAGACGAAAGATGGAAAGCGGCTTTATAAAGCAGATCCATATGCAAATTATGCGGAACTTCGTCCGGGAACAGCATCTGCAGTCGCAGATATAGATCATTTTAAATGGACTGATGAAAAATGGATGGAAGAGCGTGCTAAGACCAAAGATGTCTATGCAAAACCTATGGCAATCTATGAGGTGCATCCGGGTTCATGGAAACGACATCCGGGCAGAGAGGATGACGGATTTTACAGTTACAGGGATCTTGTGAAGTATCTGATCCCATATGTAAAAGAAATGGGATACACACATATTGAGCTGATGGGTATTTCGGAATATCCATTTGATGGTTCCTGGGGATATCAGGTGACGGGTTATTATGCGCCGACTTCCCGTTATGGAACACCGCAGGATTTTGCGTATTTTATCAATGAATGTCACAAACATAAGATCAGCGTGATCTTAGACTGGGTGCCGGCACATTTTCCGAAAGATGCACATGGACTGACTGAGTTTGATGGGACATGTCTATATGAATACGCAGATCCGAGAAAAGGAGAACATCCGGACTGGGGTACAAAGATATTTGATTATGGCAAGAATGAGGTCAAGAATTTCCTGATCGGCAGTGCATTAATGTGGATCGAGCATTATCATATTGACGGACTGCGTGTGGATGCGGTGGCATCCATGTTATATCTGGATTATGGAAAGCAGCCGGGACAGTGGGTTCCGAATAAGTATGGCGATAATAAGAATCTTGAGGCAGTGGAGTTTTTTAAGCATGTCAATACGCTGATCCTTGGAAGAAATCCGGGGGCAGTCATGATCGCAGAGGAATCTACAGCATGGCCGAAGGTGACTGGCCGCGTGGAAGACGATGGGCTTAATTTCAGCTATAAATGGAATATGGGATGGATGCATGATTTTCTGGATTATATGAAACTTGATCCATATTTCCGTAAGGACAATCATCACAAGCTGACCTTTGCCATGAGCTATAATGAGAGCGAGAAGTATATCCTTGTGCTTTCCCATGACGAGGTGGTACATCTGAAATGTTCCATGATCAATAAGATGCCTGGCGAGATGGAAGATAAATTTAAAAATCTGATGGTCGGTTATGCATTTATGATGGGACATCCAGGCAAAAAACTTCTTTTTATGGGACAGGAATTTGCGCAGCTTCAGGAATGGAGTGAGGCAAGAGAATTAGACTGGTATCTGTTGGAAAATCCGGATCATCAACATATGCAGAACTGGGTAAAGAAATTATTACATATTTATCAGAAAAACCCGGCACTTTACGAGCTTGACAGCAGTTGGGGCGGATTTGAATGGATCAATGCCAACGACGCTGACCGCAGTATTTTCAGTTTTATCAGAAAGAGTAAAGATGGAAAGAATAATCTGCTCTTTGTATGTAATTTTACACCGGTGGAACGCAAGGACTACCGTGTCGGCGTACCAAAACGAAAGACTTATAAACTGATCTTAAACAGTGAAGATGCGGAATTTGGTGGAAATGGTAAAGAATGTCCGGTAAGTTATAAAGCTGTTCGGCAGGAATGTGACGGAAGACCTTATTCGTTCGCATATCCGCTTCCGGGTTTTGGTGTAGCGGTATTCCGTTATTGAGATTCTGTAAAAAAGCAGGACAGAAGCTGGAATTATATCGAAAAACTTAATAAATACGCTGATGTATCCGATATATACATCAGCTATGGATGGCGCAGATATTTCAGGGAAATGAAAGTATGCGCCATTCTTTTGTCCTGATATCAGAGACTATGGGACAAATGTTTTGAAAAAACGGATACAGATGAATGAAGGAATTTACATCAGCCGGTGCAAAATGACAGAGATAACAAGGAGAGTCGGATCATGAGAATAGATAACCAACAGCAACAGAATAAGGGAGTAATGGATCTGATGCCGCAGACAGGAGCGGTGGAAGAAAAAAACGGGATACAGTTGTTTGCGGATGCGGTAAAGACGGAGAGCAGTAAAAAAGCGACAGGAACCACGTCTTTTCAGGCAAAAGAGGTTACTTATCTGAATCCGGCAAAAGAAGAGAAAAAGACGATCATAGATGAGATCGAGCAGTCAGGCTCTATGGATGCAGGGGAGAGAAAAGCTCAGATGGCAGTGCTTGCGGAGACTACTTCACCGGAAGACTATAAAAAAATGCAGGAGGAAGGTTTTTCACTGGATGATACCACAAGTAATAAGATCGTGACCGTGACGGATAAGATCAAAGCACAGCTTGCAAAAGCAGGGGTGGATATTTCTGCATTCGGAGATGATCTTGATCTTGAACAGCTTGCGCAGATCACGGGAAGCCCGGAACTTGCAGCGCAGATTGCAGACAGTCTGCGGGAGGCAGATCTGCCGCTTACAGATGATAATTTTAAACAGATCGCAGAGACAGTAGATATGGCAGACTCTTTATCGTCCTTGGATGATGGAGCCGTAAAATATCTGATTGATAACCAGTTAGAACCTACTGTGCAGAATATTTATTTTGCCAGACATTCTGCCAGCGCAGGCTATATGCCGGCAGAACAGCAGGATATTTCTTCTTTCCTTCCACAGGTGAAGAATGTGATCGCATCAGCAGGGCTGGAAGTAAATGATGATACAATCGCAACCAGTAAGTGGATGTTAGAAAACGATATACCGTTGACGAAAGAAAATCTTACCTATGCGCAGGCACTGCGTCAGACAGAACTTACTACAAGCGCAGAAAATGTTGCTGCACTTGCAGCGGAGGCGGTCAGTGAAGGAAAAAGCGCACAGGATGCGGTGATACTTTCCGGTTACACATGGATGGAGCAGGCACAAAATGCTGTGGATACTGTAGAAAATGCAACGGATGAAGACCTTGTTTATATTGTGGAAAAAGGACTTCCTCTCACATTAGACAGCTTAAGGGAAGCTGCGACAAACAGGGTATCAGGAAGCACAGTACAGGATGCAGACGGAAATTATACACAAAAAGGGCAGCAGCTTCTGACTGCACGCAGGCAGTTAGAGGAGATCCGTCTTGCCATGACTGCTGAAGCAAATTACCGTTTGTTAAAACAGGGTATTTCCATTGACACAGAGCCGCTGGTAAAACTGGTGGAGCAGTTAAAGGATCAGGAAAATGAATATTACAGAAATCTGTTAATGTCTGAGGGTGTGGATGCGACTAAGGAGCAGGTAGAACTCTTTGGAGAGGTTGATAAAAAAGTTACCGACATGCGTTATGTCCCGGCATATGTGCTCGGAATGAAAGATGCTGACGTGTCGACGATCAATGGTGTCCATGAGGCAGGAACGGAACTGAAGACCTCCTTTGAAAAAGCAAGCCGGCAGTATGAGACACTGATGACAGCACCGAGAGCTGATCTGGGGGATTCCATCCAGAAGGCATTTCGCAATGTGGATGATATTTTAAATGATCTTGGCATGGAACTGACGGATGAGAACCGCCGCGCAGTGCGTATCCTTGGATATAATAGTATCGATATTACGCAGGATTCTGTGCTTACGATGAAAGCGGCAGATGAAGAAGTGCAGCGTGTCTTTAAAAACATGACACCGGCAGTTGTTACACAGATGATAAAACGTGGAATAAATCCACTGGAAATGGATTTTACATCGCTGAATCAGGAGGCAGAGAGTATCAAAAGCGAGGAGCTTGGCGGGGAAGATAACCGTAAATTTAGTGAATATCTCTGGAAAATGGAACAGAATCATGAGATCAGCGAGGAAGAACGCAGTTCTTATATAGGAATCTATCGTCTGATCAGACAGGTGGAAAATACGGACGGTGCAGCAATCGGTGCATTGATACAGCAGGGAGCACCGCTTACCATGAAAAATCTCCTGACAGCTGTGCGTTCCGAAAAACGCAGCAGTAAGATGGATTATTCCGTAGATTACAATTTCGAGGGTGTATCCGGTACATCGAAAGGCAGCTCTATTACGGATCAGATTGAGGCAGCATATCAGAATAATTGTTTAAAAGATGCATCCGAATTACTGACGCCGGAGCGTGCAAAAGTTCTATTTGAGCAGGATATGGAATGGGAGAATATGACACCGGAGGAATTGAAGGCAGTACTGACACAGGCAGGTGAACAGGCGGATGAGAGCAGTATCGATGCGGATTACGCAAAAGAGCAGCTTGCACAGTTAGAACAGGCAGCAAATGCAGATGAGAGCATTTATCGTATTCTGGATAAATATGATATCCCAAATACCGTGTCGAATGTACTGGCAATGGAATCTATGCTGAACCAGCGAAACCAGATGTTCCGGAAGATTTTTGGAAGCAGTACGGCAGACCACAATGGGGATGATCAGGTAGATGCAGAGGACTTAGAGACAATTAAACAGGAGTTGTTGGAAGAATTTGGAGAGGCTGTTTCGGAACCGGCAGATATGGCGGTTGCGCAGGAAAAGCTAGGAGAGCTTGCGGAAAATGTGATGAAAACAATGATAAACAGCGATCATGTGACAAGCCTTGATGTACGGGATATGAAAATGCTTTCTGCACAGCTTTCTGTAAACAGTATCCTTGCAAAAGAAGAACAGTATGCTGTTCCGGTGATGGTCAATGATGAACTCATGAATGTTTCTGTTAAGATCGTGCGCGGCGTGGACAAAAAAGGTATTGTCGATATCATGATGGAAAGTGAACTGCGCGGAAAAATTGCGGCGACATTCCAGGCAAAAGAAGATGGCATACATGGACTGATCGCCACAGATTCAGAGGAGACAGCAGAACTTTTTAAGGGACAGACACAGGATCTTTCGGATTTGCTTGGGGGAGAAAATGATGATGTCACAGAGTTACATTGTGCGCATATTCCGGATCTTGATCTGAATCATTTTTCCATGGGGGCATTTGGAGTCGATGCAAAGGAAGAAACGCAGCTTTCTGATTCTCAGAAAGCTGAGAACCGTGATACTTATCGTGTGCAGACTTCACGTTTGTATGGAATTGCGGAACATTTTATCAAAGCGGTAAAAGGAACACTCACAAAAGAAGTTTAGAGATAGATGCAGGATCGATGCTATTATTTTGAACTATGTTGATTCCGACAGATAATTCTGTATACCGTTATATATGGCATCGACAAGCAGATTTTGATAATCATCTGTCAAAAGAAGATCCGCTTCTGTCGGATTGCTTAGGAACCCACACTCTACGATAACAGTAGGTGTGGGTGTTTTTTTGAGCAGATAATAACTTTCATTTGCCTTTGCAACGCGGTGATTATCGGGATCAACATTTGAAATCAGACTGTCCTGAATCATATCGGCAAGTTTTTTTCCGTCCTGTGACTGACCAAAATAAAATACCTGTGCACCGCAGACTTCCGGAGAGGGGTAGCTGTTCTGATGCAGGCTGACGGTAAAAATGGGTGAGGCATCTGAAATGATCTTACAGCGGGTTTGCATATCTTCCGCTTTTTTGTTTGTACTTCCCTCAGAATAAAGACCGGTGTCAGAGTCACGTGTTAAAATGATCCGGATGGAATCCTGACTGAATTTATCGCGCAGTTTCAGTGCCAGTGCAAGGTTGATATCTTTTTCCAATGCATCATTAATGCCGACTTTGCCGGGATCGATACCTCCGTGTCCGGCATCGATCACGATCGATAAACCATCGGAAGATGATTCATTTTGCCCGTTTCCGGCAAGTTCTGTATCAGAAACGGAATCTGTGCCTGGCGTATCGGGTAGTTCTCCTGTGTCCGTGTGACTGTTTTGTACCAGTATGGCACTTTGGCTTCCAAGAAAAAAAGCAGCAATCACCAGACAGACAGCCATTATAAGTTCTATCTTTTTTTTCATAAAAAATCCCGGAGTATCGTTTTTATAAAATATTCACGATCTCCAGGGTTTATGTCATGATCTCATGTATGTATTTAGTTTATGCATTTAGATCATATAGTTCATGCATGTATTTAGTTAATATATTTTATAACAGTGTCCCATGTAGAAGGCAGCTCTAAACCAAGTTTCCAGAAAGAACCACCGGCAAGCTGGTTTTCCTGAAGAACTTTTAACTTCTCTTCCAGGGAAGCAGCATCCTCCACCCATATTTTGTAAGTGACCCCATTGTTTTCATACTGAACATAATATTGACCATCTGCATCTGACCATACCGGCTCGGCTGCATTGGCACTGATCAGTTTTTGGATCTCTGACATACCGGTTGCATAGGAGTCTAATGTAAAGAGCTGATAACTGTCAGCATCTGTAGTGTCGTCAGCATCTGTAGTGTCGTCAGCAGGTGTCTCAGACCATACACGGGCATAAAACGGCATACCTAAGATCAACTGATCTGCAGGAACTTCTTTTAAGGTATTGGCAACCCCTTCTTTTACAAAATTGATGGAAGCTACAGATCCTGCTTCTTCAGAACCGGAATAGTGCTCATCGTATGCCATGACAACAACATAATCTGCAAAAACCGCCTGCTCTGCACGGTTATAGAACGCAGTATAGCTGGTAGGAACATAATCATCCACGGAAAGGACGATTCCGTTGTTTGCACATTTCAATGAGAGTTCACGGATAAACTGAATGTAAGAGTCGCCGACTTCGGAACTTAATGCCTCGAAATCGACGTTGATACCGTCAAAGTTATACTGAATGGCTGCGGAGATCAGGTTATTAATCAGATTTTCGCGTTTGGAAGTATAAGTTAAAACGGATGTGGTATCGACATCTTTGTTTTCCAGATTGCTTACAAGTGCCCACACTTCAATACCATTCTGGTGGCAGTAATTTACATAGTCGGAGCTTGCAAGAGAAGCAATATTTCCGTTATTGTCATTCAGATAGAACCAGGTAGGGGAGATAACATTGATCCCTTTGGTATTCTGGAGCACAGATGCAATGGTTGTATTGGCATCCGCATTTGTGATCTGATGCCAAGCCATGTTGATCTTAAAATCCTTTTTAATATGTGTAAATTCTTCTGAAACGTAATCGCTGGTCAGTGTTTTGGCAGATGTGGTGCCAAGTGCTTTTGATTTGACGTATCCAATGATGCCATCTGCGGTGGATATTTTTGTCCAGGTATCACCTGTCTCTAAGACAGTAACTTCTGTATTTTTGTCGATATCTGCAAGGATCGGACTCTTAATGCCGCCTTTTTGCCGGACCTGCGTTTTTTGTTTAGCCGGTGCAGTTGTGTAATCGCCCCAGGCAGTTGTAAGAATTACACGGTTTGGAGACTCAAGTACTTCATATGAGAAATCAGAGTACAGTTTTAAAAAGTCAATTGCAATATATGCAGTCTGTGCATCTGCCTTGACAACTGCATGATCTAAGGAATGGGAATCCTTTGTTACATAGTAACTGGTGCTGTCTGCATCTGCAGAAATGAGATCTGTCGCAGTTGTATAAAGAAGTTTATTTTCGTTGTGATCCCAGTAAAAACGGTCATTAAGATTAGAACGTACTGTTTCATAATCAAGATAGACAGTTCCGTTAAGGAGTTTTCCTTTTGCATCAAGAATCTGGTTATTTAAGATCAAAGCTACTTCCTGTTCATTGGACAGATTATAATAATCAGATAAATTCATATGTTCTTTGGAAGGTGTATATTTTTCAATGATGCTTCCGAGAAGCATAAAACAGATGATGACAATGATCAGTGCGCCAGCGGCTAAAATAGGGACAAATTTTTTCTTCATGTTAAGAACCCTCTTCTTCTTAAGAATTATCGTTTGTGTTCCTATTGTAGCATAATGATATGTAAAATCAAAGTTATTTACTTTTATTTTACGGCAGAGCCTATGTTCGGTAAAACTCTGCCGTTTCTTTTTTTCGGATTTGTATGTTGCCTTAGATAGTCGTTTTATATTCTGACTGGGTGGGCATTGAGGTACTCCATCCCTGTCAATTATTCAGATCATCATATATTTGTTTTTTTGATTTTATCAAAATGTAATTCTGTAAGCACCCCCTCGTTGAAGACATAATCTCTCATATAAGAATTTTCTTCTGTGACAGAGAGCTCCTTTGTGACCTCTTTTGAATTGCTCGGCACACCTTCAAACCAGATGGTTGTTCCCATATGTTCTAAGGAAGAGAGCTCTAAGTAAAGCTTTTTCATATGTTCAGAATCCAATATTGTTATCCCCCGTTTTCAATTTCTGTATGACAAAGCGGATTAAAATCCTTTATTCCCAAAAGGAAATTCGCTGGTTGCAATTGTGTGATATATTATAAAATAATTTCTGCAGAAACTTTTCAGCAGATAAATTTCTGCAGGATGGAAAAATGTTCTTTTTTTATATAAAATGGATCCGGAATAGACGGAATACTGCTTACAGAAATCTGGTGAAAACGGGAAAAATCACGAATCTGTTTTGGACTTTCCGTTCGCGTTAGACAGTAAAAACCTTCCCCAAGGTTTGTATAGTGACTGAGCGATTCTAATAGATCCCGATATTGCCTGATATTCCATGGTGCGAGACTTCCGATGACAAGCTTTCTGTCACAGCGTAGAAATTCATGGATACAGCACTCACCAAAATTGCCAAAATCAAAGAGCAGGATCTGATATCCCTGATTATACAGACCCGGCAATTCGTCCGGTGTCACATCCGGATAGTAATCCACTCCGTGAATGTTAAAAATGGTACGGCTGTTCATAAATCCACATCTGCACGGGAGCGTGGTTTCAGAAGGAATCATTGAAAGATTTTTCCTTTTATGAAGCTCTAACAGTGCAGTTTTTTTATGCAGCTTTGAATGACTCAGGTTTGAAAGCGCAATTGCAAGGTGCGTAACACCGGCACCGGCTGTACTGCCTGAAATGCCTATGGTAAGTCTCTTATTTAAATCAGTTTTTCCGATGTTCCGGATGATGTATCAGCTCCTTTCGTTGTAGGATTTGCATAATGAGACGTTCCTTCTCTAAAGTCACATGAAAAGGATCAGTGTCTTCAGGAAAACAATAGACCGGATTTTTCAGATACCTGGCATACTTTCTGGCAGCATTTTTATTGCCATGATTACAGATATATACGTGAGTGCCGGCACTTTTCAGCTGGCTGGTAAAAGCAAGTGTATCTGCAATATCCCATGGACTGCCGCTTAACAGGATAAATGTCAGGTCAAAGTGACCGAAGTCAAGGTATTCACTGGTATGGATACCGAAATCCCTTACCCGGATTACAGATGGTAAAACAGGATCTTCTATTCCGGGACCGTAACAGGGAGTGGCAGAAAAATTTTTCGACTGAAATATGCCCTGATTTTCTGTGGGCAGAAAACCTGCCTGTGTCATGGATATAAGGTTGTCAGAATGATCCATTGGTATATAACAGCAGGGAATATGTTTGTGATTCAGAGTGTTTACCAGTGATACTGAAAAAAATGTTGCACCGGCACCGGAACGGCTGCCGATCACGGCTATGTTTTTTATGAGATGTGTAAAAGAATGACACGCAGAATCTCTTTTTTTGAATGCCTGTCTGAAAATAAAATTTTTCCTGGCTGGAGTTTCCTGACCAGTTGGTTCTGACAGTGCAGACATAAGATCAGTGGCTGTCTGATATCTGGTGTTTGGATCTGGATCAGCAGCTTTTTCTATAATATGCGTGAGTGCTTCGGAACAGTCTGGTGTGCATGTTCTGGAAAGTATTTCTAACACTTTCCCAAGAGAATAGATATCGGAAGCAGTAGTTACAGTATTTCCATTAAGAGCTTCCGGGGCAGCATATCCATCTGTTCCGTATAACTGGAAATTTTTACCAAAAACGGTAATAAATGAAGCGATTCCAAAGTCGATTAATTTTATCTGATTTCCACATAATATAATATGCTCCGGTTTTAAATCCTGATACAGGATAGGGTATGGAGATAGATGATGCAGGTAATCAAGAACGGCACAAATCTGCAGTCCGTAATTTATTAATTGTTCCTCTGGAATTATTTCCTGATGGAGAATAAAATCCTCCAATGAATCACCCTGAATAAATTCTTCTATCATATAAAAAAAATGATCATCTTCGTCGATATCATATATGAGGGGGATGCCAGGATGATTAAGATTCTTCAGAAGGCAGGCCTCTTTTAAAAGCTGTTCTTCTGAAAAGTTGGAAGTGTTTCGTGCAGTGTCTTTGGGGATACACTTAATGGCACGATAAACTTTCAGTTTGA
>ERZ1034730.786-NODE-786-length-10447-cov-2.853830_pt1 | contig 10447 bp, 9 predicted proteins | sample MGYA00520650_ERZ1034730 | MGnify/ENA primary metagenome ERZ1034730 (study PRJEB33766, sample SAMN09781702) | gut metagenome | biome: gut microbiome | host: Homo sapiens | place: Madagascar | study: EMG produced TPA metagenomics assembly of the PRJNA485056 data set... | reverse complement strand
TATTTCTTTTTAAAGTTCTCTGTCTCATCAATAACCTTCTGGTACGCTCCCGACACCTTATCCGACAGCGGACCTTCTAAATCCATTGCACTCGTCCAGTCCTTACAGATCTCCGCGAACTGTCCCTTATTATTTTTTAAGCTGTTCACAAGCGTTTGAACAAGATTTGCACTCTGCGGTCCCATCTCGGCAAGGTAATTATAAAATTCTTCCGTCATTCCGTAGCCGGCCGCACCGGCAAGTTCTTCCATATTATCAGCCCAGTTTGACATTCCATTGATCTGGCTTTCTAAATTTTCCAGAATCTTTTTCGCGGATATTTCTTCGCCTCCGGAAAATTCTTCCATTAAAGAAATAGAATTTTTCAAACTGTCTGATATGGTGTTTTTTAATTCCTGATATGCCTGCTGCTGTTCTTCTGTCGCTTTCTGTGTTGTTGATGATGCCTGTTCCTCTGCAGTGGACATGCTTTCCACGCTGTCCGCTGTCTCCTCCAGTGTTCCCTTGTAGCTCTCAACGGTCTCCTGCGCCGCCTTCATGCCGTCTTTCGCTTCTTCTTCCGTGTCCATCGCGTTTTGTCTGGTTTCCATGAGTTCCGTGTACTGTGCTGTCAAACCTGCCAGTTCTTCTGACATTCCTCCCCAGTTTGTCCCGCCTTCATGGATCAGTTCATAATTGTCTCCGTATGTTGTTCCTGTCTCCTCGAACTTATCTCTTAATTTATCCAGCTCATCTTCTGTCTGCTTAATTATGATCTGAGCGTCTGCCGCGTTTTTTGCATAATCAGTAAGTGCGTCCTGCGACGCAATCATTAAATAATAGTCTTCATTTTTATCAATCAGTTTTTCCAGTTCATCCCTCGTCATACTGATTGATCCGCTCTCTTCATCAAATGCTGCTGCAAGCTCCGGTATATCATCCGCAAGTTCATTAACGATCCCCTTCATCACTGCTTTTTGTCCGGAACTTTTCTCCTCCAGATCGTTTAACTCATACAGCTGTTCGATCAGCATCCTGTCCGCTTCCCAGTGTGCCTGTGTCTCCTGGACATTCTCTTTATGTGCCTGCGCCGTGTTGTTAATACTGTCTATCTGGTCATTCGCCGCATCGCAAAATTCTTTTGTTGCGTCAACCGCCTGTTTTGTTTCATTTGTCGCATTTTTTGTCGCTGCTTTATATAAAACCAGTCCTGCCGTTACCGCGGTAATTGCCGTGATCATAATTCCAATCGGAGACATATTCATAGCCGCATTCCAAAGAGCCTGTGCCGCTGCCGCCTTTGTCGCTCCCGTCGCAGTTCTTGTTGCTGTAGCAACTTTTCCAATCGTGCTTGCCAGGCTCACATATACATCTGTTTTTGAAAATTTATACAGTGCAATCGCTGTCCCAAGTCCAATTACTGTTGTTTCCACCTCTTCCAGGTTATTCCCTACAAGCTCAATTCCCTTATTAACTTTTGGCAAAACGTCTTTTTCGATCGGCTCTGCAATTTTCATCTGAAAAGTCCGTGCAAGCTGTGTGAGTTGATTTGTCGTGTCGCTGTATTTAATATTCTGAATCGATTCCATAACATCATGTGTCGTTGAAATCTCTCCATTAACATTCGTCAGAGCCTTTACACCCTCAATTCCAAGATCCTCCCACATCGTACCGAACAGATCTACACCAGCCTGATTCTGTTTAACCTGGTCTTCCATGCTGAACAGGGTATCCAGTACTTCCGCCGTTGCCGCCTTCGCCGACTCTCCTCCCGCTGCAAACCTCTCGCGCATAGCATCTGCATCCATGCCGATCAGTTCAAATCCTTCTGTTGTAGATGAAGCTGTATCTTTCACCCGGATTCCAAACTCCTTATAGGCGTCACCCAGTTTATCAATAGAAAATGTTCCTGCCGCCGCACCGTTTGTTAAAGAATTAAAAAATCCGTCTGCGTCTACCCCCATCTGCTTATAATGTACAGAGTATTCATTGATCGTATCCAGTAGGTCATCGTTTTTATTTAATCCCTTTTGCGCTCCCTGTGCGATCAGATTAAATGCTTTCTGACTTGAAATACCGAATGTATCCATAAGCATTTTTACCGCTCTGATCTGCTCCTGGTATTCAAATCCAAACGTGTCTCTTAACGTTATGACATTCTCTGCCGTCTCTTTTAATTTTGACGGTTCGACATCTTTCAAGTTCTGCGCAATGACCTGAATCGCTTCGCCGACATCTTCAAAATTCTCTCCGTAATTGTCCGCATAGACCTCTTTCATCACATTTTTATAATCTTCCATCGCATCGGTAGCAATACCTGTGCTTGCCTGTATCTGATTTGCTGCCGACGTCATTTCATTAGCGGTTCCGACCGATGATTCTATTGCCGTCTTTGCCAAATCTGTAAAAGCATCTACCGCTTTCTCCGCTACTGCGACTTTAATCGCCGATCCGAAACTGATCGTCGCTTCTGTCTGCTCCTGAATGGCTCTTCCGTATTCATCAATGCTTGATGCACATCCATCCGCTGAGTTCTCTGCCTCTTCCAGATATCCCGCAATCTGCTCCAACTCCCGGTTTGCTCTTATCGTCTGTGCTGTCGCATTGTTCAGGCTCACTTCCCAGTTATCCACTCTGTTTGCGGCCGTTGTATAATTTCTTTCTCCTTTTTTTATTGCTTCTGCCAGCTTATCAATGGTTTTCTGCTGTTCTTCCAGTTCTTCGTCCGTGGTTTCTGACGAAGACCTCATTCTCTCCATTTTCTCCCTGGCTTTGTCGTAATCCGTCCGTAATGTATTTAAACCGTCGCCTACTTTCTTATAGGCTGTGCGGGCATTTTCCAATGCTTTTTTTATCTCTTCTTCCTTCTTTTTGTGGGCGTCTACGGTTTTCTGTAACACTTCGTGCTTTTTCCGCAGTGCTTCTACTGTATTTTCCTGTCCTTTAAATTCTTCCTGTACCAGGGCGGACTCTGATTTTAATTTTGAAAGTTCTTTATTTACTCCCGTTACCGCTGCTTTGAACTCTTTTTCTCCGTCTAATGCGATAATCGCGCCAATTTTATTGCTCACCTGGTATCCTCCTGTATACAAAATAAGGAGCTGCCTCTATTAGCAGCTCCCTTTTGTTTTGCGAAATCATGGTAAATCATCTATGCCGGTAGGTCTCTTCTTTTTACCGGTCATTTCTTCGTACTGATCATACATCAGATAGAATTTTCGAAATGTCATTGCCATAATTTCATCTTCTGTATAATTCAATTCTTTCTTCCCGATATAGATTAAGCGGGCGATGTTTATTTTTTCATCTGCCCGCTCTTCTGGTTTGGGTGTCCATCCTCATCCGGTTCCGGGAGTGAAACTCCGTATGCTTTTAATAATGCACTTAAAATCTCATCCACGTCATCTACGGAAATAATCCACCCAACTTCCTTTTCCGTGTAGTTTTTTAACTCCCTGCCGTTTCTTTTTTCTCTCTCCGCTTCATCATTTAAAAGCGTGCAGAGCAGATATCGTATCGTCTTTTCCGCTTCCCTTTTATCTGTGAGTTTGTCCCAGACTTCCGTCATCGCCATGTCGTAATGATCCTGTATCTCGTCGATAACGTTCAAGGTAAATAGCAGATTCCGCTCCGTTCCATCGATCGTAATTGTAACTCCCTTTGGTCTCAGATCGCTCATACTTTACTCCTGTCCTTTAGGATTCGTGGCTCCCGCATCGCTTGCTGTAATACCGACTTTCTCGTTTAACCATGTTTTCGCCTCTTTCAGAGTCGCAAATGTTTTCTGTTCTTTCCAGTTTCCGTCCTCCGGCACAAACATGTTCCCCTCTAAGGTTGTGTGTGTGAACGTCAGCGTTTCTGCCTGTGTCGCGTTTTCATCATTTGGCTCCTTCATCTGGCATTTTTTATAGAATTTTGCCGTGTACTTGTCTTTATTGTCTTCCGCTCTCGAAATACCGACCGCTCCCATTCCGATAAATGGAGCGATGTCGTCCTTATTGCATACAACGGTATTTTCTTCACTATTGTATGTATGCCCCAGCATATATGCATAGAGTTCATTAACCATCTCATTGATCTCGACAGATGTTGTTCCCCCTGTAACTGATGTATCTGTTACCACCGCACGATTATCTCCATAGTCTTTCACGTCGTTCGATGTCGTTGTGATATTGAAAGTCGATGTCGGTCCGAGATATTTTCCATCTGTGTGTTTTCCTGTCTCTTCGCTGTACTTTCCTACTACCGCGTACTCAAAACCTTTTTTTGCCATTTCTTAATCCTCCATCTTTTCTTCTATCTCGCATTCAAACACGAGATGCCTTATATTATTAGTTTTGTCCAAGAGCACTGTGACTCTCGGGTATGTAAATCCGGCTTCAAATAAAGCCTTCCGGATTTCCTTCTTTTCGTTTAAATAATTAATTTCTTTTGCGCCATCCTTCCATGGCAATACGTAATGTATCTGCATAGATAAAACATCGCCACATGGCTTATTGTCTCCGAAGTCTGCACCCCGGTCATCTGCACAGTTAAATGTGAAATATCTTTTCTCTGTGCCGGTATAAATATCCGGTTTGCATGGATAATTGAACTTTTTCAGTGCTGCGATAATGGTTCCGTTTACACTCATGATCTCGCTCCCGTCTCCTGGTCAAATATTCTCTGCATTTCTTTTAAGCAGTCTGTTTCACTCTCATTTACAGATCTTGCTATAACCGGATGCGGTATCTCCCTTCCCGGTACTCCATATTCGAGATATGCGAGTTTCTCGCCATTTCTCACGCCCTTACTGTCTTTCCCAGTTGGTCTTATCACTGAATAGCACCCAAATGCATTATGCCCGACTTTGCTTGCTTCTATTGATTCTGCGAGTTCTCCTGTCGCATAGCCTCTGTTCGCTTGCTTTCGAACATTCTTTTTTACATTCGACTCAAGTATCGGTCTTGCTGAATTTATCATTTTTTCAGCAATCTCATCTGTTGACCTTGACAGATTTTCCAGTTGTTTCATAAGGTCATCGATTCCGCTCATTTCAAATATACTCGTTCTATTCTCTCCTCTCGCATGTGAGGACTACGTTCATTGATTTATCGCTTTGAAACGTTCTTTTTACCTCGTACCGATACCCGGTCTCTTCATCAACCAGGATACTTTCGCCGTTATAATTGCATGCTGCAATCTCGATATTCTGGTCCGCAGAATATCCGCTTTGATTTGCAATGATCTGATCATTTCTCGTTGTTGTTGTAAAATTCGCAGGTACATTTTCCAGATAGCTTTCTGAGGATATATCGAATCCATCCTCATCTTGTTCTGTTTTTTGACCGGTCAGAATTTTTACTGATTTATTCCACATCATTTTCTCCTTCTTCTGGTTGCACCGGTGCAACTTCCGGTTCCATTAATGAAAGTCTGAATATTTTTTTATGATACAGCTCCATGTATTTATCCGTGTCTGTTCTGTCGTTTCCAATATTTGCTTTCACGTAAAAAGTAATTGCTGTTATAATCCCCGGCGTTTCACTTTCGACCAGTTCAGAATTTACTCCAGCGAGGATCATGTCTTCTTTGCAGTCTTTGATGTATTCCTGGATATCGTCATCATAAACTGTCACTGCCGCTGCTATTCCGCAACGTTTTTTTATCAGTTCAAGCATTTTCATCTCCCTGTTGTTTTAGAAATTCGGCGATAATATCTGCTTTGACAGATTTTGTTATGTTATAACCAAGCTCCGCCGCCAATGACTTAATCTGTGCGATCGTCATCCCGTTTAAATCATCGGCGGTGTAACCTCTGTCATTGTTATAACTTTCTATTCCCCCGCCACTGCTTCATCATCTACGGTAATAACTCCGTTCACAAATGCATCTTTGTCTTTCGTCACATAGTCTTCTCTTTCGATTGCCCGGAATAAAGTCATATCCTGTTCGAATGCATTAAAATCCGTTACTGCTGCTGTATCTGATGCAACGATAGTGATCTGTTTTCTGTCGAATTTTTTTATTCCTTCTTTCAAGTCGCCAATGATAAACGGAATTCCTCTTTTCTTCGCTGTTGCAGTGTTTGATTTCAGCACCGAGTTTCCAATAACTTCAATCGGCACGCTCATCGCTCCGACAGCCAGTACCTTTTTCATCGGATCGTTATTTGCATTTCTGAGCAGATAATTTCCGTTGCTGTCTTTTAAGGTTGACAGGTGTAAAAGTCCATCATCATTCGTTACAATTTTTGAAGTCCCTGCGTATGCTGCTCCTAAAGTAACGATGATTGCTTTCTGAATTCCATCCAGATTTTTCAGTTCTGTCACCGGCTTCTTTGCAATCTCTGCAAGAATCTGTGCATTTGCAGTTGCTCTGCTCTCTCCTCCAATCCAAGCAACAATCGTCCCTGTAATATTTGCATCCGAGTCCTCTAATAATTCATTTGTAACCGGGAAGTAGCCTGCAAATTTCTCAATCTCGTATTCAAGGCGTTCAAACTGTGGCCCATTCTTTCCGCCGATCTTGCCACCCTCAGAGACTTTTGTAAATCCTGTCTGCTGTGCTTTTTTCTGATATGTTCTTGCGCCTTTATTTGTCGTAACGTTCTCTACGTCGATCAGATCAAGCAGTGAAAATTCCGCGTCGCGGTATGTATTGATCTGTGTCTGGATATCCTCCGGCACTGTATATCCACCGTTAGCTCCTGTCCCTTCTGTCATACTTGTCGCCGCATTTTTAAAACCGTTTCTCGCCGCATTTGCAAATTCTTTCACATGATCCATCGGTTCTTCTTTTGCCGGCTTCATGACACTGGCTGTCGCTGCTCCCGTTTTATTCTCCAGTGAATTTTTCATCTTTTCATTTTCTGTATCCTCGATATCCTTGAGAATATCAAATTTCTGCTGGAGCTTTTTTAACTCTTCCTTTTCATTTGCTGCATCTTCCAGCTTCCCTTCCTCTGCCAGGTTCTGCACAAGTGCCTTTTTCTCATTGATCTGATTCAACAGTTCTAATAATCTTTTATTCATCTTTTACCTCCTTAATAAAAAAGCCTAGATACCGTACATATCCAGGTCTTTTAAGATTTCTGCTCTTTTCTGTTCTTTTTGATTGCGTTCTTCCATGACACGTTTTCTAATATCATCTGTCAGTCTCATTCCCTGTGTCGTGTTTATCATTTGCGTTTTGTTTTCTGCAATTTCGTCTACAAAACCGTATTCAACACACTGTCTGGCTGTCAGCCATGTCTCTTTATCCATCAGGTCAAGTGCTTCCTGTAGTGCCATTCCGGTTTTTTCTACATAAGCTGACGCGAGTGCTTCATTCATCCTCTGCAATATCTCTGCATTCTTTTCCATAGCTTTGCAGTCTCCACTTGCCCCATTCATCAACACATTATGGATCATGATCATCCCGACCGGGCTGATTTTTGACTTTCCTGCCATCGCAATTACGCTCGCAGCGCTTCCTGCCAGGCTCTGAATTTCGATTGTAACATCATTTCTTCTTTTTAATTTCGAGTAGATCTCCTGTCCTGCCATTACAGATCCGCCGCCCGAATTAATGAGCACCTCTAAATTCTCGCCTGGACTCAGTGTGGCGATTGCCCTGTCGGCATCCATCGGGGCGGTGGAATCCCAGTCAAGCCAGTCGTATATCCATTTATCTTCATTTGAAATGATGTCTCCTTTGATTTCAAGTATCGCCATCTGCCGTACTTCCTCCTTTACCGTACTGTTTTCCCACATCTGTGATTGGGATATAATTTCCATTTACCATCAACATGTCTCCTCCTTCTTGCCACGGCACATCTAAAAATGCCCTTGCCTCGTTTGCCGTATATATTCCATTATTTACAGCCTTGGTTAAATTTTCCATCTGTGATTTTGAATCCGTCCGCAGTATCGCTTTCTCGTTGAACTTATATATATACCCTTCTTTTATCTCTTTTGGCAGAAGGGCTTTTGCATTGATCTCCTCTTCATACTGTTTCAATCTGTATGACATCGTGTCCACCAAAAACGCAAGTTGCTGCATTTCTGAATTTGCATAAGATGATTTTTCATAATTGTTTATCTGATTCGGTTTTATCCCAAACGCTCCGGCAATCTGCAATGCTGAATATTTTTTTAATTCAAAAAACTGCGCATCCACAAGGCTCATTTTTATCGGCTGCAGTGAAAGTCCAACCGGCACCGGCACTACTTTTCCTGCGTTTTCTGGGCCTGTCAGATATTTATTATATTTTTTCTGCATCTTTTTCACTTCGTCATCGCTCAAAACTGATGCATACTGCATTGCCATACTTGCAGTCAGCCCGCTTTTATACAGGTTGTTCATATACGTCTGGCTCTGATTTGCTCCGTCGATCGTGTATTCTAATATCTTTCTAACCGGTTCTCCCATGATTCCATCCAAAGTAAACCATGTCTTAACGTGAATCACATCTTCACTTCTGAACAAATACTGTTCTCCGGATCTCGGATCGCTGTAACGATAATATAATTTTCCTTTCGTTCCAAAAATTCCTCTATCATCTGTGATCACCGTTACGCAGTTGCTCTGCAGCACCCACGCATCTATGGTTTTATATACACCACCATAGGTACTTCTTTCGAATTCTCTATGCAGCCATATATAACCATTTCCATAGTGCTGACAGTTAAGTTCTACTGTTCCCCATAACGTTGACGGTGACATGTAATCATTCGGTCTGACTGTTAAAACGTATGTTGTATCTGTCGGATCTGCTCTGACGCGCCCCTGTTTTGTCTCCTGATAATATTTCAGTGGAAGTTTTCCCATTGTCTCGCTCAGCATTTTTAAGCATGTAAAATATGTCACTTCACTCAGTGTTTTTCTGGATCGTGTCGTTATGCCGAGCATGTCCAGTATTTCATCGTCGTAAAGGTTTACCCCATATCCCCTGAGAGCATTCCATGCGTTTGTAATTCTTCTCCAAACGTTCAATCTTACCACTCACTTTCAATAAAATTCTTCAATGCATCACTATAACTTGTGTCAAAATCGTGGTACATTGCCAGCTTGTACGCGCACAGTGTCGCATCTACTGGGTCAATTTTCTTTTTTGTAGCATCTTTGTCAATTTTTATAAGTCCATTATTCCTTCTTGTCACCGCATTACTCATTGCAAAATTTAATACCGGATTGTATAAATACATGATATTTCCGGAATAAACCTGTTCTCTAAATCCCTGTGTAGCTTCGTTTAGAGCTTTGTAGCTCTGAAACACTTCTTCAACATCGTAGCCTTCATCAGACATGTCCTGCATCAGCTTGCTTGCGTTTGCTGGATCAAAGCACAACATCTGTATATCCCATTCGTTGTCTTCACACGTTTTCAACACATATTTCATTACCGCATTCTGGTCCACGATCGGTGTGTTGGTGACCGTGATAAATCCCATCCTCTCCCACGCATCATAATCCACTTTGTCCCGTGCTTTTCTTTCCGCTAATTTTTCCCTATTTGGAATAAACGAGTGGGAAAATACGATGTATTTCACAATTTCTTTTCCAACTTGATCGTATTCTCCGGACAAAAAAGGAATAACGAACGCCACCGATGTCAGGTCGATTTTTGCAGACATATCAAATCCCACGTATACGGGGTGTTTTCTCGTATTTATCGGTAATTCTTTGGCTTCGCAATTTTTCCACTTCGCCATGTCCATAAATCCGTTTTCCGTTGCCTGCACCCAGATGTTCATACACTTCGTAAGGAACGACGTCATGTGTTCCGGGATTTCTTTTGCAATTTTATACTCTCCTCGGATTTTATTTACACCTTCCGGATAACTCATACGGATAGGGTTTGCTTTCTTCCAGTTATCTTCATTGCCGATATTGTCTATATTTTCATAATCTTCCTTGTCCAGTTCGCATATATCGATCAAATATTCTTCATTCTGAACGTCACTGTTCGGATCAAGAACTCTCGAGCAATATGTGTACTCCGTCACATAACACGGATATGTCAGATCAACTCCCGCTGTTGTAATAATCATCAACAAAGACTCTTTTGTATTAGATCCTAAGCCTAAATCATAAAATTCTGTTGTCGGATGCTGGTGATATTCGTCCAGGATCAATCCTGCCGGGTTTGTTCCGTCCCCGGATTTTCCATCATCTTTGCTGAGCGCTTTTATAAAGCTGCCTGTCTTTACATGCGTGATCGCATCTCTCGTGATTTTAAACTTATCTCTCAAGGGCGATCCTCTTAGCATTAAATCAGCTTCATTAAATACAATTTTTGACTGATCTCTTTTCACTCCAGCGGTATAAACCTCATATGTTTCCTGATTTTTTGTCGCAATCACAGAAATTTCATACAGCGCCACACCGGCTTCTTCCTGTGATTTTGCATTTTTCCTTGCCACTTCCGTGAATGTTTTTTTAAATCTTTTATATCCGTTTTCTTTACTTTTCCATCCATAGAGCTGGCACAGTCGGAATTTTTGCC
>ERZ1034730.784-NODE-784-length-10456-cov-6.432747_pt1 | contig 10456 bp, 14 predicted proteins | sample MGYA00520650_ERZ1034730 | MGnify/ENA primary metagenome ERZ1034730 (study PRJEB33766, sample SAMN09781702) | gut metagenome | biome: gut microbiome | host: Homo sapiens | place: Madagascar | study: EMG produced TPA metagenomics assembly of the PRJNA485056 data set... | reverse complement strand
CCCATAAAGCGTTCGATGCGGGATTTATCGATCGTGAAGATCTGCTCCAGAAGAAACTTCTTTCGTTCCGGGCTGAGATTTCTGCGGCCAAGCTGATTTTTGCAGATCCATGCAAGCGCTTCGTACTTGTTCGCAGGCTGGATTTCTTCCACTTCAAACTTGATAAAACCGTGCTTTTTCAGGATGCGGTAGCGGGTGTGCCCATCCAGAATGCAGCCATTCCATGTGATGATGGGATTCAGAAGACGACCCTCGGCAATGATGTTCTGCTCAAGCTGCTGTTCTTCCTCAAACTGCAGCGGCGGAATTTTGCTTTGGAATTCCGGGTCAATTTTAAGCTGGCTCAGTTTCACGTCGGTTCTCCTTTCCGGTCATTTTTGATTTACGGACAATGGGCTGAACGTAGTAGTCAAACCCATATCGTGTCTGGCAATACGTGCAGACATCCTTGACGAGCTGCCTGGGGTCGGCTCTGCGGAGCCGGGCGCCCTTTGCGTCCAAAAATGCCCCTCGGCAGACGGCGCACAAAGTTGTCAGGGTGGATTCATCCACCTTTTTTGTGGTCTTGCGATTCATTTGCGTACTCCTTTTCGCTGATATATAAAAACGCCGTCCGTGGTTTCCCTCGAACGGCGTTTGGAAAAGGTTTTGTATGGTTTCTCTTAATTTGCCCCCGGCACCCCTGAGAAAGGGAAACATTCAGGCGTTGGATTTGCACCACTCCATTGGCCTCTCGGCCACCCCGTCTTCTTTATGACCGGGCCGCGAATTACGGAAGTATCATTGTCTGGAAGTACCTGAAGCTGCATATTCAATTTTCAAGGTTCGTCGGCTCCAGTTTCCGTTCCCTCTCGGGCACGGTCCGTTTCTGTGACATGATTGTATCGTACTTTCGCAGAAAAGTTTATGGGCTTGCAGTCCAAGCTGCCCACCCTCTTAGTTCGAGTTCTGGGATACAACAGACAAAAAAGAGGAGTTGAGTCCATTCATCAGACTCAACTCCTAAGTAAGACGAGAAAATTCGTCTTTCTGTTAATTGTCAAAGGTGCATTTTCCGCTCGACTTCATAACGCAATCGAGATATTACACTTATAGGATAGCATAATTTAAAATTGCCACTTTCTAATAGTCCCCCTGATGTCAAGATATCACAGCGCAAAAAGAGTGTCAACAAATTATTTATTGACAGATTTTCAATGAAACATCCAACTTTTTGAATTGCGCTGTTCCATCACTCACCGCTGCAAAAAAACTTGCATTTTGTTCCACATCTACTATACTAAAGGATGTATCGATTATTCTTGAAAGAAAGCGGATGCTATGGAATTTCAAATGAAGTTAAAGCGATTTCTCAAACAGGAGACCGTTCTTTCGGTCGCCGCTGTACTGGCCGTGCTCTCCATGTTCTTTGTGCCGCCGGATGCAGACTACCTCGGTTACATCGACCTGCGCACGCTCGCCATTCTGTTTTCCCTGATGACCATCATGGCCGGGCTGCGGCGGCAGGGCGTTTTTGACCGGATGGGCCGGGCGCTGTTGGCACGGACCGGCAGCACCTTGCAGCTGGTGCTCGTTCTGGTCGGGCTGTGCTTTTTCGGGAGCATGGTCATCACCAACGATGTTTCCCTGCTGACCTTTGTGCCTTTTACCTTTGTGGTGCTGAGCGGCCTTGCGCCGGGCACCCGCCGGGCGCTGACCATCCCAGTGGTGTGCATGCAGACCATCGCGGCCAACCTTGGCAGTATGCTCACGCCCATCGGCAACCCACAGAACCTCTACCTCTACGGCAAAAGCGGAATGAGCATGGCGGAGTTCCTCCTGCTCATGTTCCCCTACACGGTCGTTTCGCTGCTGCTTCTGGTGGGCTGGGCGGTCGCGGTCTGCCGCAAACAGGCATCCGCCAGCATCGGTATCTTCCCGGAGCAGCAGAACATCACCGCAGACCGAAAAATCATCCTGCTGGATGCGGTGCTGTTTGCGGTCTGTCTGCTGGCGGTCGTCCGGGTATTGCCCTACGGCGTTGCCTTTGCCGCTGTGCTGGTCTGTACCCTCTGCGCTGACCGCTCCACTCTCCGCAATGTGGATTACTCCCTGCTGCTGACCTTTGTGGCATTCTTCGTTTTCATCGGCAATCTGGGGCGCATCCCGGCCTTTTCGGGCTGGCTACAAGCCATCCTCGCCGGGCGGGAAGTGCTGGTGGCAGTTCTGGCTTCGCAGGTCACCAGCAATGTTCCCGCTGCCCTGCTCCTGTCCGGGTTCACGGATGAAACCGCCGCGCTTATCATCGGCACGAATCTCGGCGGCCTTGGCACCCTGATCGCGTCCATGGCCAGCCTGATCTCCTACCGCCAAATCGCGCGGGAGCTGCCGGAGGAAAAAAGCCGCTACTTCAAGCTGTTCACCCTGTCCAACCTGATTTTTCTGGTGATCCTGCTGGCTGAATGGAGGATCATCGGGCGATAAGACTGAAACGTGGAGGTTCCGAAATGAAGCATCGTATTGTCACGGCTGCACAGATGAAGGCCATCGAACAGGCCGGAAATGCTCACGGCCTGCCCTATCTGCAGATGATGGAGAACGCCGGGCTTGCAGCCTACGCCGAACTGAAAAACGTCCTTCCGCAGCCCGGCTCTCTGCTGGTGGTCTGCGGAAAGGGCAACAACGGCGGGGACGGTTTTGTCATCGCCCGCGCCGCCGCAAAAGAGGGCTGGAATGTGACTGCTCCTTTAGCCGAAGGCGAACCCAAAACTACAGATGCCATCACCAATTTTGAGCGTCTGCATTCCCTGTCAGTGAACATCTGCGCCGACTGCACCGTGCTGGAAACGCAGCACTTTGATGTGGTCGTGGATGCCCTGTACGGCACCGGATTCCATGGCGCACTGCGGCCCTCCGGCCTTGCCGCCTGCGGGCTGATGAACCGTCTGCACAAAAGTGGCGCTTTTGTTTTGGCTGTAGACCTGCCCAGTGGCATCAACACTGACACCGGCGAAGTCGCCGAGGGGGCCGCTCATGCAGACCTGACCGTGACTTTCGACAGCTATAAGCCCCTGCATGTGGCAGAATCTTCTGCACCTCTGTGCGGAAAAATCGTTTGTTCCGACATCGGCATCCGGGATGAATGGCACCCAGAGTTTTGAAGTGACTCTTCCATTTGTAATGCACTGTTTTTGAAACCCTGCTGTCGAGAATTGACTGTTACGGTCGATTTCCGACATTCTTTTTTGCTTTTTCAATCTCTATCGCAACGAACAATCTCTTTCGCGTGTGTATGAAAAAGGCAGCAACAGGTATCCTAAAGAGTATAAACAACTCGATAGGATGAGGCCACACAATGAAAGAGCTATTTGGACAAAGGCTTCGGGAGCAGCGTTTGAAGCAGAATCTAACACTGGAACAGCTTGCAGAAAAGGCAAATCTGTCACCCAACTATGTCGGCATGGTGGAACGCGGGCTAAAAGAACCGGGGCTTGCTACGATCGTCAAGCTCCTGAATGGTTTGAATGCATAAAAGCGCTGCTCGTCAAGCACAGCAGCAGCTCGCAGTCTGCATGCAGGAATGGGGCATTCCGCTGATGAAATCATTTGTTCCTGAAAAAGAAAAGTACGAATATCTGGAGGAAGCAGCCTCTCACCTGATGCAGGTTCTCAATGCACCAGAATGCATTATGGGGTAAAAATTGAACAATGCGTCTTTTCCTTGGCTGTGGCCACAGCAGATTTGAAGATTGATCTTTTTACTCTCCCAAACTGCAAAACACCTCCCGGCAGGCACTTGTTTTGAATGGTGCTATCGGGAGGTGTTCTATGAATGATAAATCGGTTTCATTTTATCGAAGGCACAAAACTCTTTGAAGCCCAATGCTTTTACTTCCTGCCTTGTTTCATCCATAATCAACTCTCATGACACGACCTATCCTTTCTGACAAAAACCACTGCAATGATGCACACCACAAATTCTGTCACCGGGAAGGTAATCCAGATTCCGGTCAGATGTAACATGACGGCAAGTTCTGGATGTTCTCGGAAGGCGGGAGAAAGTTCATCGGACTGGAAAAGAACAGTCACGTCTGCCTTGCCATTTACGACAAGTATGATGGTTTTGGCAATCTCAGAAGCCTGCAGGTCACCGGCGATGGTCGAGCCTTTCTCGGAGGAGTACAACACCCATGCTGCTTTCAAGAAGATCCCGCTGGACGCTCTGAAAAAACTGCCCTCACCGATGAATCTGATCTGCGTGACGCCTACCCGCATCGATGCTCTGTTCTCCGATTTCAAGAAAGACGGTTACAGCGTCCGGCAGGTCCTGCATCAGCTTGCGTGAACAGTATCGTCAAGTTAACCAATAGAGACCTCCGAATCTCTTTCTGCTTGGAAAAAGGTTTGGAGGTCTCTTCTTTACAATTTTTCGGAATAGCGGCTTTCACCAGCAGCATCATGGGACGGCGCAGTTCATCCTTCATGCCGTAAACACTCAGCATCTCTGCAGAGGTTCTTTGTCATATTCGCTGGTATGGAGTGGTTTCACTGGCTGCATTGAGCTTCTGATAACATCCAAAATGGTCTGATCCGCCGGGAGCCACGGAACGGAATCAAACTCCTCCTTCGTCAGCCACCGCGCAGCTTCCGCTTCTTTCAGCACAAGCTCGCCGGAAACCACTTCACACCAGAAGCAGTCCATGGAAAGATGAAACGTCGGATAATCATACTCGATTGTCCCAACTAGATTCCCCACGGCGATTTCCGTGTCCAGTTCTTCTTCGATTTCCCGCTTCAGAGCCTTCTGCGGGGTTTCGCCCGGCTCGATTTTGCCGCCCGGAAACTCCCACTGGCCTTTATAGTCGCCATAACCACGGGCAGTGGCGTAGATTTTACGCTTTTCCTGCATGGAGTCGCAGATCACAGCGGCCACAACACGAATCGTTTTCATAAGGTTCCCCTTTTGGATTCATTATAATGGCCGACCGTCAGAAGTCCCACCGACACGATAGAACACCCTGTTTCCTGCTTTTCTTGCAGTAAGCAGCCCCATCTCATGGAATTTCATCACAAACGTCCGAATGGTTGCATACGCAGCGTTTCGGAAATCCTTTTCCAGCTGCTTTGTGGTAAACTCCTCTGCACCATAAGCAGACAGAACATACTCCCAGAGCAGCCGTTCTTTTTCTGTGATTTTTCCTTCCGCAAGAGCAGTTTGATATACCTCAAGATCAGTTTTCGGCGGGACTGCATCCACCTGCAGGCGGTTATAGACCTCATTGCAGAAGTAGAACAGAAAGGGAGTCACATCCGTATAGCCGGAAATCAGAGCATTTCTCTCCACGCGTTCGTAGGCTTTGTAATATGCGCCCTTGTTTTCAGCGATGTATCGGGAAAACGGCGTGAACAGTGCCGCAGGATAGCCCTGCTGAACAAGATACCAGAGGTGAAATAGCCGTGCAGTACGTCCATTCCCGTCAAAATAGGGGTGGTAGTACGCAAAGGCAAAGTGCAGAATGGCAGCCTTATGCAGCTCATTGATGCCGTCATTGGCATTCGCAAAATCGACAAGACATTTCATAGCACCGGGAAGCCGCTCTGCCGGAAGTCCCGGTCTGGGTTCTTCACCGCCCACAATAAAAACCTCGCCATGCCGATAAAAGTGGTTTGGCAGTAATCGATCTTCATCCGGGAGATAATCCCCTGTGCTGATCTGATATAGGTGATGCAGATTCTCCTCGGTGATCCTATTCTGACGATTCGCGATAAACTCCAGTCCGCGCTTCATACCATAGATACGGGCTTCTTGTTCATCACGAGGGGCATAACCATCGAGGATATAACGGATACTGCTGCGGGTCGAGCGGATACTTTCAATTTGAAAAGTCGCATAAATTTCCTCGGTCATCGCCGACAAACCGAAGTTTTGTCCACTGACAGGGACAGAGAGCAACTGCTTCATACCATTTGTTGAAATTTGCGCGAGGTTCGGCAGGTAAAACAGCTTATTTCCAGAAAAATCAGTCAACGGCAGAGGCTGCGCAAAGTTTTGCCGCAGCAATTCGGCAAATTCTTTGACGCTGACAGTCGAGTACTTGCATTCCATCCGATTGAGTTCAAACAAATGCTTATCTGAAAGCATTTTGGCAAACTGTGCCCCATCCATTCTGTCCACCTCGCAGTTGATACTTATTGATACTATATAGTATCAATATACCAATTCTTTATAAAAAAGTCAACCGAAACAGGCCGAACCAACTTTTTTTCCATACTCCCCGTCAAAATTCCCGTGGTTCCGTCACGGATCACATCTCCATCGGCTTATTCCCCACTTCGTCCAGATACGCATTCAAAAATTCCGCTGCAAGGCTGTTGGGACGGATGTTTTCTCTGGCTTCCTGTGGGGTGAACCACTTGCAGCGGTCCACTTCGTGGTTGATATGCAGCGCCTTTGCGGTTCTGACGAAAGCCGTAAAGTTGCACATCAGCGTGTTGGACGGCTCAAAAAACTTGGTACGGTTGAACCGGAGGTGCTCTACTTCCAACCCGGTTTCTTCCCGGACTTCCCGCACCACGGCGTGTTCTTCTGCCTCACCGCGGTTCACATACCCGGCCACAAGAATATAAGAGAGCTTACCGTACTGCTGGATGAGCAGGATTTTCCCGGTCTCCTCATCCACAACAATCATGCTGACCGCCACATTGTACATCGGGAAACGGTATTGCTGGCATTTCGGGCAGTAAGGCACAATGCCCTCTTCTTCCAGTTCTTTTTCAATCAATGCCGTACCGCATTCAAAGCAATGTTTCTGAATCATTTTTACACTCCAAACACTGTTTTCGTCAGCCGGATACCTGCTGCCGTCTTCATCGTATGTTCCATAAAGGTTCGGATTGCCTGCTGGTCGTACCCGCTTTCGGACGCATTGACGATATAATCCGCCTCAATCAGAATTTGATAGTCAATGCCGTCGATCTGCGCCGGACTATGGTGGTGCCCTACCAGATAGGCCACACGGTCGATCTGTTCTGCTGTCATGCCGGTATCCGCCAAGAACTCCCGCACCAGCGGGGCACCCTCCTGCTCCTGATATTTACCATTGGTGTTGCCGTACTTTTTGCGGCAGAGCGGGCAGGCGATATCGTGGGTGATAGCCGCCACCTCCAGAATAAACTGCGTGTCTGCGTCCAGCCCCTCCAGCTCACCAATGGTTTTGGCATAGGTCCACACGCAGCTCAGGTGCGTGATGTCATGGATATTCCCTTCGGAAAAGGCGATCATCTTTTCCATGATCTGTGCAATGGTCATCATTTGTTTTCACTCCCGTTTTTAATACTTAAATGTTCACCTTGATAAACGCGAACTTGTCGGGGCGAGGCCCCTCCATCTTGCTATGCAAGACCGTTCGGTCGCTTAAAAGCCCCACTGGGGCTTTCATTGTTCCGTTTCGCTCCACAAACGCGAAGTTGTTATTGTAAATCATTTTTTGATATTTCAATCGATGGATAGTGCTCTAAACTTGTTAAGTCAACATCTAATGGAGTAACGTATTCCATATAAAATTTTTCAGGATTTTTATCTTGCAATTTTTTAAGTTTATTCTTAATTTTTTCCTCCTCTGTAGAAACAAAAACCACTGATACTACTCCTACCTTTTCACTTGGATTCATTCTGCTATCTTCAACATTTCCACATAAAATCATTCTAACTGTATTCATAATAATCCTCCTCCACATATAACTTCCGATTTGTAAACCATAAACTCAAATTACAGATTCCTACAATTTGCAAATCATTATATACTCTTCGTCATTCTCATCGACAATTTCAAATCCTACTTTTAGATACATATGAACTGCATAATTCATCTTCTGAACAGATAATGACACTTGCTTATATCCTTGCATTTTCAGTTTTTTTAGCATCTGCTCCATTAGATTAGTTCCAATACCATAGTTTCTATACTGTTTTAAAAGTGAAATTGCAAATGATGGTGTTTCAGCATCAATATGTCCATAATCATTCATAATACGACACCATACTGCACCAACAATTTCATTATTGGCTTCAGCAACCAAACACAAGTCTCCTTTATTCTTACCAAAATCTTTAACATACACCTGTAATTCTGGTTGATTTATAATCTCTTTTGGTGGTATAGGAACCCCTTCTGGAATAAAAATTGCTTCGTATAAAAAGTATTTAGCACCTTGGACTCGTTTTGTCTTAATTCTCTTATTGAATAATCCATATAAACCTCCGATTTAATTTTTATAAATCAGTTGCTATTCCACACATCCAAACACCTCCACAAACAACGATTTATCAAATAAGAATTTCCGTCAATTTTTCTCTTGATGCGGCTCGCTTCTAAGAGTAGGAACGAACTGTTCTGTTGCCGGAGACGAACCATTCGGGTCGATCTCCGGCAGTATTTTTGTTATCGCATATTAAAAAACAGCCGGAACGACTTTCTGCTGCGCTACATCGATGATGCCGTATGTATTCAGTCTGAGTTTTGGAATGACCGGAAGGCTGACGAAGGCGAGGGTCATAAAGATGCCGATATCTTCCGCTACACCATGTGCCTTGAGGGCATCGTTCAGCGCCTGCATTTTCGCCGCAACGCTCTCTGCGCTTTCGGTGCTCATCAATCCGGCCACCGGAAGCGCAAGTTCTGCCACGACCTGTCCATCTGCCACAAACGCAAGTCCGCCTTTGTTTTTCCGCACGGTGTTGCCGGCCAGCATCATATCGGTATCGTTGTCCCCTGCCACGATCAGGTTATGGGAATCATGTGCGATGCTCGATGCAACGGCTCCGCATTTCAGGCTGAAGTTTCCTAAAAAGCCAATGCCCACATGGCCGGAGTGATGATGCCGCTCAAAAACGGCCAGTTTTACGATGTTGTGTTCCGGGTCCACACCGGGAGCTTTGCCCGGATGCCGTTGGAACGGGATGATTTTTTCCTCCGTAAGCAGTTCGCCCCGGTTCAGGCAGATGACACGCTCCTGCTCCCCGCTTTCCCGAAGTTCCAGGTCCTGCAGTGTGATCTCATCCAGATCAAAGGAATCCATACAAGCGGTGCGGATTTCAGCGTTTTTCCGTGCTCGGCCACCAGCGTGCCGTTCTTGTAAACCTGTTCGACCGTAAAGGATTCAAAATCCGATACTACAATGAGGTCGGCAGCATACCCCGGTGCCACGGCACCGTGCTGCTTGAACCCAAAATACTGTGCCGGGACCAGCGTTGCCATTTTGACGGCCACTGCTGGATCTGCGCCCAGCCGGATCGCTTTACGGATGTTGGAATCGATGTGGCCGCTGTCCAGCAGGTCACCGGGGTGCTTATCATCCGTCACCAGCATACAGCGGCTGCAATAGGGCTCCCGGAACAGCGGCATCAGGGCCTCCATATTTTTGGCAGCCGTTCCTTCCCGGATCATGATGTATTGTCCGCGCCGGAGTTTTTCCATGGCTTCCTCGATGTTGGAGCACTCGTGATCGGACTGAACGCCTGCCGCAATATAAGCATTCAGTTCCTTATCGCTCAAGAGCGGTGCGTGGCCATCCACAATCTTTCCCGCTTCGGTGCAGTCGCGGATCTTCTGCAGGATCTTCGGGTCACAGCGCACCGTCCCATAGGCATTCATCAGCTCCGCAAGCCCCAGCACGCGGGGATCGCCGTAGTAAGGCCGGAGCTGTTCTGCGTTCAGCACCGCACCGGATTCATCCAGATCCGTGGCCGGAACACAGGAGGGCAGCATGAAATAAACCGAAAGAGTCAGATTTTTTGTCGTTTCCAGCATAAAATCCAAGCCTTCCAGCCCCGCAACATTCGAGATCTCGTGTGGGTCTGTGACCACCGCAGTGGTACCGTGGGGCAGCACTGCCTGCTCGAAAGCCTGACCACAGAGCATGGAGCTTTCGATGTGGATATGCCCATCGATCAGGCCCGGACAGACATATTTGCCGCGCAGATCAACTTCTTTCCGGCCATGATACGTGCCCACGCCCACGATCGAATTTCCGCTGATGGCAATGTCAGCGGTGTCGATCTCATCGGTAAACACATTGACGATTCTGGCATTTCTCAAAACCAGATCGGCCAGAGCATCTCCTCTGCCTGCCGAGATCCGGCGTTTCAGTTCATCGGACTGCATAGAAACATCTCCTCTCTCTGAAGTTCGATTTTCTCACCTGTGGATCGGTTCTGCCCTTATTCTACCACGCCTTGCCGCTGCGGAAAAGATGTCGGGAAACAAAAATGGCCCCGGAGGGCTTGTTACAGCTCTCCGGGGCCACTTTATGTGCGTTGTGCCTTGGCGCACACGACCGGCGTTTTACTCGATTGCAATCAGATTCGGGTTCTCAGGCAAAGCCTTCGTCTGCTGAGGAGCAGGCAGCTCAACGTGCAGGACACCATCCTCGAACTTTGCGTGGATGTCTTCCTTCTTCACATCGCCCACGTAGAAAC
>ERZ1034730.778-NODE-778-length-10487-cov-5.625288_pt1 | contig 10487 bp, 8 predicted proteins | sample MGYA00520650_ERZ1034730 | MGnify/ENA primary metagenome ERZ1034730 (study PRJEB33766, sample SAMN09781702) | gut metagenome | biome: gut microbiome | host: Homo sapiens | place: Madagascar | study: EMG produced TPA metagenomics assembly of the PRJNA485056 data set... | reverse complement strand
GTCTTGTCCGTTACCATTGCGACGCCCTCTTTCTCTTTATTATGTAGAGCGCTCATCCAGACGCTTGGTCAGCACCACCCGCGTTCCTTTCCCGGGCTGAGAGGACACCTTGACCTTATCCATAAAGCTCTGCATCACCGCAAAGCCCAGACCAGAGCGCTCTTCCGGGTTGCCGGTGGTGAAGAGAGGCTCCATAGCCTTTTCGACGTCCGGGATGCCGATTCCCTTATCCGTCACCGTTATCTTCACCAGCCGCTCCGGGTAGACGGCGATGCTCAGGGTCACAGGACCGATGGCATCCGGGTAGGCATGGACGATGCAGTTGGTCACTGCCTCGGACACCGCCGTCTTGATGTCGGCCAGCTGCGGTACGGTGGGGTCATACCGAGCCAGAAAGGCCGCCGCTGCGCCCCGGGCAAAAGCCTCGTTTGCACTGAGCGAATCAAATTGGATCTTTGCGCTGTTTTCCGCTTTCATTTATATCCCTCCTGATACTTCCCCGCCCGGCTCGGTGCAGGGGATGCTTGCAAGCTGTAAGACCCGCCGGAGCTGTTCCGGCGCGTGCTGGATGCGCAGACTGCCGCCCAGCGTCCGGGCGCAGCGCTGCCGCCCCAATATCAGCCCGATGCCCGACGAATCCATGAACCCTACTCCGCCGAGGTCCATCACCAGAATGCGCGGGCTACGGGTGAGCAGGGCGTCGTCCAGCTGGATGCGAAGCCCCTGCGCCGCATCGTGGTCGATCTCGCCGGCCAGATAGGCGTAGAGCACATCGTCCGCCGCGCTGAAGGTCACTGTCGCCATATCCTCATCTCCTTTTTTTCTGGCATAAAGAAAAGACCTGTACACCTTTTCAGTGTACAGGTCTTTCGGGTTATTTTTTAGAGAACGGTGTCGCTCAGCGGTTCTCCAGCAGCTTTTCCGCCTCGAGGGCGATGGCCTCACTGCCGCAGACCAGCAGGCCGCGGCGGCTGTTGGCTTTCGCCTGCTCCACGGCCTCGGCCAGCGTCGGGCAGAACACCGCGTCGAAGTGATACCGTGCCTTTTCGGTCAGGCGCTCTGCCAGCGCCGCTTCCGTTCCCGCCGGGGCGACAAGGAAGACTTTGTCGAAGGGGTTCTCGCCCATGCCGGGCATAGTGCTCTTGTCCTTCTTCTGCTCTTCTGAAGTCAGTCCGGTCTCCAGTGCGGCAAGGAACGACTCCGCGCCTTCCTCCTCAGTCAGGCCGATAACGGCGCTCATATGGCGTACTTTCGCCATATTGAGGACGCGCAGAAGGGCTGCAGCCTGCTGCGGAGTACGGCAGGCGTCGAGGATGATGAGGGGCTTCTGGGACAGGACGCGGATGCTGCTGCGGTTCTCCACAGCGGCAAGACCCGCCAGAATGGCCTCATCGGGGATCTCAAAGCCCTTGCGCCAGAGGGCCAATGCCAGCTCGACCGCGACGGCAGCATTGCCCGCCGCGTGACGGCCCAGGAAGGCCAGCGGGGCGGTGTATCCGCCGTAGTCCACCTTGCTGGTGAACTTTTCCGCCTCAAGGAAGGTGATGTCCTCGGCGTCGGGGACGACGAGCTCACACTCGGCCTTGGCCGCTGCCACCACCAGCTCACTCAGAACAGCCTTCGGCTGCTCCGGCGCGGTGACGCAGACGGCGTCTTTCCGCATGACGCCTGCGGCCAGTGCGGCCAGACGCTCCACTGAGCGGCTCACGCCGTCCGGGCCGATGGCCGTGACGGCGCAGACCGGCATCTGGGGCAGGGCCGATGCCAGACCGGCATCCGGCAGCTCCACCACAGCCAGCTTGCAGCCCGCCGCACCAAAGCAGCGGGCAGCCGCCGCCAGCTCTGCCGCCTCACGGGGCAGAGCCTTTGCGGCACTGAGAGCCTCGGCAGCCTGACAAAGCAGCACCGGGTCCACCGACACGCCGCCGATGGCGATGCGGGCCGACAGCGGCTCACAGCCGGCGCGGTAGAAGCCGGTGTGGAACGCCGCCTCCCGCAGGATAGCCGCCAGCAGACCGGCAGCAGCGGTCTTGCCCGCCGTGCCGGCCACACCGACGAACTGCACCTTCTGGACATCCGCCGTCAGGGCAGCGCGCAGCTCCTCCGCCGGGGCAAAGCCCTCGGGCAGAGAAGAAAAATATTCGTTTGCCTGTTCGATGGTCATTGCGTCAATCCTCGTTTCGATGTTTGTAGAGCAGCCAGCACATCCTGCACAGGGCCAGACAGAACACCCCCACCAGAATACCGGCCATCGCGCCCGAAAGATCCAGCCAGACGTCGGTGAGCTGGCTGCTCCGGCCATCGCTGAACATCTGGATGGTCTCGTCCGTCAGAGCCGTGAGCAGACCGCCCAGGATCGGCCACGAGATGTGAACGAAAAAGTGCCGGGTATAGACCCGCAGGCAGAGAGTGAGCAGGAAGCCTTCCAGCGCATACTCGCAGAAATGTGCCAGCTTGCGCACGATGTGGTCTGTCAGATGGTTCGCCACGCCGGGCATTCCCAGACGGGTGAACACCTTTTTCATCAGGAGCAATACTCGTCCGCTTGCCGTTTCCGAGACGTCACCGATCTGCATGGAGTTGGAAAAGATGAAGACGATGCAGGCAATGAGCGCAAAGGTAAAGATGACTCGTGCCGCAATGAGCCAGGGAGAAGTTTTTTGCATATCGGGACCCGTTTTCCGCATCAGCCCAAGGCCTTGATGCTCTGCTCAATGTTGGCAAGCTTATCCTGGCTCTTGGCGTGCTTATTGCGGATGTCCTCCACCAGAGCGGCGGGAGCGCGCTCGACGAACTTGGGGTTGTTGAGCTGGTTCTCGAACATGGCCAGTTCCTTCTCGGCCTTGGCCTTTTCCTTGTTCAGACGGGCCAGCTCCTTGTCGCGGTCGATGAGCTCCATCATGGGGATGAAGCCGCGGGCGGCGTGGGTGGACACCTGCACCATGCCGTCGGTGCTGCCCTCATACTTTTCGGTGAAGGTCACATCGGTGGCGAAGGCGAACTTTGCCAGATAGACCTCGGCGCTCTGGAAGGGAGCCGGGTCAGCTGTCTCGATGATCATGCTGGTCTTCTTGGCGGGGTGGACGTTCATCTCGGTGCGCATGGTACGCACAGCCTTGATGTAGTCCATCACCTTCTCGAAAGCTTCCTCTTCGTCGGCCCAGTTGTGAGCTTCATCGAAGGTGGGCCAGCTCTGGGTCATGATGGTCTCGGCAGAGCCGGGCAGAGCCTGATACAGCTCCTCGGTGATGAAGGGCATGAAGGGGTGCAGCAGCTTGAGGGCCTTGTCCAGCACATACACCAGCACGCGGCGGGCAGTGTCGGCCTGCTCGGCGTCGCCGGAGTTCAGGCGGGGCTTTGCGATCTCGATGAACCAGTCGCAGTAGACGTCCCAGATGAAGCTGTTGATCTTGGCAGCGGCCAGACCCATCTCGTAGTGGTCGAGGTTGTCGCTCATGGCGCCAGCCACCTGATTCAGCTTGGTCAGCACCCACTTATCGCTCATGTCCAGCTTATCCTCGCTGGGCAGGCCGGGCTGGAAGTCCTCGGGCAGGTTCATCAGCACGAAACGGGTAGCGTTCCACAGCTTGTTTGCAAAGTTGCGGGCAGCCTCCACCTTCTTCTCGCTGTAGCGCATGTCGTTGCCCGGGGTAGAGCCGTCCACCAGCATGAAGCGCAGGGCGTCAGCGCCGTACTGGGCGATGACTTCCAGCGGGTCGATGCCGTTGCCGAGGCTCTTGGACATCTTGCGGCCCTGGCTGTCGCGGACGATGCCGTGGATGCAGACGGTGTCGAAGGGAGCCTTGCCAGTGTAAGCCAGACCGGAGAAGATCATGCGGCTGACCCAGAAGCCGATGATGTCGTAGCCGGTGACGAGGGTGTTGGTGGGATAGAAATACTTGAGGTCTTCGCTCTCCTCATTGGGCCAGCCCAGAGTGCTGAAGGGCCACAGAGCAGAAGAGAACCAGGTGTCGAGGGTATCGGGGTCCTGAGTGAGCTTGGTGCCGCCGCACTTGGGGCAGGTGCAGGGTGCGCTCTTGGCGACCACAGTCTCGCCGCAGTCGTCGCAGTACCAGGCCGGGATCTGGTGGCCCCACCACAGCTGGCGGCTGATGCACCAGTCGCGGGTGTTCTTCATCCAGTTCATATAGTTCTTGGTGAAGCGCTCGGGCACGAACTTGATCTCGCCCTTTTCCACGCTCTCGATGGCGGGCTTTGCCAGCGGCTCCATCTTGACGAACCACTGCTTGGACACCATGGGCTCGATGGTGGAGTGGCAGCGGTAGCAGGTGCCGACTTCGTGCTTCAGAGGCTCGATCTCCTTCAGGAAGCCGCCCTCCTTCAGGTCCGCGAGGATGGCCTTGCGGGCCTCGAGGGTGGTCATACCGGCATACTTGCCGCAGTCCAGCACATGAGGCTCGTTGACGGTGTTCTTGCCTGCGGCAAACAGAGCGTCGGCAGCAGCCTTGTCGGCGGCGCCGGTCATGTGGCCGTCGTAGGTGAAGACGCGGACGATGGGCAGGTCATGGCGCAGGCCGACCTCAAAGTCGTTGGGGTCGTGGGCCGGGGTGATCTTCACGACACCGGTACCCTTGGTCATGTCGGCGTGCTCGTCGCAGACGATGGGGATCTCCTTGTTCAGCAGGGGCAGGATGACATGGCAGCCGTGCAGGTGAGCATAGCGGGGGTCATCGCCGTTGATGGCAACAGCGGTATCGCCCAGCATGGTCTCGGGACGGGTGGTAGCCAGTTCCAGCATCTCGCCGGTCTCCTTGACCGGGTAGAGCAGGTGCCAGAAGCTGCCGTCCTTTTCCTCGTACTCCACCTCGGCGTCGGAAATAGAGGTGTTGCAGTGGGGGCACCAGTTGACCATGCGGTTGCCGCGGTAGATGAGGCCTTTGTCGTACAGGCGGACAAAGACTTCCTTGACAGCCTCAGAGCAGCCCTCATCCATAGTGAAGCGCTCACGCTCCCAGTCGCAGCTGCTGCCCAGCTTCTTGAGCTGGCTGACGATGCGGTTGCCGTACTTGGTCTTCCAGGCCCAGGCGCGCTCCAGGAAGCCGTCGCGGCCCACCATTTCCTTGGTCAGGCCCTCAGCACGCATGGCCTCCACGACCTTGGCCTCCGTAGCGATGGAAGCGTGGTCCGTGCCAGGCACCCACAGGGCGGCATAGCCCTGCATCCGCTTGGTGCGGATGAGGATGTCCTGCATGGTGTTATCCACGGCGTGGCCCATGTGGAGCTGGCCGGTGACGTTCGGAGGGGGCATCACGATGGTGTAGGGCTTCTTGTCGGGGTCGGCCTTGGTGTGGAAGTAGCCGCCATCCAGCCAGAACTGGTAGATGCGGTCTTCCACCTGGCTCGGATCATACTGTTTTGCGAGTTCTTTCATAGAGAATCCTCCCGGATGATTGATTGGTGGGACGAAAAAAGCCGCCCCACGGAGCGTTCCATGGGACGGCTGTAATATAACCGCGGTACCACCCAAATTGCACACGGCTTTCTGCCGTATGCCCCTTGATGCCCCGATAACGTGGGGCAGACCCGGAGGCGACTACTCTTGTTTCCCCGCCTCTGCTCAAAAGCGACAGCACGCCGCACCGCCATACCGGGTTTTCAGCAGCCCCCGGCTCTCTGGATGGCAAAAACAGCGCACACTCTTTTTCCTTGCATTTATAAAAAGAATATAGCGTTTTTTGTGCGTTTTGTCAATCTCTTTTTGTCCGGAACAAAATTTTCACAGCTGCCGTTCAGCGTACGGGCCGCGCTCAGACCGCCGTTCTTCTGCTGGATGGGCCGGACGCGGCTGTCCCTCCGGGCGTATTTCTGCATGATGTCCCAGCTGCCACCCGGCCATTCAGCTTTTCCTCCTTTTCAGGACAGCCGTGACACGTCCCTTGAGCTGTGCAAACTCCGGCGTGTTCCGGTAGAGCACCACCATGACAGCCCCGAACAGCAGCGTATACAGCACACCGTCCAGCAGGAACCAGCCGATGTTCTTCGCTGGGCAGAAGCTTACCCATCCGTAGGACACAGCGGCCAGCACTGCGACGACAGCGGCGCGTTCGGCGTAGCGGACAAAGTAGTCTTTCAGCTTGCCCTGCCAGTCTTCCCGGATGCCGTAGCGCATCAGGATGTAAGGCTCCATCCAGAGGCAGGTCGTCACAGTGCTGATGATCGTTCCGCCCAGAATGCCGGCCACGCCGAACTTCTTCACCAGCAGCAGGGACGCCGCCAGATTGATGGCCGACTCGAACAGCGGCTTGTACCGGTCGTACCAGAACAGGCCCTTGGCCTCACGGAAGAGCACGTTGACCCTCCGCTGACCCGAAACGTAAAACTCCGTCACGAGGACGGCGACCGTCGCCGTGGAGAAGCAGTATTCCGCGCCGAAGCAGAGGGTGATAAAGGCGTTGAACAGCGCGAACGCTCCCGCCGTCCAGTAGGCGTAGATCACGAAGAAGATCAGATCCAGTTCCCGGTAGATGCTGTACACCCGCGTCTCATCCTCGATGGCTCCCAGATTGCCCAGACTTCCGGCAAAGGCATTCGAGAATTTGTTCAACAGGTTGTCGATGCCGGACAAGATGAGCTTATAATTGGAGTAGATACCCACCGACAGCAGTCCCACGAAGCTGGACATCAGCAGGCTGTCCGTGTTCCGGACGATGATCGTTCCCAGCTTGTGGAAGCTCATGGCACCGATGTTCCGCAGGATGCCGTGAAATTTTTCTTTTTCCGGCAGCTCCCTGCATTCTTTCAGGTAGGGAAATTCCTTATCAACCTTGACCGATACGATGATGTTCGGGATAAACTGCATCACGAACTGCACCGCCAGATAAAGGATAAAGTTTCCAGTCAGCACGATGAGGACGATCTGGAGCAGCGTCTTGACCGCGTCGCAGAGCTGCGCCCAGAGGTTGCGGACATAGGCTTTCTGGTAGGCCAGATAGATGGAGTTTTTATAGCTCAGCAGATAGGAGCAGACCGAGTTTGCCACATACATCAGATAGATGAGCCGCAGATGCTCGATGCCGCTGCTGTCCTTGATGAAAAAGCCCAGAAACGGCATCAGTGCAAGGCCCACGAGCAGCACCACGACCGCCACGATACGGTAGAGGAGCCGATAAAGGTTCATCAGCTGCGCCAGCCGATGCTCGTCATTCTTCGCAGCCGGCTCATACAGGCTGTATATCATCGCCGTGCCGATGCCAAGCTCTGCAAAGTTCAGGATGCCCAGCACATCGGTGAACAGTCCGTTGACACCCAGATATGCCGCCGACAGGTAGTGGATGAACACCATCCGGCTGATGAACAGCAGCACCTGATTCATGAGCTGTCCACCCACATTGACGACCATATTGATAAGGGTATACCGTGTCCGCATATTCTCTCACCCTTCCGCGTCCAGAAGCTCCGTTTTCAGCCGGGCAATGAGCCGCTCCATCAGGGCCACACGGTTGAAGGGGGTCATGAGATAGAAGCCGTCGGCGTAGGGCAGAGCCTCCCGGGCCATCTGCATCGACACCTCAAGGCCCAGCGCCTCGCCCTGCTCCCGGTCGAGGCCCGCGAAGCGCTGGATGATGTCCTCCTCCACATGGATGCCGTTGATCTCGTTCTCCATGAAGATTGCGTTCCGCTGGCTGACCACGGGCATGATGCCGGCCAGAATTTTAGCCCGTTCGCCCAGTGTCTGGCGGGCCTTGCGGAGATTTTCCACCGCCTGTGCCGACAGCACCGGCTGGGTCAAAAAGCCCGACATCCCGTTTTCCAACTTTTCCACGGCCCGGCGCAGCTCTACCTCAAAGTTCCGGGCGTTGAGATTCAGCGCACCAAAGACGGTCATGGCCGAGGGCATCTCCCGGCCCTCCCCGGCCAGCGAGACGATGTACTGGGCCAGCTTGCGGGAGTTGAACTGGTAGACATTCTTCACCTCGTCCCGCTCTGCGGTGGGGATGGGGTCGCCGGTGATGGCCAGCACCTCCCGCACACCCTCAGCATAAAGGCCCAGCAGAAGGGCCTTGGTGGCGTTGAGGTTACGGTCGCGGCAGGTCATGTGGGGCAGAGCACACATTCCCAGTTCCTGGTGTACCCGGCAGGCCACGAGAGAAGAATCCATCCGGGCCTGCGCAATGGGGCAGTCGGCGATGGTCAGCAGGTCAGCGCCTGCGGCCTGCAGCCGCCGTGCGCCGTCCAGATAGCCGCTCAGGTCGGCCACCCGGGGCGAATCCAGTTCAATGGCGATGACCTTCTCACCTGCGTTCAGTTTCCGCAGGAAGGCATCATCTTTTTCCACCGCCGGTGCAGTCCCGGTGGAAAGTTTCGCTGCCGGAGCGGCTTTGGTCTGCTGGGGCAGGGCATCCAGCTCTGCACGCAGGGCCGCGATGTGGGCGGGCGTCGTACCGCAGCAGCCGCCCAAAATACGGACGCCCGCAGCGGCGATCTGCCCCATCTCCCGGGCAAAATACTCAGGCTTGCCCTGATACAGCACCCGCGCCCGGGTGACCACCGGATAGCCCGCGTTGGGCATCACCGACAGGGGCAGCAGCGTCTCGCCAAGGCCCTGCACCAGTTTCTTCATCGCGCCGGGGGCCGAGACGCAGTTCAGGCCCGCGGCGTCCACCACGCCGCTCTGCTCCATCCGGCGCAGCAGGTCGCGGAACAGCAGGCCCTCGCGGGTGTAGCCGTCCGGCAGCACCGCGAAGGACACCATGACAAAGGCGTCCGGCACGGCCACACGCAGTGCCTTTACGGCCTCCACAATGCCCACATCGGAGCTGAGCGTCTCGAACAGAAAGTTCTTTGCACCCAGTGCGGCGAACTGCTGCGCCACAAGGCCGTAGGCGCTGCTGGCCGGGGCAGCTTCAGTGTCCGGGGCCGGGCCGAGGTCAGCAAAGACGGCGGCATCCTTCTCCGCAGCGGCATCACAGGCCAGCTTCCAGCCCGCCTCGGCCAGTTCTTCCCAGCCCGGCATCTGGGCCGCCGCCATCCGGGGCAGACCGAAGGTGTTGGTCTTGATGGCCTGTGCGCCTGCGGCCAGATATTCCGCATGGACCTTCTTCACGCCCTCGGGGTCGGTGAGGTTGGCCATTTCGCAGTCCGCGCCCGGTGCCGCTTTATAATAGGTACCCATGCCGCCGTCGAACAAAAGCGGCTTGTGGGCAAGATACTCTCGGATGTCCGTCATAGAAAGGTTCTCCTTTTCCTTCGTTTTTCCCTCTATTTTTCCCGGCTTCCCCGGGATGGAATTTTTGTGCAGTCATCTTCAGTTTAATGAAGTTTGCGCACTTGTCAAGCATTTTTGCCCCGAAGCAGCCCATTTTGCTTGCGCCGAAGCCGGTTTTGTGCTATTCTATGCATATTTACAATGGTTGGGAGGAATGTATCATGCGCCACGCCGGCACACAGGAAATCGAAACGCCGCGGCTGCTTCTGCGCCGCCTTATGCCGTCGGATGCCCCGATGATGTACGCAAACTGGGCCAACGACCCGGAGGTCACCCGCTGGCTGCGCTGGACGCCGCACAAGGATGTGGCCGAGACGCAGGAGCTTCTGAGCGCATGGGCGCTGCTCTATCCCAACGAGGACTACTACCAGTGGGCCATCGTGGAAAAGGCCACCGGACAGGTGTTCGGCTCCATCAGCATCTACAACAGCCTGCTGGGAGAACCGGCACAGCGAAATGAATGGCCGGGTTTTGACCTCTCCGAGGGCATCTGGGAGCCGGGCTACTGCATCGGCAGAGCTTGGTGGGGCAAAGGCTGCACCACCGAGGCTCTGAACGCTTTGGTAGAATACTGGTTCAAGAATACAGACAGTAATTGGCTTGCCTGCTCCCACGCCGTGGAGAACCCCGCCAGCGGCAAAGTCATGATGAAAGCAGGCTTTGTCTACGACCACGAGGCCGTCTACCATAAATTCGACGGTACAGCGATACCCTGCAAGTGCTATGCCCTGACGCGAGAACACTACGAATCGCTATATTCTCAAAGCAAATGACAGAAAGGAATCATTTTGAGCGAACTTTACGATATTTTAGTCGAAACTCCTCCGACGAAGGTCATCCTTCTTGCCCTCGACCAGGGCCTGTGGGACTGCGAGCGCAGCCTTGCCGAGCTGGCTGCGCTGTGTGAGGCCAACCACATGGAGGCCGTGGCCGAAGTCACCCAGAAGCGCCAGACCCCTGAGACCGGCATCGTGCTGGGCAGCGGCAAGCTGGAAGAAGCCGCTGCTGCCGCAGCAGAGCTGGGGGCCGAGTGCGCCGTCTTCGACGGTGAGCTGACCGGCAGCCAGATCCGCAACATCTCCACGGCCCTCGGCGGCCTCGAGGTCATCGACCGCACCATGCTCATCCTCGAGATCTTCCGCAGCCGTGCCGTGACCAACGAAGGCAAGCTGCAGACCGAGCTGGCGCTCCTGCGCTACCGTCTGCCCCGCCTGCAGGGCATGGGCGAAAGCCTGAGCCGTCAGGGCGGCGGTGGCGGCGG
>ERZ1034730.776-NODE-776-length-10528-cov-16.186670_pt1 | contig 10528 bp, 10 predicted proteins | sample MGYA00520650_ERZ1034730 | MGnify/ENA primary metagenome ERZ1034730 (study PRJEB33766, sample SAMN09781702) | gut metagenome | biome: gut microbiome | host: Homo sapiens | place: Madagascar | study: EMG produced TPA metagenomics assembly of the PRJNA485056 data... | reverse complement strand
GCTCCCCCGATGGGGAGCCAAGAACGTTCTGCCGCTTAACTTAATAGCATTACCCGCAAGGAGGGGAAGGCTGGCGATACGGGAATACCGTCAGCCAAAATGCAGCGAAGTCGCCACCAGAGCCCTGAAGTATGAAAGCAGGGAGGAGTAGCTAGGGACTGGGGACTAGTGACTTGAATACCACTTTCGGGCATCGCCCCATATATATTCGCGGCGAAGCCGCCACCACAACCTTGAACCCTGAACCCTGAACCTTGAACCCTCTTTCGCCCAATCAAGGGGCGCCCCGCCCGCGGGCGAACTCCTAATTCTATTTCCTCTTGACCTGTACTACAGAGTAGTATAAAATAAGGTTTGATATTGGCTTTATATTCGATAGGAAAGGCCGATCTGCCCGTGGGTAGATTCAGAGGAGGATGCAGAGTGAAGTATTTTTTGATTGGTTTGACAATGGTTGTTTCCTTACTGGTGATCGTAGTCGTCGTAGCTCAGGAATCCAAGCAGGCGGGAATGGGCTCGGCCATCGGCGGCGGCGCAGAAGGCGCTGTTGGCGGCAAAACCAGAGGTAAGGATGCTGTACTCTCCAAGTTCACGGTGGTATTTGGCATTGTCTTTGCTGTGCTTTGTCTCGTGCTTGGAAGATATATGAATACTTTCTGATGAAAAGAAAAGGGGCTTGCATAGAAGCAAGCCTTTTTTTATTAAGGGATGGCAAAGAGCAGTGAGCGGTGACCGGAGAACGGATCGGTGCTTCTTCAGTCCATGGTGAGGCTTCCTTATGGCTCTACGCGGAGCAGCGAAGCCATTTCATCGCACATACACAGGAGAACAACAATGGAAGAAAAGAAAACGCTTTTATCTTATAAGCCGGGGACGATCCTGCAGGGCGTATACAAGTCGTATGGCCGGTTCGGATTTCTGATCACCGATGACGACCACGAGGATGTGTATATTTCCGACCGCGACCATCTGAATGCGGTGAATAATGATACCGTCGAAGTGAAGACGATGAAGAGTGAGACGGGCCGCCACAATACGGAAGGCCGTGTCATGAAGGTCTTAGAGCGTGCCAATGATACCTTCGTCTGCACCTATGAGATGCTGAAGGATGGCGGTGAAGCTGTGCCGATCGATGAGAAGGTGGATATGTACATCGAGATCCCTGAGGGACAGGAAATGGATGCCACCACGGGGGCGCGTGTCATCGTCGAAGTCACTCGCTGGCCGGGGGAATGGACGGATGCGGAGGGCCGTGTGACGGAGGTCATCGGCTACAAAGGCGATAAGGGGCTTGATATCGATATCATCGTCGCACAGCACCGTCTGCCGCATGAATTTTCCGAAAAGGTACTGGATGAGGCAGAGAATCTGCCGCGGGATATCCGGATGGAAAAAGGACTCACAGATTTCAGAGCTCTTCCGATCGTCACCATCGACGGGCCTGACTCGAAGGATCTGGACGATGCGGTCTACTGCGAGAAGAAGGCAAACGGACATTTTGAGCTGTCTGTCCATATCGCGGATGTGTCTCGCTATGTGACGAAGGGGTCGCTCCTCGATGATGAAGCCTACCGCCGCGGCACCAGTGTATACTTGGCGGATCGCGTCATCCCGATGCTGCCTTTCCAGCTGTCGAATGATCTCTGCAGCTTAAACCATGATGAAGACCGCTATGCGATGTCCTGCGTGATGGATGTGTCGCCGGATGGCAAGGTAAAGACCGAGCTGGTCACACCGTCCATCGTGCGTGTGGCACGCCGCTGCAATTATCCGGAGATCAATAAAGCCTTCCATGAGGGCATTATGCCGGCGGATCTTGCACACTTCATGCCGATGCTCGAAGACCTGAAGGCCTGCGCGGATGCCCTTCGCACCGACCGCACCCGCCGCGGCGCGCTCGACTTCGATTTCCCGGAATACAAGGTCATTCTCGATGAAGAGGGGACACCGCTTCGCATCGAGAAGCGCATCAGAAGTGATGCGGAGAAGATGATCGAGGATGCCATGATCGCGGCGAATGAAGCGGTAGCGCGTTTCCTCGAAAAGACAGGACATACGTCGATCTACCGTGTGCATGAGCATCCGGATGAGGAGAAGCTGAATTCCCTGAAGCGTCTCATCGCCATCATAGGACTTAATCTCTCCATCCCGAAGGATCCGGAGCCGAAGGATATCCAGAAGCTCTTGGAAACGGTGAAGGGAGAAGATATCGAAGCGGTCGTGCAGGTGATGACGCTCCGCAGCCTCCCGCAGGCCTGCTACAGCACGGAAAATGCCGGACACTTCGGGATCGCCAGTGAATGCTATACGCACTTCACCTCGCCGATCCGCCGCTATCCGGATCTGATGGTACACCGCCTCATCCGACAGGCGATCTCGGATGGCCTCTCCAAGGCAGAGCTCAAAAAACAGACAGAGTTCCTCCTGCGTGCGGCTGACCACTGCTCGGAGACAGAGCAGAATGCGACAGATACCGAGCGCGATGTCGATGATCTCAAGATGACAGAGTACATGGTGCCCTTCGTCGGCGAGCCATTCGATGCGCATGTGACAGGGATCACTCGCTTCGGTGTTTTTGTAGGTCTTGACAATGGCGTAGAAGGCCTCGTCCATATCGACTCCATGGATGATGACGAATACATGTATCAGGAAGATACGATGACTTTGAAAGGACGCTTCTCTGGCACGACCTATGCCATGGGCATGCCCGTCCGCGTGACCCTTGTCAAGGCGGATAAGGAACGCCGCGAAGTCGACTTCATCATGGGAGAGATCCATTCCCCGCTGAATCTGGAAAAGAAGACCAGAGCATCTGCAAAATCCAGATCACATTCGAAAAAGAAAATGAAGAAGGGGAAGAAGTGACTGGTGACTAGTGGCTAGGGATTAGGATATTTCCTTTATAAGCCCGCTCTCCCTCCTCCTTTTGGAAGGAGGTGCCCCTTCCAGCGGAAGGGGCTCGCCGGAAGAGCATCTGGCAAATCATGTACCAGCATTGCTTTATACAAAACTCACGGCGCTTCCAAATTTGATGCGCCGTACCTTCACTCCTAACTCCTAACTCCTCACTTGAAACTACGAATTACATGGAAATTGACCAACATCCGTAAAGGAGAGATACATGGCCGAGAAGAAAACGGCGCCGCCGATCGCGCTCAATCGGCAGGCACATCATAACTATTTCATCCACGAGACGTATGAGTGCGGCATCGCGCTTACCGGGACGGAGGTGAAGTCCATCCGCGCGGGCAAGGCAAACTTGCGTGACAGCTTCGCCCGTATCCAGAAGGGCGAGGTCTACCTGTGGAATGCACATATCAGCCCCTATGAGCAGGGAAATATTTTCAACCACGACCCGCTTCGTACCAGAAAGCTGCTTCTGCACAAGAAGGAGATCCGAAAGATCGAGATGCAGATGAAAACAAAGGGCTACACCTTAGTCCCGCTCAAGATGTACTTCAAGCACGGCAAGGTCAAGGTGGAGATCGGCGTCGCAACGGGCAAAAAACTCTACGATAAGAGAGAGGATATGGCTGCGAAAGCTGCTAAGCGCGATCTTGACAGGCGCATCAAAGAACAAAGGTATGATTGATCGGATCAGGGACTCGAATCCACGTATAGATCCATAGAACATAAAGGGAGAACCATAGCATCATGGAAGAAAAACAGAATAAGCCACGCAAAGATTTCAAAAGTAAGGGAAAATTTGGTGGCAAGAAATTTGGCGGTAAGAAATTTGGTGAAAAGAAATTCGGCGGCCGCGGCAAGAGCTTTGGCAAGGATAAGCCGGATTTCAAGAAACGGAAATTGGCTCCCGGCGTCGAATTCGTAGACCGCGAGCTCGGCGTGGGCATCGTGAGAAAGCTGACAGATGAAGGCATCGTCGTTGCTTTCGGCGATGCGGAAAAGCTCATCCCGAGAAAGAAGCGCGAGGGCGGCTACAAAAAAGACGGCTTCAAGAAGGACGGACATCGTAAGGATTTCAAAAAGGAAGCCTTCAGCGCGGCGAAGCCGATGGAAAAGAAGGTATTCACCTTCGATGCACCTCTGCCGGATGCAAAGCCGACCGGTTTCAAAAAGAGAGAAGCGGCTGTCGGTCTGGAGGTCACGGATGAGACGCTCGGCAAGGGTACCATCACCCGCATCACAGAGCGCGGCACGTATGTCACTTATGATGCGACAGGCGAGCGTATCCTCTATCCGATGGGGCTTCCGTCGAAGCTTTTGAAGACAGCATTCCCGGAAGTGAAGAAGGAAATGAAAAAAGGAGCGCCGAAGGGACAGGCGCGCACCTATACAGTGCCGGCAGCCGAGAGACCGGCTCCTAAGCCGAAGGTGGAAGTCCGTCCGGTCAAGGAAACGCACCGCGGCAATACCCACTATATCGAGATCGGCGTGGGCACGCCCGTTGTCTCCTCTGTGTATGGACAGGGCGTCATCACAGACATTGCGGATGGCAAGCTCGTCGTAGACTTTGGAAATATGGAGCAGTCCTTCTTCTATCCGAAAGCCTTCGCGGAAGGCCAGATCGAAGTGGTGGAAGACTAGTGGCTGGGGAGGAGATCTCCTCTCGGTCTGTCAGACAAAAAAGGGGCTGTGAAGAAATGAGGATTCATTTCTTCACAGCCCCTTTTTGCGTGCTAAGGAAAGGCGGATTCATTGCAGAGTATAATCGGAAAGGGGGGACATTGGCAGCAGGTGTCTTTCTCGTAATGTCCTTTCGAGCGAAGTCGAGAAATCTTCCTTGCCCTGCGGTTATCCATGTCAGTGTGAAAATGAAAATCGATGTCTTTGTGTTTCGTTTCCCTGCTGTACCACGTCGGCCGTTTATGGGTCTGCCAGAAAGATCCCTCGGCTGCGCTCGGGATGACGAAACGGGGAGCGGATGGTTTCTCACTCGTTTTCAGATCGCTGCCATCCATCCGCTTCCTTCGGTGTGTCCCTCTTCAACGAGTTCGCAGCGGGGAGGAATGCCTGAAGAACTGCGGAGAGCGTTCTTTTCGTATCGCAGCCTTCCCCTAGAGGGGAAGGCTGCGATACGAGAATACCATCTTCTAAAAAAAGGCGGCGAAGCCGCTACCTCAACCCTGAACCTTGAACCCTGAACCAAATGAAAGCAAAGAAAAAGGAGCTGTGAAGAAATGAGGATTCATTTCTTCACAGCTCCTTTTTTCTTATCTTATTTTTTTGTCTGCTTGATGAAGGCTTCATCGCGCAGGAATTGTCTCCTCATATCGATCTGGAACTTGACAAGCTGCCCTTCCGCGCGGAATTCGACGCGTTTGATATTGGGAAATTCGGTCAGCGTATCGACAGTCATGGCGATGAAGAGGGATTGTCCGGTCTCTCCCTGCAGCTGGTTCAGCTCTTTCGTGAAATTCACGGTGCAGGTGCCGTCTTCGACATGGACGCTCTTCAAGCGGGTACCGGCAGGAACGAGAGGATACTTGGACTTTCGATCCGCGCGGAGCATTTCTTCGATGGCTGTCTTCGCAGTGCGGTCAGCGGCTTTCACTTTGACCGTGGCAGGAAGGATGTGAAGGCCGTCTTCTGTGGGCAGGTAGTAAGTGAGACTCGCTTCTTTTTCTGCGGGGATCTGGCTCGAGGAAGCGGCTGGTGGGACGACCTGTCCTGCGCTCTGCGGTTTGCTGTTTCCACCGCAGCCGGAAAGAAGAGTGGTGAGGATGATCGGGACGATCAGTGCATAATAGGTATTCATAGGAGCTCCTTTGGGAAGCATCGGTTTGATCCAGCGAATGGATCCGTGTTTCCTCCCTTTTCATTTCTCATACAATGGTAAGAAGCAGTCTCAGAGAGCGGCGAAATAATCCACCAGTCCCTTGAAGAGGCTCTTGGCGATACTCTTGGGTCCCCAGCTGGACGTCAGCATCTGGACGCGGTGCGCGTTGCTGATATAGCCCATTTCCATCAGGACGGAAGGCATTTTTGTATTGACATTCACATAGAGATGCCCAGAGCGGACACCGCGGTCAGGGATGGAGAGCAGGTTCATGGTGGACTGGTGCAGCATCTGGGCGAGCATCAGGTCCTTTGCGGTCTTGGGGTAGTAGTAGGCGGTGGTACCATCGACAGAGCCATTGGAGAAGGAGTCGATGTGGATGGAGACGAAGACGTCCGCATTCGCTTGATTTCCGACATCGCAGCGTGCCTGCAGCTCGGGGTCATCGTCAGCCCATGGACCATAGACGTCCTTGTCGGTGCTGCGTGTCATGACGACCTTCGCACCGGCAGAGGTGAGCATGTCGCGCAGCGGTAGGGCGATGGAGAGGGTGACATCCTTCTCGTAGATCTCCTTATTTCCTTTGTGTCCGATGGCACCGACGTCCGTGCCGCCGTGGCCGGGGTCAAGGCAGATGATCTTGCCTTTGAGTATTTTTCGGGCATCAGCAGGTACAGAGACTTTCTGCGGGGGGGCTTCTTTCTCGGCAGCAGGCTTCTTGGCGGTTGGCTTTTTGGTCGTCGTATTCTCGGCGCTTGCTGCCGGCTTCGTGTAGCTCTTTTTGGCCCCCTGGATCGGGATGTCAATGACGAGGCGGTGCGGTTTTCCCAGTTTTGCATCCGGACGAAGAGCAAAGACGTGGATGTCATCGATCTTCTGCGGCTTGGTGAGGGCGACGTCGATGTAGGTGTCGCCGTCTTTTTCAGAAACTGTGGCGAAATCGATGGCGCGCGGATCCATATCGTATTGAGAGCCGCTGAAGCTCTTTTGGGTGTTCTTTAGGATGACTTCGAAGTTTTTGCCGGATTTGTCTATCGCAGCCTCCGCCTGTACCGCTTTCGTGAGATCTGTCACGATACGGACGAAGGGGGGATCGCCATCATTTCTGGCAGTCCAGCGAAAATCAGTGATTTCTGCGTCTTGCGCCCATGCTTCGCTTGCTGCAAAAGGCAGCAGGAGAAGCGAAAGCACAAGCAGGATGAGTTTGAAATATTTCATAGATATCCTTTCTTGGGAAACACTGATTAAATTGTTGTTCGATTTCACTCTTGTGTTTTCATGCAACGCAAGGAATAATCCGACGCGAATAGCGAGCTATTTAAGGAGGGTTATGACGAAGCGTTGCACGAAAATACATGTGAAATCGAATTCTGCGATTTAATCAGCGTTTCCCTTATACATGTCTTACATGTGCGTAACGATACTCTCTCATATGGTTTTATTATAACACAGCGAGAAAAGGGTGAGCCCGTGGGGCGTGCCCTCCCTTGATTGGGTTTGAAAGGCTCGTTTGAATGAGGAATCAGGAATGAAGGTGGCGGCTTCGCCGCGAATATATATGGGGCGATGCCCGAAGGTGGTATTTAGTCACCAGTCACGAGTCACCAGTCACTTCTAATCCCTAATCCCCAATCCCCAATCCCTAGTCACTCATCCCTTAAAGTACCGAGAAAAACTTGACACTTACGGTTCTTGGCAAAACGCTTTATTTTCTTGCAAAATCGTAGTAAAATATTATAGTGTTGTCATAATAGGAAAACTATAGCAATTCGATACAAAGGAGTTTGACCATTGGATTTCTCGTATAGCAAATGGAAAAAAGCAGCAGCTCTCTCAGCGGCGTCGCTACTCGCACTGTCGGCTTTTGCACTGACGGGCTGTGGGGGACAAGGCGGGGAGAAGGCAGCATCTTCTCAGCCGGTAGCGGCTTCGGCGCAAGCACCGGATCCGAATCTGAAGCCCGGCGTCGCTGTCGTGCATCGCGCAGCGGATGTGAAGTACAGCGTACCGGAGGGCGTGTCCGTCCTCATGTACCACATGATCGGAGACGAACAGGGCAATGCGGCCATCATGACCGAGGCAAATCTGCGTATCCAGATGAATTATCTGCGTGATCACGGCTACCATCCGATCACCATGCAGGAGCTCTATGACTATGTCACCAAGGGGGCGCCTCTTCCGGAAAAGCCTGTCTGCATCACTTTCGATGACGGATATCTCGACAGCTACACCATCGTATATCCGCTCATGAAGGAGTATGGCTTCCCATGGACGCTCTTCCTGATCACCGATGATGTAGGAAAGCCGTATAACCGCATGACTTGGGATCAGCTGAAGGAAATGGCAAACAGCCATGCTGTCACCATTGCAAGTCATACGCTGTCGCATCCCAAGCTCCACAATCTCGCCACCCGTGCAGAAAAAGAGAAGGAGATCGTCGAGGCGAATAAGGCACTCAAGTACCAGCTCGGGATCGACAATGTCTGGCTGGCATATCCTTATGGCGACTATGACGATGAAGTCATCGATATCTGCAAGAAGGCCGGTATCAAGATGGCTGTCACGACAGACGCCGGCCGCGTCCATGTCGGCAGTTTCCCCTATGATCTGAAGAGAGCGTATATCGGGAATGACATTTCCATCGCCCGCTTCTCGGAACGTCTGAACAAGGATAATTACACGCCGGTTTGATGGCTGAATTCTTTCCTTCCCCAAACCTCTTTTCAAGGAGTCACAATGAAACGATTTTTCAACAACATCGTGGTCAAGTTTATCTTGATCACCCTGGTCTTTTTCATCATCACGTCTCCGATCGTGGTGCTCTTCGGGCCGTTCGGCAATCTGAAGCGTGCTGTGGTCGGTGCGATCATGCGCTCACGGCATCCGCAGTACATCACGTGGCTTTACGATCAGGAGGAGCTGAACCAGATCCTCGGCACCGTGACGACGACGGATAAGCAGAATGTATTCGCTTTCAAGCCACGCACGGATGCGACGCTGAAGCTGAAAAAGATCGAGACATCCCGCTTCGTCGGGTATCTGCTGGAGATCCCAAATCCGAAACGTATTGAAGTCGCTACGGCAGAAGACATCAATGAGAAGGGGGATACCACTTCCAGTATCGCGAAAAAGAACAATGCCGTAGCAGCCATCAATGGCGGCGGCTTCTACGATCCGAATGGCACCGGCATCGGACGTCTGCCCTATGGCTTCATCCTGCATCAGGGCAAGTACCTTTTGGGACAGCAGGTCGATGACAAGGAAAAAGTCGACTTCGTCGGAATGACGAAGAATGGGAACCTGATCGCCGGGAATTACAATAAGAAAGAACTGCGTGACCTTGGTGCGGTCGAAGGCCTGACCTTCGGCCCGCCGCTCATCATTAACGGGCAAAAGGTCATCAAGAGCGGTGACGGCGGATGGGGGATCTCCCCGCGCTCGGCCATCGGACAGAAGAAGGATGGCACGATGCTCTTCCTCGTCATCGACGGACGACAGCCCGGCTACAGCATCGGCGCGACGCTTGTCGATTCGCAGAATATCCTCTATGAAAACGGGGCCTACATTGCGGCCAATCTGGACGGCGGATCTTCCACGACACTTTACTATAATGGCAAGGTGGTCAATAAGCCTGCCGATCTTCTGGGCGAACGTATGATACCGACTGCATTTATCGTGAAATAAGGAGAACAGCGTGAAGAAAAAAATCGCACAGCTCATGATCTGCTTCCTCCTTGGTGCAGGGGTGCAGGCAGGAGCCTACGTATATATGGACCGCGTCCTTTTTGCCCCGCTCTCCTCAGGTGACTACGATATGTCTGATGTGAAGGACAAAGTCGCAGAGCAGGCGGAAAAGGAAGGCAAGAAGCTCTATGCGAAGGTCAGCGTGAAGGGGAAAGCCTACTACTCGCATGACTATAAATATATGGCAGATGTGACCGCAGAAACGGTCACCATTTACAAAGCCGAAGATCTTGGACATCCGCAGATCGTGGATCTGAAAGGACAGGGCGTTTCTTTCTTCGAATGGATGCCGGACAGAAATCTGGCGCTCATGGCGCTCTATCCGATTCACTGGAAAGGCGGACGCTGGGATGTGACACTGGCGCGCTACAATCCGGAAGGCACCACACACGAGTCCGATGCGCCGATCCGTGATCTGCCAAGAAATGCAAAGATCGTGGATGTCGCTTACTCGACCGCGACCAATGCCGTCTACATGAAGATGGAAGTCGGCAAGGGCCTCTACCGCATCTACCGCACCGATGCAAATTATGATACCCGCCGCATCTACGTCCAGACCTCGCACATCGGCAAGATGGCCGTCTACTATGATGCAGACCGCCTCTTCTATGATGACAGCCAGAAGGGCATCATGTACACCTTCAATGGGGACGACAGCTCGTGGCGCGTCATCTCTCCGCCAGGGGCTTACCGTCTGGTCGGTCTTGGGGAGGATAAGACCATCTATGCAGCTAAGATCAACAGCAAGGGCGAGGCGACCGCTTACTATACGGGTAAACTCGGCGTCGGCTTCAAAGAAGTCAAAGCGCTGGAAACACCCGTAGAATTCAACTCCATCACCGTCCATATGATCCGCGAAGCCGCCATGCACGCGGGAAAATAAAAAGCAGCGCTTCGGCGCTGCTTTTTATGTGCAAGAGACTGGTGGCTGGTGATTAGTGACTAGTGACTAGTGGCTAGTGACTAGAAGACTCTCGCATCGTCATTTTGAGCGTAAGCGAGAAATCTTCCATGCAGACCGATAAACAAAGGATGTGTGTAGCA
>ERZ1034730.773-NODE-773-length-10548-cov-20.391213_pt1 | contig 10548 bp, 8 predicted proteins | sample MGYA00520650_ERZ1034730 | MGnify/ENA primary metagenome ERZ1034730 (study PRJEB33766, sample SAMN09781702) | gut metagenome | biome: gut microbiome | host: Homo sapiens | place: Madagascar | study: EMG produced TPA metagenomics assembly of the PRJNA485056 data set... | reverse complement strand
TCAATCCAAGGTGAGGTTGACCAGTTATGTTCTGAAATCAACCGTATTGCATGTAAAACAACTTTCGGTGGACAGACACTTCTGTGTGCAGATAAAGACGCAAAAGGTGGTAGCTTACTAGATGCAAATGGTAAGATAAACTTCCAGGTGGGTTCAAATGCTAATGACACCATTTCTGTAGATTTAAGCAAAGGCTTCACTGTTGAACAGATGAAAGCTGGTGCAGGATCTACTTTAGGTTTGAGAGATAAAGACTCTGATACTACAGCGGGTGTAACTGGCAAGAATGGTAAATCATTTGGTGTAAGCACTGCTGATAATGCTCAAAAGACTTTGGCTGATATCGACAAGTTCATCGCATATGTTGATGAATCTCGTGGTCAGTTAGGTGCTGTACAGAACCGTTTAGAGTCAACTATCTCTAACCAGTCTAACATTGCTGAGAATGAGTCAGACGCACGTTCAAGAATTCGTGATACTGACTACGCTGAAGAAGCTGCAAACTTATCACAGCAGAACATCATTCAGCAGGCTGCAACCTCAATGTTAACTCAGGCTAACAGCCGTCCACAGATTGCTTTAAGTCTGTTAGGTTAATTAAAGCATCTAGTCCCAATCCCATCTCCTCCTGCAGGGGTTGGGATTAGTATCAAAGCCTCAGCTGTATCTACATCTGAGGTTTTCTTTTCTCTTTATTTTTCAAAATATTACTTAAAGATTTTCTAATTTTGCCGATAAGAATATGTAAGGTAATTAGGAGATCATTTCATGCTCACTCATGAGATCAGAAATCAACTTTTAGTAGATGAACTACAGCTTGGTAATCGTCTGAATCAGGATATTCAGACCTCTGATCATGCTGATTTTGCTCTGCTATTAGCTATGTTGTCTCATGACGTGACTGACAATCCAGAGTTCTCATCTTCTGAATCTAAGTTAAAAGAAGAGGATTTAAGAAGAAAATTCAACCTTCTGCCAGAGCAAAAAAAATATGCTGAAACTTCAGACTTTGACAGAGCTCAGGCAATTACTGAACAATTTGCAAATTATGGTATGACTCAAGTATTTTTGTCTGAGTGCTTACGTGCAGAACCATTAGTTCCTTTTGAAAGAACTTATTCACCTGAAGTTTTTTCTGAATTAACTCCATTAAAGCAGGAGAAACTTCGTCGTCAAATGAAAGGTGAGGCTTTAACCTATGAAAAAATCCATGAGACAGGTGATGGATTTGATATTTTAGATGAGATTAACAGCAGCAGATTACAAAGTAAGATTTCTGCTACTGTCTAATTGAGAAAATCAGTTTGCGATGCCTTCCTTAACTAAAATCTCTAACCTAAAGCCTTCTTAAATCTCTTTAAAGCCTCTTCTAAATAAGCTCTAGGACAACCTAGATTTATTCTTAAGAAACTTGGATATGGTGACATATACATATCACCATCATTTACATAGAGTTTTCCTTTCTTTAAAAGAGTGCTCTTAATCTCTGTGCCACTCATATTAAAGCATGAGCAATCAACCCAAGCTAAATAGGTACTCTCTAAACTTGCGACATGAACTTCAGGGTAATTCTCTTTAAAGAACTTTACTAATAACTTGTAGTTATCCTGAATATAGTCATTAAGTTCTGCAATCCAGTCATCACATTCATTGTAGGCTGCAACAGTAGCTGTAATACCAAATGGAGACAGATCATTGATTTCATTGATATTAAACTGTCTGTCGATGCGATTTAAAAACTCTTTGTTCTGAGTAAAGACATAGGCATTTTTAAGACCTGCAATATTAAAGGTCTTACTGCCAGATCTCATGGTAATGATCCTGTCGTTAAAGCTTTCATCTAAGGTAGTAAGCGCATGGAAAACAGAACCATTAGGTCTGATGTCACAGTGAATTTCATCTGAAATTACAATAAGATTATGCTTTTTAGCAATAGCGATAATCTTGAGCAACTCTTCTTTTGTCCACAATCTGCCTGATGGATTATGTGGATTACATAAGAGTAAGAATCTTGCTTTTTCATGACTTGCAAGCTCTTCTAAGTTATCAATATCTATTGAGAACTTATTATCTTTATAGATAAGTTTATTTTCTGCTAAAACACAGCCAGAATTTTTAATACAGCCAAAGAAACAGTTATAAGCAGGTGTTTGCAAAATTACCTCATCACCTGGCAAAGATAGAGACTGTAAAATCGCTGTAAGTGCTGGTACTACTGCTGTAGAGCATAAGATCCAGTCTTTTTCTACATGCTGACCATAATGTCTTTTATGGAAATTGCTAATGGCATCATAGTATTCTTTAGTAGCAACACCATAGCCGTAACAGCCTTGCTGTGCAAGTTTGTTTACAGCTTCATAGATAGCTGGAGCTGCTTTAAAATCCATATCAGCTACCCATAAAGGTAAGACCTCAGGATCTTTCATAAGATCCCACTTGTAGCTGTAGGTGTTTTTTCTGTCTATGATTTCATCAAAATTGTATTTATGCTCAGCCATTGTAACCTTCTTCTATAACACAATTATCAGGCGCTTTGGTATTCTCATCACGAATGATAGCTCCTACTGATTGTACTTTAATTATGCCAGAAGTAGGATTTTTTATACTGGTAACATGGCCTTTGATAGTTGCATCAATTGCTGTTGAATATTCAAAGGCAAGATCACAATCTTTATCAAAGGTGCAGTTAACTAAAGTTAAGTTTTCAGCATAACACAATGGTTGTGTGCCACTTATCTTACAGTTAATAAGTTTTAAGTTCTTTGAATGCCAACCTAAATATTCACCATTTAATACTGAGTTTTCAACAACTACGTTATGAGCTTCCCAAAAGGCATCTTTTGAATCTAAGACAGAATCTTTAATGGTAATGTTTTCACAATTCTGGAATGAATAGTTGCCTTGCAGGTTAAAGTTCTCAACAGCGATATTAGAACTGTTCATAAATATGTAATCGCCGTTTACGGCTTTTACATCTTTTAAGGCAATATTCTCACAATCCCATAAGGTCTCTTGCGCATCTGTAAATTCAACTTTAAAAAGGGATATACCCTTCATACGTCTGAACATCTTAGGTGCAATGATTTTGCAATTGGACATTTTTAAATTGTTTGAATACCAGATGGCTGCACGTGCACCGGTATCAAAAGTGCAGTTTTCAATTTCAAAATCGTTGATATGCCAGAAAGGGTATTTACCGTTGAAATAAGACTTAACTGCAACAATATTGTGTCCTTCTTTAATTGCAGATTCGCCGTTTAAGATCTTAATGTTTTCAAGTCTTAAGTCTTGTTGAAAGAAAAGAGGTCTTTCGCCTTGAAATTCTTTATCTTTGATAATATTCATAGAACTTAAAAAAATAGTTTGGTAGCAGGACGATCCTACTACCAAAAGTTAAGGTTAGTACCTTTGGATAATTATTTTCAGGTCAATATTTTCCTGAAATTTCTATCTAAGGTTATTTTGCAAGATTTAAGATCTCAATGATGTCTTTTTTAGTTAGAGCAGGACGTGCTGGCAGATTGCCATTCTCATCATGAATTACTTTTAAAGTAATATCAGCGTAGTCTTCAAACTTGCTATCGTCGATGTCTAAATCTTTAAAGCGGGTAGGGCAACCAATCTTCCTTAAGAAGTCTTCGTATTTAGCTACGCCTTCAAGTGCAGTCTTTTCATCATCTCCTGTATCTTTTACATTAAATACGAAGGTTGCAAAATCAACAAACTTCTTAACATTGCCACCATGCTTAATGGTAAATTTCATCCAAGCAGGATTGATGATAGCTAAACCCGCACCATGGATAATGTCATGAATACCAGATACAGTATGCTCAATCATATGCACAGGGAAAGCTCCATGAGTTCCACAACTAATAAAGCCGTTTAAAGCTACAATTGAATCCCACTGTACTTGTTCACGTGCTTCAAGATCCTGACCATTTTCGTAAGCTTTTAGACCATAGTGAATGCAGTTTTTAATGGTCTCTAAGGCCTGAGCATCCTGAAGAGGTGTGCCATCAACACCATTAAAGTAACTCTCAGTAATGTGAACAATGATGTCACAGATACCGTAGCCAGTCTGATTCTTTGGAACGGTTAAAGTTAAGGTAGGATCAACTACAGCAACTTTAGGAAATAGAACTTCGTTTTCTACAAATGACTTTTCTTTAGTGTCAGCATTTGAAATTACAGCACCAGCGTCCATTTCAGAACCGGTTGCTGCTAATGTAGGTACTGTAATAACTGGTAATGCCTTTTGAGGAATATAAACATTCTCCTGACCGTGGAAAATCATATCCCAAGGATCGCCATCATATAAGGCACCAGCTGCAATTACTTTAGAGCAGTCCATGGTACTACCGCCACCTAGAGCTACAATAACATCACATTGGTGCTCTTTAACTAACTTTACGCCTTTTCTAACTGATGAAATCTTTGGATTAGGCTCAATTCCGTCACACTCTACAATTTCTACATTAGATTTCTTTAATGAAGCTACAGCTTTATCAAAAGTACCGTTTCTCTTTACAGAACCGCTACCAGTTACTAATAGAGCTTTATTACCAAAAGCCTTTACCACTTCACCTAGTTTCTCAAGATTGCCTTTACCAAATAAAACCTTAGTAGGATTATAAAATTCAAAATTCACAACAACTCCTTTTACAAGTGTTTTGCATAAACAGTTTTGATAAATTAGCTTGTACTTTTCTAGTACAACTTACTTTTACTGTCTTTAATTTAGTGTATTTAGATATAACTTTATATGCACAATATTTTCAAAATATTGCCTAATCCTACCAAAATCAGAGCATATTAGTGAAAACACAGTTGAAATCATGCATAATTCTATAAAAGAGAGGTGTGCTTTGGAAGAATTTACAAAAGCTTTAGAGTACTTCCCTGATATGGATGAAGGTACTAAAGATGCTCCTTTAGATAATGTTTTCTATTTTAAACGCTACCACTATAAAAGTGCTGAGCCTACTGTCTACAGAACCGGACTTTGTATTCTGCTATCAGGAAAAAAGCGCATGACTTTTGAAGAACACTCTTATGAGTATTCAGCTTTAGACTACATTGTCTGTTCAATGATGATCCATGCTCAGTGTGAGACAATAGCAAGTTTTGGTGCTCCTGTAAGAGGCATCTTTATTGGATTTTCAGTTGAAGAAATTCGTGAACTAGTTGAAAGCATGAATTTACGTGGCAGAATAAAGACTTTTGATTCAAAGCACATTCCATCTCCAATCGGACCCTCTACTATGGATGGGGATTTTCAGGATTCTTTAGTAAGATTTTTAAAATGCCTGTCTGATGAGAATGAAGCTAAAGTTTTGGGAAAAGCTTTAAAACGTGAAGTTTTATATAGAGCTTTATGTGGTGAGCAGGCAGAGCTGTTATTAAAACTCTCTTTACAGGCAGGACCTTTAGTACAGATCAACAAAGTTATTGATGTTTTAGAGCAAAACTATAATCAAGAAATTGATGTGGATAATCTTGCTAAAGAAGTAAATCTAAGTGTGTCATCATTCTACCGCCTCTTTAAAGATGTTACCTCAGATACTCCTGTACAGTATCTTAAAAAGATCAGATTAAATAAAGCTAAAGAGATGATCATTACTCAAAATGCGAAAGCTTATGTGGCAGCATTAGAAGTCGGCTATCAGAGTGTTTCTCAGTTCAGCCGAGAGTTCAAACGCTACTTTGGCGTGACACCTGCTGCTCTAAAGGTAAGTTAGAGCTGAGACTTGCTTTAATTAGATTATTTGACCTAAAAGGTAAGCTCAAATTTGCTTACCTTTTTTGATAGATTTCGCGGTTAACAATAGATGCCTTATCGCCTTTCTTTAAGATAATGCACAAGGCTCCGGTTCCACCTTTCCAAACAGGAGCTGAATGGAAAGCTAAAACATCAGGGATCTGCTTTAACCAATGGGCTACATGACTTTTCATCAAGGCCTTAGGATTGGATCTTTCGCCTTTACCGTGAATGATAAGAATGCATCTGAATTCATGCTTTTTAGCAAAAGCCAAAAATTGCATTACCTGTTCATAAGCCTGTTCAATGGTCTTGCCATGCAGATCGATAAAATCAGCTTCAGGGTATTCTCCTTTACGTAGCTTCTGTACTACATAAGGCTGTACGCCAGGACGACGGAACTCTAAGACATCGTTAGGTTGAACCATATGGACAAAGCCAGATGAGGCTGAATCGGTTACATCCTCAGTTTTTCTGACAGCAGCTTCCTGCCTTGCTTTGGCAAGTTTTTTGTCAATAAGGGAAGAGCTCTTTTCTACTTTATCCTGAACAAGAGTTTTGATCTCTCCAATTGAGTCTCCAATTAAAGATGAGAACTCAGGATCTAGAGCTTCCTGCTCCTGTTCTTTTAATAACTGTAAAAAATCTTGTCTGTTATCTTTTTCTGACATAACTATCTTTATCTTGGGTAACTTTTTTAACTTGTTATCGCATTAAATTATTTTGTTAATAGCTTTGGTGATAACGAATAAAATTAAGCAGCTGAATATAAAAAGATCCTGACTACAACACAGAAACAAACAAAGAGAATACCAGAGAATCTTAGTTTGTTATAAATTTTTAATGGGGAGTATAAGTCAGGTTCATTCTCACCACCAATTCTTGCAAGCCTTACAAGTTTACCTTCGTAGTAACGAGGTCCACCTAAAGACACATTAGCATATGATCCAAGAGTTTCAATTACAAGTGAGGTGACAGGATTTGGCAAGAATTTTAAATGATTGATAAAGTTTTTGTAGATCCTGACAATATGAACTGAAAAGATCATGGTGAGCAGGTAGACAATCAAACTAGGAACTAAAAGAGCCTGTTCAAATTTATAAATAAAGATGCCAAAAGTTTCGGTTCTCTTTTCTTTAAAGCTAAATGATCTGTTCATCACTGCAACCATCTGCATGATAAGAGCTCCTTCTATACCTAAGAGCATATACCAGACCATCACCGAGAACCAGTTTGCAAAAAGACCTACGGCTACAGCTTCGCTGTTAGCTTTACATACTCCCATAAAAGAGAGTTTAGAACAGTCTCGAATCATAATCTTTTGCAAATACTTTTTTGCTAATTCTTTATCATCATGCTCAAGTGATCTTTTTACTTGAAGTGTTGTTTTAAGTACTGGTTTTGATTCAAGTAAAAAAGGCAGTATCAGAAGTGACACAATAGTGTCATGGTTTATACAAAATCTTAAAAGCAGGATGGTAAAGATAGCAATGCATAAAAGGAAAAAAGGCAAGAACACACTTGAAAAGATAGTTTGACCTAGTGAGTTTTCCTGTCTATTTACCTTTTTAGCAAGCTTTGAGAAGAGAGGCGCCAAATTAGATAAGCGCCATGATGCGTTTATAGGCAGAATAATCTCAAGTAACATTGCTGTAAGTAAGGTCACAGCAGGATACTGCAAAATTGAGAAAAATGTGGCAAAAAAGTCAGATATGGAAACTTCTTTTGCTGCATTTAAGATCTGCTCTACAGGCATACTCTCTCCTAGAGCATCTTGATCATAGCTAAAACTAATTTAGCACTGTTCTCTGATGCTACTTTAACATTAAAATCATAAGTCTTAGTTTCATTTTCATCAGCGCAGTCTGATACAGATCTGATGATAATGAATGGAACATTAAAATCGTGAGCGATCTGTGCAATAGGAGCACCTTCACACTCAGTTACCATGGCCTGAGGAAAATTTTTAGCAATGGTTGCTTTTCCTTCAGGAGTGTTAATAAACTGATCACCAGATACTACAAGACCTTTTTTTACATGATCTTTTAATTCAGGAATAGTAGATGCTGCAATTTCAGCTTTGGCAATTAACTCTGAGTTTGCGTTAAATACCTCAGGTTCTCCTGGCATTTGACCTTTAGCATAATTAAATGGGGTAAAGTCAGCATCATGGTAAGTAGCATCTGTTGAGAATACGATATCAGCGATATGTAGAGTAGAGGAGATGGAGCCTGCAATACCAGAATTGATAATGTAGCTTACATTGTATAAAGCAATTAAAAGACCGGTTACAGTAGCAGCTTTAGCCTTACCAATACCAGATCTTGAGATAACAACTTCTTTACCTTCAGCAGTCTTGCCTTCATAGAAAATGATCTGTCCTACATTTTTAGTTTCATAGCTTTCTAATTTAGACAGAAAGTATTCTGTCTCTTCATCCATGGCGCAGATAATACCAATTTTCATATAAAATCCTCAATTAAAATTCTGCATGGATTTTATCAGTAAAGACTGATGTTTTCATAATTTAGGTTCAAAGAAATAAAAAATCCCCGAAAATTTAAATAATTTCCGGGGATCTTAGAGTTATTTAATTAACCTAACAGACTTAAAGCAATCTGTGGACGGCTGTTAGCCTGAGTTAACATTGAGGTTGCAGCCTGCTGAATGATGTTCTGCTGTGATAAGTTTGCAGCTTCTTCAGCGTAGTCAGTATCACGAATTCTTGAACGTGCGTCTGACTCATTCTCAGCAATGTTAGACTGGTTAGAGATAGTTGACTCCAAGCGGTTCTGCACAGCACCTAACTCACCACGCTTCTTATCAACATAGCCAATGTAGCTGTCGATATCTGCTAATACAGACTGTGCACTTGAAGCAGTTGATACATCAAAAGTCTTGCCTCTCTTGTCAGCATCGTCAATCAATTTACCTGAATCTTTACCGCCGTGAGCTTTACTCATCTGTTCAACAGAGAATCCTGATGACAAATCAACTGATGTAGTATCATCATGATTTGAGCCAACCTGGAAGGATACTTTACCAGTCTTTGAATCAAGCAATGTCTGACCTTTTGTATCCTTGCCTGACAGGATCTCAGAACCACCGAATGTAGTCTTACATGCAATACGGTTGATTTCAGAGCATAACTGTGAAACTTCACCCTGGATTGATGCACGGTCTGCTGTAGTATTAGTTCCGTTAGCTGCCTGTACTGATAAGGTACGAATACGCTGTAACATGGTATGTACTTCGTCTAATGCACCTTCAGCGGTCTGTGCTAGAGCAATACCGTCGTTAGCATTACGGTTACCCTGCTTTAAGCCGTTAATCTGTGAGGTTAAACGGTCTGAAATCTGTAAACCTGCAGCATCATCTTTTGCTGAGTTAATTCTGTAACCTGATGATAAACGCTTGTAAGTGGTATCCAAAGAATGAGTAGCTTTAGATAACTTGTTAGTGGTGTTTAATGAGCTAACGTTTGTATTTACATAAATTGACATTTTGTTTTCCTCCTGCGGAAAATCTTTTGAATTCTGTTAAGGATTTTTCCTTCCCTTTGAACTTAATAACGTCACTTACAAAAATCTCTTTAATATTTTTTTGAGAATTCTATTTTTGAAGGTTTAAAAATAGGCTCACATTAATGAAAATGTTGATAGACAAAGAGCTTCAGTGTAAAAAATTGTTTTTTACGATGACTAGTTAGCTTAAAAAATGGTGAAAAATGAGAAAATGTTCAGTTTTGTTGCATGAAATTTTGAAAAAAAATGCAATTTGTGTGACGCAACGCACTCTTGCAAACGATTGCAGATTATATATGTGCCCATGATCACGTAACGCATTGATTATGCTTTAAATATCACCGATTAGATCCCAAAAATGATTTAGGCATCTATAAAAATTAACTCTTACAAACTAAAATAAAAATCAAAACGTTAAATTAGATTTTTAGTCATGTGGGAGGAGCTAATGGAAAGTGCTCGTGACGTCGTCAGACAGACCATGGCCCTGGTTTTAGCAGGTGGTAGAGGCAGTAGATTAAAAGCTTTAACAGATACAAGAGCCAAACCTTCAGTTTATTTTGGAGGTAAGTTCAGAATTATTGATTTTGCACTGTCTAACTGTGTTAACTCTGGTATTAAGGGTATTGGTGTTGTAACTCAGTACAAATCTCACAGTCTTTTACGTCATTTACAGGCAGGATGGTCATTCTTCAGGAATCAGATGAATGAGTACATTGATTTCCTTCCAGCCTCTCAGAGAATGGATGAAGAGCACTGGTATCAGGGTACTGCCGATGCTATTTACCAGAACATCGATATTATCAAAGATCACAAGCCAAAGTATGTTTTGATTTTGGCAGGTGATCATATCTATAAGATGGATTACTCAACCTTAATTCTTGATCATATCAAGATGGGCGGTCCATTAACTGTTGCATGTATTCCTGTACCAAAAGAGCAGGCTAAAGGCTTTGGTGTCATGAATGTCAACAGTGACAATTTAGTAACAGATTTCGTTGAAAAACCTGCTGATCCTCCAACTATGCCTGATAACCCATATATGAGCTTAGCTTCAATGGGTATTTATGTATTTGATGCAGATTTCTTATATGGCGTTTTACAAAAAGATGCGCAGACTAAAGGTTCACACCGTGACTTTGGTATGGATATTATTCCAGCTTTAGTTCAGCAGCATCAGGTTCATGCTCATGACTTCTCAAAATCATGCATCCGCAACCGTGGTAACAAAGATATTGTTTACTGGCGTGATGTAGGAACCATCGA
>ERZ1034730.772-NODE-772-length-10555-cov-5.174381_pt1 | contig 10555 bp, 4 predicted proteins | sample MGYA00520650_ERZ1034730 | MGnify/ENA primary metagenome ERZ1034730 (study PRJEB33766, sample SAMN09781702) | gut metagenome | biome: gut microbiome | host: Homo sapiens | place: Madagascar | study: EMG produced TPA metagenomics assembly of the PRJNA485056 data set... | reverse complement strand
ACCTATTATTATCCTGACCGCCTACGACTGGTCGGATATTGAGGTGGAGGCAAAAGCTGCCGGTGTGACCGCCTTCTGCTCCAAGCCCATGTTCATGTCCGACCTGCGCGAGACTCTGATGAGCGCCCTCGGCCAGAAGCTGACGGATGCGTCGCAGGAGCTTCTGCCGGAAAAGAACGCCGACTTCAAAGGCAAACATATCCTGCTGGTAGAGGACAACGAGCTGAACCGCGAGATCGCACAGGAAATCCTGCGCGAGTACGGCTTCCGGGTCGATACGGCGGAAAACGGTGAAGTGGCGGTGGAAAAGGTGAGCACCGCAGCGCCGGGCAGCTATGATCTGGTGCTGATGGATGTGCAGATGCCGGTGATGGACGGCTACACCGCCACCCGGAAAATTCGCGCGCTGGACGACCCTGCCCGGGCAAAGCTGCCGATCCTTGCCATGACCGCCAACGCCTTTGACGAGGACCGCCGCAACGCCTTGGAAAGCGGCATGAACGGCTTTTTGTCCAAGCCCATCGTGATCGGCGACCTTGTGCAGGAGCTGCACAAGATCCTGTAAGCCAAACGCCTGTCAGACAAAAAATAAATAAAGCACCCGCAGCAGGCTTCGCAGAGGCTCTTGACCTCTGGAAGCGAATGCTGCGGGTGCTTTTGCTTTTGTCGGCTGGCAGCCGTTATGATTTCAGTACATCTGCGAGGACCTGCAGCAGATGCGGAATATCCAGCGGCTTTGCAATGTGGCCGTTCATACCGGCCTTCAATGCACTCTGACGGTCTTCTTCAAAGGCATTTGCCGTCATTGCAAAGATGGGAATGTCTGCCTTTGCAGCATCCGGCAGAGCGCGGATCTGCCGCGTTGCCTCGTAACCGTCCATCTTGGGCATCTGGATGTCCATTAAGATCAAATCGTACTGCCCGGGGGCCGCCTGCTTCATCTTCTGGACAGCGATCTCGCCATCCTCAGCAGTGTCTACCGCAAAGCCCGCTTCCTTCAGGATCTCCAGTGCGAGCTCGCGGTTCAAGGCATTGTCCTCCACCAGCAAAAGCTTCTTTCCCTTGAGCTCGGCGGCATCTGGCTGCGCTGGCTTACAGGCAGGCTCTGCACCGTAAGGTTCTGCCAGCACTCTGCGCAGTTCGGAAAGGAACAGCGGCTTTTCGCAGAAGGCGGTCACTCCGGCAGCGCGGGCTTCCTCTTCAATATCCGTCCAATCGTAGGCCGTCAGAATGATGATAGGGCAGCTTTTCCCGATCACCTTGCGGATCTGCCGCACGACCTCGATGCCGTTCATATCGGGGATGAGCCAGTCGATGATGTAGATGCTGAATTCGTCGCCCTGCTCCATGGCGTATCGGGTGCGGATCACCGCTTCCCGGCCGGAGATCGTCCACTCCGGCCGCATCCCGATCTTGGACAGCATGGTGCTGACGCTCAGGCAGGTGTCGGTATCGTCGTCTGCTACCAATGCGCGCAGCCCTTCCAACTGCGGGAGCTGCTTGGGCTCCACCTTTTGTCCGCTGAGTGCGAAGCAGAGATCTACGATGAATTCGCTGCCCTTGCCCGGTTCACTTTCGATCGCAATGGTGCCGCCCATCATATCCACGATGTTCTTGGTGATGGACATGCCCAGGCCGGTACCCTGAATGCCGCTGACGGTGGAGCTTTCCTCCCGGCTGAACGCCTCAAAGATGTGCTTCTGGAACTCTTCGCTCATACCAATGCCATTGTCCTTGATGCGGAACTCATAGCAGCCACGGCCCTTGGGCGCACCGTTCTTCTGGGCAATGCGGATGCTGATCGTACCGCCTGTGGGAGTGAACTTGATGGAGTTGGACAAAATGTTCAGCAAGATCTGGTTCAGCCGCAGCGGGTCGGTGATGATGTCCTCGTTCTCCACGTCCATGGTATCGATGAAAAGCGACAGCCGCTTTGCCGAAACATCGGGTTGGATGATGGAGCGCACATCGTGGACAAGGTCCGGCAGATGCACCGCTTTTTCTTCAATTTTTACTTTTCCGCTCTCGATGCGGCTCATATCCAGCACATCATTGATGAGGGAAAGCAGATGATGGCTGGAGATAGAGATCTTTTTCAGGTAGTCCAGCACCTGTTCCTTATTATCAATATGGGTCGCAGCCAGCGAGGTGAAGCCGATGATGGCGTTCATGGGGGTGCGAATATCGTGGCTCATATTGAACAGGAACTCCCGCTTGGCACGGTTTGCCGCACCCTCGTGCTGGAGTGCGATCTCCAGTTTGCGGTTCTGTTCCTCCAGCTGAGCCTGATACTTCTTCTCCTGCTCTTTCTTCTGCTGCTCCATCTCCTGCACGGAGCGTCTGCGCAGCACCCGAAGGACCATTACAAGCAGGATGTAACCGGCCAGCGCCATCAAAATCAACGGAAACGATTCACGGAAGACGGATTTTTCATCCGTATACGCGTAGAGATCGAAAGACCTTCCGTGGCAGTACATTCCAACATAGCAGCCGGAGCCGTTCCGATCGTGGGTATGGGTCAGCGTTTCGGCCGCCCCAGCTTTGCGGATCTCCTGCACTGGCGGACTGTCCGCAGCATTCTGCCCGATGAGTTCCGGGCGGTTAGAGGCAATGACCTGATTGTTCTGCACGATGAACAATGTGCCGCTGGTCTCAACCGAGTAACCGTCCAGTACACTCTGGATGGACAAAGCCGTTCCCTCTACAAATTCTGCCGGGGTATAGCGGTAGGCAAGCAGGATGACCTCTTTGCTTTCTGCCCGGTGTGCCGCAACATCCACGGCAGACCCATCCTCCAGCAGGACCCGCTTCAGATAGGTTTTTTGCGGGTAAGCGAAAACGTCCAGAACGGCATCATTTTTGAGCTGTTCTCCAAACTGGGCATAGCCGATGCCGTTCGTTGTGGATTCGCACAGGAGCGTACCGTCCGGGGCCAGAACCGAAATACCTGTGAGCCAGAGCATTTCTGCCTGCCTGTTCAGGCATTGCGGGTCGGAAAGGTCGAGCGCAGGGGCCTGTGCCAGCTGATGCACCGATACCGCCGCGCGGCGGAGCGCTTTGGCCACGACCGTATCGTTGTGCTTTTCAAAGCTGGTGGACTGGGATTTGACAAAATCAAGGATCTGGCAGAAACGAGCCTCCGTTGCGCGCAGTGCCTGCCAACTCGAGAAAAAAACGACGCCGGCCATAAAAAGCACGCCGATGACCAGATAGAGCCCCCATCTCCATGTATCGGAGATGGTTCTGTTTTTACGTGCCAATGGTGTCCACCTCCAGATACTGCGAAGCATGTTCAAGATACTTGCCAAGGATCTGCTCCAGTGTGCCGTCTGTGCGCATCTGTGCAAGAACAGCGTTCAGCTGGGTGTCCAGCCCGCGGCTGTCGTTTTTGGCAAAGGCGATGCCCAGCCCGGTGACCAGCAGCGGTTCTTCGAGGATGCGGAACTCCACGGAATTGTCCTTCATGTATTGCAGGATGGCCGTCTCATGGGCAGCGATGGCATCCACATAGCCGCAGGCCAGCATCGCATACTGCACGCTGCGGTCTTCGGTGCTGAACACATCGACCGCTTGTGGGATGCGCGGGTCGGAGCCGCTGAGAAATATCTCCTCCGGCTTGCTGGTGCTCTGCACGGCGATGGTCTTTCCGGCAAGGTCGCCGAGTGTCCGGATGCTGCTGTCGGCATCCACCGCAGCCACCTGACGGCTCACCATGTAGGGTCCCGCCCAGCGGTATACCTCCTCGCGCCCATCCATGGAAAAGCAGCCCCAGATGCAGTCGATGGCACCGCTTTCCACCAGATCTGTTTTTTGCTCCCAATCGATCGGTTCAAACCGGGCAGCATATCCCATGCGGCGGAACGCTTCGGTGGCGATCTCCACGTCGATCCCGGCGGGGACGCCGTCATTGTTCAGATAAATATAGGGTGGATAGGTATCGCTTCCCACAATGATCTGCGGAAGACCGCTGTCCTTCGCGTTCGTTCCGCCGCAGGAAGTCAGACTGCTGACGGCAGCAGATGCCGCCAGCAGCGTGCAGCCGCGCAGAAATGCACGGCGTGAGATTCTGTGTTTCATTTGGGCTTTTTGTTCTCCTGTTTTATTGCATCCATTGCTCAGTTGTGCTGCTGTAATTCTTCTTTCAGGTCAGCCTGAACATCTGTCAGGCACTGCAGCAGCAGCGGGTTGAACGCTCCGCACTCGCCGTTCAGGATCATCTGCACGGCTTTTTCGTGGGAGAAGGCTTTTTTGTAGCAGCGTTCGCTGGTCAGTGCATCGTACACATCAGCCAGCGAGACCAGTTGTGCGCTGATGGGGATCTCATCGCCCTTCAGTCCATCCGGGTAGCCGCGCCCATCCCAGCGTTCGTGGTGCCAGCGGGCGATCTCGTAGGCCGTTTGCAGCAGCGGCTGCTCTGCAAAATTATCCAGATCATGCAGCATCTGGGCTCCCAGCATACTGTGGGTCTTCATGACCTCGAATTCCTCCGGGGTCAGCCTGCCGGGCTTATTAAGGATCTTTTCGTCAATGCCGATTTTTCCGATGTCGTGCAGGGCAGAAGCCAGCGGGATCATATCCTGCTGTTCCGCAGTGATCGAGTATCTGCTGCTGAACTCCAACAGACGGCGGAGCAGCAGCTCGGTGATGATACGGATGTGCCGCACATGGGCGCCGCTTTCGCCGTTGCGGAATTCTACGATATGACTCAGTACACCTACCAGCGTATCCGTATTATTTTCACGGGCGCGGATCTGCTCAGAGACCATCTGCACCAGCCGCCGCTGCTTGGCGTACAGCTTGATGGTGTTGGTCACACGGCGGTACACGATATGAGCATCGAAGGGGCGATTGACATAATCACTTGCGCCCAGCTCATAGGAACGCCGGATCGTCGCATCGGAGTCCTCGCTGGAGATCATAATGACCGGGATATCCTCGATGGTGTGGTTGGCATTCATGGCTTTCAGCACTTCAAAGCCGTCCATAACGGGCATATTGATGTCCAGCAGCACCAGTGCAATGTTTTCGGCTTCTGCCTGCAATTTTTCCATGCATTCCCGTCCGTTTTCTGCTTCCAGGACATGGTAACTATCCCCCAGGATCTCTGTCAGCATCATGCGGTTCATTGCGGAGTCATCCACAAGTAAGATCTGTGACTTGTTCTGCAAAAGTTTTTCCAAAGCCGCCAGGTCATGCCCCGGAACCTCCACCATGACGGCATTCTTGCGGCACTTTGCCTGATACATCAGCCAATCCGCCCGGCGAACCGCATTCTCCATCGGGTCGGTGATGGCCTGCATCGTTCCGCCGATGCTCAGTGAGAGGCGAAAATGCGAATAACCGGGTACAGTAGCCTGCTGCACGGCGGCTCTGATCTGCTCCAGCTTGGCTTGCAGGATGTCGCTCGGAATGCCGGGCAGCACCAGCAGAAATTCATCCCCGCCGTAGCGGATGAGCAGGTCGGTGTTTCGGATGCAGGAGTGGATGGCATTTGCCGCTGTTTCCAGTGCCATATCTCCGGCGTAATGTCCATAGGTGTCGTTGCAGATCTTGAAATCGTCCACATCCATCAGCGCGATGCCTGCGGGGCCGACGATACGGGATGCGATATCCTCATAGTAGCGGCGGTTGTATGTGCCAGTCAAGACATCGTGGTAAAGTTTTGCACGGTAGCTCTCTGTTGTTTCTTGAAGCTTTTCCTCGGCTTCGGCCTGCATCTTTTCCATGCTGGAGCGCTCTAACTGCCATTGCAGGCGACCGATCAGCAGAATGTTCGCAGCGATACCAAGGCCGATCACGATAAGCTTTTGAAGGTTCAAAGAGGTGTAAAGAAAAAAGCTGTGGTCGGTAGAAAAGAAAAACGCGGAGTATAGGAATGCAATGAGGCCGCTTACGATTCCTGCTGCATAGCCGTATTTCACGAGCACAGCAGAAAGAACAACAAAAAGCAGGATATTTGGATTTGGAATATGAAAATTCCAGACGATCAGGCAGGCGCTAAACTGGGCAAGTGCCGATAGCAACATAGGCAGGATTTTATTTGACTGTTGTTTCATACGCAATACCATCCAATACTTTGATTCATCATGATTGCTCTCTCACAAAAAAGAGCTGGGCTACAAATGGGCGGCCATGCTAGGTCGTGGGTGCCGGTCATCTGCGAAAACGCGCTTTTCCGCTATTTTTTAATGGGGGGGTAACGCGGAAGCGTTTTACGGTCTGTTCCAGTGCTGCAATGTCCACGGGTTTGGAGAGATGTTCATCCATGCCGGCTTCCTTGCTCTTTTGCATATCCTCAAGGAAGGCGTTGGCGGTCATGGCAAGGATGGGGATGATCCTGCCCAGTGGATTTTCGCCATTGCGGATGCGGCGGGTGGCCTCCAGGCCGTCCATCACCGGCATCTGCACGTCCATCAAAATCATGTCATACTCACCGGGCTTGACGCTGGCAAAGGCATCCACGATCTCCTGACCGTTGGAGCAGATGGTGCAGCTTGCGCCCTTGGTCTCCAGCAGCATTTCCAGAATTTCGGCGTTGATGGCGTTATCCTCGGCGCAGAGGAAGCTCATCCCGGACAGGGGAGAGACGGCCTCAGCCTCCTCCGGGAGGGCCGACGCCGTCTGAACCTTATCCGCCTCGGCGTCGATGGGAAGTTCCAGCACGACCTCAAAGCGGGAGCCTTTGCCGGAGGCGCTCTCCACATGGATGGTGCCGCCCATCAGGTCTACGATGCTCTTGGTGATGGCCATGCCAAGACCGGTACCCTGCACCCGGTTGGTGCCGGATTTTTCCTCGCGGGTAAAGGGATCGAAGAGAGTCTTCTGGTAGACCGCGCTCATGCCGATGCCGTCATCCTGCACCACAAAGCGGTATTTGGCGTAGTGCTCGGTATGGCTAAGCTCCTCTACATCCAGCCGGATGTGTCCGCCTTGGGGCGTATACTTGACCGCATTGGAGAGGATGTTCATCAGGACCTGATTCAGACGGTTGGGGTCGGCCAGCACGTTTTCGTGCTGCACATGGTTCTCCACCGTGAAGGTCTGGCGGCGCTGGTTGGCCTGCTGCCGGATAATGCTGTCCAGCTGGCTGACCTGCTGGGGAAGGTTCGTTTTTTCAATGTTCAGGGTGGTCTTGCCGCTCTCGATGCGGCTCATGTCCAGAATATCGTTGATGATGCCCAGCAGCAGCCGACCGGAAGTTTCCAGCTTGCCCAGATGTTCGGCCAGCTTTTCCGGCTGGTGCAGCTCGTTTTTCATCAGGGTAGTAATGCCGATGATGGCGTTCATGGGGGTGCGGATGTCGTGGGACATATTGGAGAGGAAGTCTGTCTTGGCCTTGCTGGCCTTTTCGGCTACTTCCAGTGCGGCTTCCACAGCCAGCGTGGTCTGGTGCTCGCCAGTGCGGTCAGACAGATCCACGATGCACTTTCTTGCGCCCTGCACATCATTGATGAAGCCGGTCACATGGATATAGCGAGGCTCACCGGTCTCCTGATTGACAAATTCACGCTCCCATTCCTGCTGGACGCCCTGTTCCATCTGCATCAGATTTTCCAGCCTTGATACACCGCTGTCGTCTCCGGCAGGGTATAGAACGTGGAGATCCTCCTGCACCGCCTCGGGAGAGAGGCCCAGAATGCGCTGGACATTGGGGCTGACGTATTCCACCTTGCGAGTTTCGGTGTCGATCATCAGGAACACATCGTCCACATTGCGGGAAAGGTTCGAGAACAACTCCTCGCGTGCCAGCAGCTGCTGATCCTTTTTCCGCAGCTTTTGCCGGTTGTTCTGTACCACCAGAAGCAGAGCAGCAACGGCCAGCATACCCGTTGTACCGCTCATCACGGCCATGGTGGTGTATTGCAGCCGGTTCATGTTGGCGTTCACAACGCTTTTGGGAGCAATGCCAAGGATCGTCCAGTTCTGGAAGGAGGCAGAACCATAAACCATGTAATAGCTGACGCCATGGATGGAAAACTCAAGGTTGCCGCTCTCCCCGGCAGCAAAAGAATCTTGCAGGGCATCGACCTGTTCTGCCGTAAAACCAGCCGAATTTTTGAGCATGGCAAGGATGTTGTGTACGCCGCGCATATCCGCGCTGCTGCTGTCCAGTACCACACGGCCATCCGGCAGCACGGCAAAGGTGCTGCCGTGCCCTTCAAAGGCAGAGATCTTCAGGGAGTCTACCAGATCCCTGTTGTTGTAGGTGACGGCAATGGCTTCGTAGTCAAAGCCCTGATAGCTGCCTTTTTCCGTGGGGACTGCAAACACCATGATCTCCGGCTTGTCCGGTACCACCGAGTTTGCCACGATAGGCTGCTGCTCCAGGATCAGCTGCGACAGCGTCCGACCCAGATCAAGATAGCCTCGTTCACCATCCAGTGCGACATAGGAGCCATCCCGCGAAACGAAGAAAAAGTCTGTAAAATGGTATTCTCCCTTTGCCTGTGCAAGGAAAGAGCAGACATCGGCATCGCTTTGCGCACTTTCCAGATAAGGTGTCCACATCCGCATGACGCCCCAGTTGAGAGATACCTTATTGTAAAGGGTCTGGTTTGCCTGATGGTAGATCTCCGTAAGGTGTGCCGTGCTTTCCTCGTAGATGGTGTGCTCCATAAAATCCGTAAAGACAACGAAGCTCGTCCAAATACCGATGCCGAGCAGCAGTGCTGCCAGAACTGCGAGGATACGTTTTTTTATCGTAGGCCGCATCGTAGTTTCATTTTTCAAGAGTTTATTCTCCCTGTACAATGGTCAGATACTCGGAGGGGGCGGGGAACTGCTTGCTGACCGCCAGCGAATCCTTCAGGCAGGAGCGGCTGTCTGCTTTTTCAATGGCATATTCCGTCCGCTTGGCTTTCAGGTTCTCCGGCATGGGGCAGTTGCAGTAGACTTCGTTCTCTATCCACACATCGGTGCCTGCCACAAATACGGTATAGGCAGCAGCATCGTCCAGCGGTGTACCGTTGATGGTGAGTTCTTCCAGACGGAACTTGCCCTGCTCGTATTCGGTCACCTTGTATTCCATGCCGCTGGTCACGGGCATATAATTCCGGTGACGGATGGGGTTTGCGCCGTTGTCCTTCACGTTCACCAGCCACTCCATCATCTGCCGCAGCTCTGCACCGGTATATTCACCCTGCGAGACAGCGTAGTTGCCAGCCATTACCCACAAAAGCTGCTGCTTGCTGTAATCGCCGCAGTAGATGGAGGTGGACACCAGCGGCGAATAGCCGACTGCAATAGACGCATCATAGGCGGCGCGCAGGGCGTTCATCAGCGAGGAAGCCGCAGCGCTGCCGTGGTCGGTCATGTCGAGGGAGTATGCGGTGTTCTGGGTGAACAGGATCTCGGTTTCGGGGTCTGCTTTGGGGGTGACCAGCTGCTCATTGAACGCATCGTATCCGGCCCTGGCATCGTATTCGCCGGTGATCATCTTGTGGCCCACGTCTTCCGAAATGCGGAAGAACTCGGTGGAGGCCAGACGCATATACAGATGATTTGCGCTGATGACATCCTCAACGTGTTCCAGAGAGGCGGAGGAGGTAATATTGACTTCCTTGTTATAAGAGAGCACCGCGCCGCCAGAGGCCAGCTTGCTCTGTCCCTCTGCGCTGTACACGGCCCCAAGTACCTTCAGTACAGCAGCCAGCTTTGCCTCGTCCTGTGCTACCGTGTCGGAAACTGCTGCCTGACACATGGGGTAGGTCAGCAGCCAGCTATCGTTGGCAGTCTCGCCGAAATAGGGCAGAATGGATGCGTTAAAGCCGTACTGGTCAGGCATTACATCCGCTATGCCTGCCGTGGTGCGGATCATAGCGGTCTGCCGCGCAAAGAAAGGCTTGGCAATGGGGTTCAACTCCAACCGGTCGTCACCGGGCTGCACACGCACATCCCTGAGGAACTGCTCATATTTTTCAAAGACTTTCGGCCATACCACATCGTCCAGACCGGTGGAGCCGTCCTCGGTCTCGCTCTCGTAGTTCATGCGCCATGTGGTACCCTCCAGGCTCATCAGCTCCGGGATAGCGCTGCCCTGCATGGTTTCCAGACAGGTGTAGTCATACCTCCAGTCTGCCTGATAGCCCTTGATGCCGACAGCCTCAAAGGCATTGATGGCCGCCACGAACTCAGCGTAGTTGGTGGGCAGGGGGACGTTGTACTGAGCAAACAGATCGACATTTGCAGCCGTGCCGTCCACCTCGGCGCACATGGGCAGCCAGCGGATCGCACCATCCGGCTCCTGATTGTTGTTCAGGTAGCTGGAATAGAAGGTGCCTGCCACCTCGGTCGTGCTCAGGTCCATCAGGTGCTCTGCCAGAGGAGCCGCATCGTTCAGGGAGAAGCGGCGGCAGGTGATGATGTCCGGCAGCTGCTCCGCACGGTTCAGCAGGTCGCGGTAGTAGTCCATGGTGTTGAAGCCCTGAATGAAGTTGAACTCATACTCCGGGAACTTCTGTTCCAGCCACGGAGTAAGCTCTTTCATCATGGAGCGGTCCCACAGGTAAAAGGTGATCTGGATCCTGCCGTTCTGGCTACCCTTGCCGCTCTCGGC
>ERZ1034730.771-NODE-771-length-10585-cov-5.907407_pt1 | contig 10585 bp, 5 predicted proteins | sample MGYA00520650_ERZ1034730 | MGnify/ENA primary metagenome ERZ1034730 (study PRJEB33766, sample SAMN09781702) | gut metagenome | biome: gut microbiome | host: Homo sapiens | place: Madagascar | study: EMG produced TPA metagenomics assembly of the PRJNA485056 data set... | reverse complement strand
ATTTGACTTTATTTGTCTGAATTTGTTTGCAAAGATAATATTTTTTTATTATCTTTGCATCACAATTAAGAAAAAATAATGCAAGACAACAAAGTTTCAAGCAAAAAGTAATGGAAGAATACATCGTTTCTGCAAGAAAATACCGTCCGATGACCTTCGATTCGGTTGTTGGACAGAGTGCATTGACCACCACTCTGAAGAACGCGGTGAAGAGCGGCAAGCTGGCGCACGCCTACCTCTTCTGCGGTCCGAGAGGCGTGGGCAAGACCACTTGTGCCCGCATCTTTGCCAAGGCAATCAACTGCGAGCATCCCCGCGAAGACGGCGAGGCATGCAACGAGTGCGAGAGCTGCAAGGCTTTCAACGAACAGCGTTCGTACAACATCTTTGAGCTGGACGCCGCCAGCAACAATGGCGTTGACCAGATCAAGACCCTGATGGAGCAGACCCGCATCCCGCCTCAGGTGGGTAAATACAAGGTGTTCATCATCGACGAGGTGCACATGCTGAGTGCCGCTGCCTTCAACGCCTTTCTCAAGACGCTGGAGGAGCCGCCATCGCACGTAATCTTCATCCTCGCTACCACCGAGAAGCACAAGATTCTGCCTACCATCCTGAGCCGATGCCAGATTTACGACTTCGAGCGCATGACCGTGGCTAACACCATCGCCCACCTGAAGATGGTGGCTGAGAAGGAAGGCGTGAAATACGAGGAGCAGGCTCTGGCTGTCATCGCCGAGAAAGCAGACGGCGGTATGCGCGATGCCCTCTCCATCTTCGACCAGGCAGCAAGCTTCTGCCAGGGCGACATTACCTATCAGAAGGTGATAGAAGACCTGAACGTGCTCGACAGCGACAACTACTTCAAGCTGGTAGACCTCGCCATAGAGAACAAGATAAGCCAGATGATGGTGGTGCTCGACGGCATCCTGAACAAGGGATTCGACGGCGGCAACATGATTCAGGGACTCGCCAAGCACGTGAGAAACGTGATGATGGCAAAGGATCAGCAGACCCTGCCCCTGCTGGAAGTAAGCGACGAGCAGAAGGCGAAGTATGCCGAACAGGCCAAGAAGGCACCTACACCTTTCTTATATAAGGCACTGAAACTGATGAACGAATGCGATGTGCACTATCGCCAGAGTTCGAACAAGCGCCTGCTGGTGGAGCTTACCCTGATACAGATAGGCCAGATTACACAACCGGAAGACCAGGACGTGCCTAGTGCGGGGCGTACGCCCCATAGACTAAAATCCCTGTTTCAGAAAATCATTGCCCAGCTTAAGCCTGCTGCTCAGGGTGCAGGTGCCGGGCAAGAGAGCGGAAGCACAGCCTCATCCCCAGAGGGAGAAGCTGCGACTGTCGCTGCGGCTACTGCTGCGCCAAAAGCAGCTACAAAAGCAGCTCCTGCGAAGAAGAAGATAAGCCAGGTGAAACTGAGCGGCATAGGCATGAGTTTTGCCAACCTGAAGAAAACGGAAGAGGCTAGCCGACGCACGTATAATCCTATCGACCAGTTGAAGGACGACCCGAACGCCCAGGCTGCCCATACAGATACGGCTACGGATATCGAATTTACCCAGGAACAGGTGGAAGGACAATGGATAGGCATGTGTCTGAGAATGCAGAACGTGAAGGATTTCATTGGTCTTGCCAACCGCATGAAAGCGGTGGTTCCGAAGATTACCCAATACCCGAACATAGAAGTGGTGGTAGACAACCAGCTGCTGCTCAACGACATTCAGAGCATCAAGGGAAGAATACTGCAAACCTTCAAGATAGGACTGGGCAACCAATCTGTAACCATCGACTACCGACTGGCAGAAGCCAACGAGGTGACCAAGATTCTCTCGAAACGGGAATTGCTGGAAAACCTGATGAAGGAGAACCCAGCCATCGCCAAACTCACCCAGGAGCTGAAGCTAGTCATGGCATAAACCTATATTTTAAAGAAAACAATGGCAAGAAGATTAAGAAAGAAACGCATCGCTATCATACTGATTACGTTCACCGCCCTTATCGGATGGACTACGCACAGCTGCGTATCCCGCTGTTCATCATCTGACGAGAAGGCTAAAGCGGATACCCTGCCCAAGGCGCACATCAACGACTCTATCTCGAACGCACTGACCGAGGGAAAGGAATATCACGAGATTGACTCCGTGGTAGAGAGATACCTGAAACGATGGGAAATAAACGGTGCCCAGCTCGTCATCACCCGCAACGACTCCCTGCTCTACGCCCGCGGATTCGGATGGGCTGACAAGGAAAAGGGCATCAAAATGGAACCAAACATGCTGATGCGATTTGCCTCGGTATCGAAGCTCATCACGGCTGTGGGCATCATGAAACTGCAGGAGATGAAGAAACTGAAGCTGAACGAGAAGGTGTTTGGACCGAAGGGAATCCTCAACGATACCACCTATAATAATGGCATCAAGGACCAGCGATATTACGACATCACCGTGGAGCAGCTGCTTCGCCATCAGGCGGGTTTCAACAACTACGCCGGCGACCCGGTATCCTCCACCCGATACATCATGATGCAAAACCGCCTCACTACTCCTCCCGACCACAAGACGCTGCTCAGGATTCTGCTGAAGCGCCATCTGGGTTATACGCCAGGGCAGGGCAAATGCTACAGCAACCTGGGCTACATGATTCTTTCGATGGTGATTGAGAAGAAGAGTGGCATGAAATACGAGAACTTCATGCAGAAGTATGTGCTCCAGCCTGCCGGATGCTACGACATGCACATCGCCGGCACTTACTTAAAGGACCGTCGCCCCAACGAGACGAAGTACTACATGCACCAGGGCAGCATCCCCGTGTATGAATACAACAACAGTGGACGACTGGTGGAAAAATGCTATGGTGACACCGACCTTCCTCGCCTGTCGGGTGCAGGAGCCTGGTGTGGTTCGGCAGCCGAGCTGAGCCGATTCATAGCCAGCATCGACGGAATGCCTCATGTGAAGGATATCCTGAGCAAGAAGAGCATCCAGTTTATGACCACCGAGCAGCCCGACCATCAGTATTCCATCGGCTGGAACTACACGCCGAAGAGCAATCGCCCATGGATTCGCACGGGTTCACTGGCCGGCACTTCGGCTCTGGTTCTGAAGTATCCCGACGGTCAGTGCTGGATTCTCATCACGAACACATCCACCTGGAAGGGTCACGGCTTCTCAAACGACAGCATGGCTTTCTTTGAAAAACTAAGACAGAAATACATGCCGGGCATGCCTAAGAAGGATTTGTTCATCTAAAGGAAAGCAGATTCCTCCTAATGGATAGATGAATATAGCCTGAAGAGGAAATATAATTAGCCTTAAGGAGAAATATATTTTGCCTTAAGGGAAAATATAATTAGCCTTAAGGGAAAATATTTTTTGCCTTAAGGATAGATATTTTTAGCTTTGAATATAGATAGACATAAATGAAAAGAAACAAAATAAAAGTCCCTGGAGAATGGAAACATCTCCAGGGACTTTTATTTTACTTGATTATCTTATCTGTTTTTACTTCAAAATGAAATATGCTTTTTTAGAAAGTATATTTCAAACCAATCTGACCACGCCAGCGGCTGTAGTAATCGCTATAGCTCTTGTAAGCATAAGCACCGGTAAACTGGTAAACACCACCACCCTGATAGTTAACAGGAGAATAGTAGGTGCCGAAGCCATCACCATAGGTATGACCCCAATCCTTGTTCAAGAGGTTGCCCACGTTGAGGATATCGAAGGTCAACTCGATGGAGTTAATCTGACCAGCTACCTTGAAGCTGTACTTCTGACCGAAGTGAACATCAAAATGATGCTCGAATGGCAGGTTATCAGCATAACGCTCGTAGTACTCGCCACGGTGCTTGCTGAGGTAAGAATCCTCTGCAATCCACTTCTTCAACATCTCACGCTGCATTTCCTCGGTGAGCTTATCGCCATGGTTATCGCCAAACATGCGCTTGGTGAAGGTATTGTTGTTATACTTGGTTTCCTCGAAACGCATCTTGTCAATCTGAGCATCGGTTGGGATGTAGAACAGGTCATTACCCTTGGAACCATCCTCGTTCACATCACCATAATAATAATAGGTGTAAGGTGAACCGCTCTTAGCCTGGTAGATGACACCCAGGGTTGTCTTCCACTGCTTCTGATGACCATAGTCGATGTGGTAGTAAGCAGATGCCTGGATGCGGTGAGGCACGTTGTAGGCAGAGTTACCCACCTCCAAGTCGTTGCAGTCGCGATGAGTATACTGGTAAGTCCATGAACTCTTAGCCACAGAAGAACCGCCATTGGCAGCACTGCGAGAGCGGGTCCAGGTGTAACTTGCCATCAGGTCGAGACCGAAGTCGAAATGCTTCTCTGCCTTCAGAGAGAGGTTGATGGTATGACCCTTCGATGTATTGCCCAGGGCATAGACACCTGCGATAGGAGTACCCTTCACTACGCTCTGATAGAGCGGACGGTTGTCCCACTCGTAACCATACTTCTGAGAGAAGGTTTCACCACTCTGCTCCTGAGCCAGGTTCTTATAGAGAATATCATTCAATGTCTTTGAGTAGATGGCCTCAGCGGTCCAGTCGATGCCCAATAGTTCAAAGTCGAAACCGAGGTTAAGACGGAGGTTCTGAGCAAACTTAAAGTTCTTTCCGCAAACGGCAACATCCTGGTTACCGGCGCTCACCTTCATCTTATCGGCATTGGCATTCTGCTTGCTTGGGTCGAGGATGAGCTCCAAGCCCTTGGTAGAAGAGTTGTTGCTATCGTATGAAGAAAGCTGCAGACCTGTGCCTGAGAAGTTGTTGCTTACCCAAACGAATGGGATGCGACCGGTGAAGACGCCTGCACCACCACGGAGGATGAACTTACGGTCGCTGTTGATATCCCAACGGAATCCCACACGAGGAGAGAACATTGGAGAGAAGTTAAGCTTATCGTTGGTCTTCATACCCCAACCCATCTTCTCAGACAAGGCGTTGAACTCGGCATTCTCCATCGGAGTATCAAAGAACACCGGAATATCCAGACGGAGACCATAGGTAAGAGTGAAATTGTTGCTGGCATTCCACTTATCCTGTGCATAGAAACCGAACTGACCTGATGAGAACTCAGAAGCCCAGTTAGGGTCGCCGGTTACACTTGTGTTAGCCTGTCCATATCGATACTGGTTCATGTAAGCCTTGTTAGGATCCAATGTTCCTGCCATGTAATCATCGTAATAAGCCTTGAAGTTGTCGTATCCCTTGAAGGTATAAGAACCGAACTTATCAGAGATGAACATGTTCTTGAAATGGTAAAACTCGTTGTGGGTACCGAAGATGAAGGTATGGTTGCCACGGAGCCATGTCAGGTTGTCCTCAATGGTCCAGATATCCTGGTTCAGGTAGTTAACCTGAGAGTTACGCTCTGTACCGATGTTCACCGTACCGCTACCCACACCTGTGATGGAAATCATAGGGAGGTTGGCCTTGATATCACGGCTATCGCGTACTCTTACGAAGCTGACACGGGCCTCATTGCTCACGTTTGGAGAGATACGGCTCTGAAGCTCAGCGATGAAAGAGTTAGTATTGCTCTTGAAAGGATAGCTGTAGGCATAGGTATTCAGGCTGGAAGCACTGCCGCCGCCACTCAACTGCTCTGCCTTGACCAGACTCCAGCGGATGGCAAATTTGTTGAACTCGTTGATGTTCCAGTCGAGTTTCAAGCCCGCCTTATCGCTCTTGGTGTAGATATCCTGGTTGCTAAAGTAGTCATTGAATGCTACGCCCTGCTTCTCAGCCATCTTCTGCAACATATTCATGATGTCCTTCGCCTGCTCGGTATTCACCTTCGAGTTACCGGAATCCACGCCATAGAGGTTAGGATACTCCTTGTTGGTACGCTCGTAGTTGGCGAAGAAGAAGAGTTTGTTCTTGATGATAGGTCCACCCAGGGTGACGCCCATGTTATACTGAGTCTGCTTCTGATACTTAGGCGCATAACCCGTTCCATCCAGATAAGGATACTTGGTACCGATGAGGTCCTGGTTGTAGCCATAGTAATAGGCAGAACCGTGGAACTTGTTGGTACCGCTCTTGGTGATGGCATTGATGGCACCACCGGTGAAACCGCTCTGTCGCACATCGAAAGGAGCTACAGATACCTGAATCTGCTCGATGGTCTCCATAGATACAGGCTGAGCACCCGCCTGACCGCCGTTGTTACCGCTGGAAGCCAGACCGAACACGTCGTTGTTAGCCGCACCATCAATCATGAAGTTGTTGTATCGGTTGTTGGTACCGGCAAACGACATGTTACCCGAATTGGTAACCGTGAGCTGAGGGTTCAATCGAGCCACATCAGCAATACCGTGGGTGATACTAGGCATATTGTTGATCTGCTCGGCATTCATACTGGTGGCAGCACCTGTACGAGAAGCAGCGAGACCCGCCTTGCCAGCTACCACCACTTCCTGGAGCTGATGCGCATCCTCCTTCAAGGAGAAGGTGAGGTTGGTAGTTTCACCCAAGCTCAGGTTTACATTATTGACACTCTTGTCCTTGTATCCGATGTAAGATACTTCAACCTTGTATGGTCCACCCGGACGCATACCCTGGATGGTGTAACGGCCATCGATATTCGTCACGGCACGATATACCGTACCTGAAGGCTGGTGAATGGCAGTAACGGTAGCACCGATGACACTCTCATCGTCGGATGTTACCTTACCGCTGATGCCTGATGTGGTAATCTGCGCCATTGCCGTAGAAACAACAAAGGCTAGCAAAACCACTAGTAAATGCAATCTTTTCTGCATAGAATTTCAGATAAATTGGTTAATAATAACAGGATTTCATCTTCCCAGAAGACTTACTTAATCCTTTTTATACTTCTTAGCTGCAAATTTAAACAAAATTTTTGAAATAACAAGTTTTTAGAGGAAGAAAATTAGATTAAAATTGGAAAAAGACCCCGAAATGGGTGTTTTGGGATATAAACAGCTGACTATAACTGCCGAACACGCAGACAAAAAAAAGATGCACTCCCCTATTACTAGAGAAGTGCATCCGATATTTTATGGCTTATCTATTCTGACTCAAATCTATCTATTCAGACTTGAATCTTATCTATTCTTCCTTAAGAACCTTATCCATTAGTTGAAGATGTAACGGATAGAGAACTGGATAGAATAGGTTGAGTTGAAGCTTGTGTAGTTGGTGTATGTCTTAGACAATACCTCCTTACCATTCTTCTGGAACTGGAATGAACCCTGAGCACCATTCTTGCCAGCTGTATATTTCAGCAACTTGGTGTTGTTAACGGTCTTGTAGAGACCCCAGCTGTTGTTCAGCAAGTTAGCCAAGTTCTTGATATCAACACCAAACTGGAGAGTATTCTTCTGACCAGCTACGTTGAGATAGAAGTTCTGGTTGAACTTGAAGTCCAACTGATGATGCCAAGGCATCACAGCACCACCACGCTCAGCATACTCACCCTTGTGATTCTTCAGGTAATCATCCTGGTTGATGTAAGCCCAGAAGTCATCCTTCTGCTGCTTGGCTGTATAGCTTCCATTATCCTTGAAGTTCCACTCGTCCAAAGCCTCGCGGGAAGCTGGGATGTAAACCAAACCGTTAGAACCATAGTCGTTAACCACATTGCCAGTCAACTGGTAGGTGTAACGTGTGCAGCTGTAACCGTCAGCATAACCCATATTCATACCCTCGTAGATCAAGCCAACCTCAGAACCGAAGTTCTTGCCGTAGTCCTTCTTGTAAGAAGCAGAGATAAGCAAGCGGTTAGGAGCCACGTAGGTACCATAACCCAACTCCTTATCGTTGTTACCGTTTACAGAGTAACGGTTGTTGTAGTAGGCAGAAGAAACCTGGTCGCCTACACCATCACCATAAGACTTAGCCTTTGAATAGGTGTAAGATGCAGAGAGGTTCAAACCGAATGCAAACTTCTTAGCCAAAGATGCAGTGATTGAGTAGTAGTATGCCTTATGACCAGCGTTTGTAATCATATAAGGGTTGATAGATGAGTTGCGTGAATACCACTTACGCTTGTCACCAGGAGCCAACTCTGTATATGACTGTCCATCCCAATAACGGTCGATGTTCACTACCGTAGCAGGATTGAACTCACGGCTGTAGATACCCTCCAGAGAGAAGTCAACATCGTAAGGCAACTTGGCATCCAATGCCAAAGAAGTCTTCCAGGTAGCATTCATCTTCAAGTCCTTGTCGATGATGGTAGGAGAAGAAGGAGCTGCTGCATCATCACGGTTAACAGCCAAGCCCTGCTGCTTCAATACATTTACCTGCTCATCACGGCTAGCATAGAACTTATCCATCAAATATTTAGCACCCTTGTCAGATGGAGTATTATAATAATAGGTGTACTGACCGCAACCAGCGTTACCTACAGCAGATACGAGCCAGACGAAAGGCAGACGACCGATGAAGTAACCTGTACCACCACGGAGCACCAACTTGTGATTGCCGAGGATATCCCAGTTGAAACCTACACGAGGAGAAACTGTCAAAGGAGCATCAGGAAGCTGATCGGTAGTGTACTGAGACTCTACACCAGCATCGTTCTTCCACTTCAAGGCTGCGAAGGCCTTGTTGTAGTTGTTCTTCAGCTCTGGATAGATAGGCAACTCGAAACGCAAACCTGCTGTAAGGCGGAAACGGTCTGAGAAGTTAACCTGATCCTGAACATAAGCAGAGAACTGGTTGTACTTCATGGTAGCGTTAAACTGGCTTGAACCATCCATAGGGAAGGTAACACCATAGCTTCTAGGAGCCTTGCCGTTCATGAAATCGTCCATAGACTCGAACACATAGTAACCTGCAGAAGCAGCACCGAAGCCGTTGGTAGCCTCGTTGGTCTCAAACTGGAGACCAGCGGTGAAGTTCTGGATACCCATGGCCCATGAAGCCTCATCTGTAGCAACGAAAGTCTTCACCTGTCGCAGGTTACCCTGAGTAAACGGATCAGGACCGAAGCCCATGTAGTAAGAACCATTCTTCAGAATATCTACAGTTGGGAACATACCACCTACATAAGTACGTGGCTCATCCTGATAAGAGTAAGTAGCACGGAGTACATTGCTTACACCACCCCACTTAGAGTTCCACTCAGCAGCGAAAGAAGTAAAGTTCTTCTCCTGATAATAGCGTGCACTCTCGAAGTAGAGACCTGCATTAGCTGTACGACCCGACTGAGACTTACCACCTGTAGCATCCTCACCACCAGGATAAATGACAGAATCCTTGAATGGAGTGGTTGAGCTAGATGGAGCTGAAGAATCCTTGTCGTGACTCTTAGAGAAACGGATGTTCAACTTGTTGTTCTCGTTGATGTTCCAGTCGATACGAGCCAGGAACTTGTATGATGGAGTATCAAGAGAATATCCCTGATAACGACCTGGGTTGTAACCATAGGTCTTGTGGAGGAAGCTGAGCATATTGTCCATATCGCTCTGCAATGGGCGATGAACAGTACCTGATGATGGAGACCACTCATCAGAAGCATTCACACGAGCTGTACCAGAAGGACCAGCAGAGATGTTGCTCTGATATTCACCGTTGGCGAAGAAGAACAACTTATCCTTGATGATAGGACCACCGAAGCTGGCACCCCATGTTGTAGAATGAGACTGGAGACGGTTCAACTCGTAATCGCCCACCTTGTTACCACGCAAGTGAGAGTTGGTAGTGTACATATATGCAGTACCCTTGAAATCATTGGTACCGCTCTTGGTTACGGCGCTGATAGCACCACCTGTAAATCCACTCAAACGAACATCGTATGGAGATGAAGATACAGAAATCTGATCCAAAGCATCGAGAGAGATTGGAGATCCGTTGCCAGGGAGGTTACCACCAATACCGAAGGCGTTGTTGAACGCAGCACCATCCACAGTAACATAAGACTGACGGTAGTTACCACCACCTACAGCAAAACCGCTACCTACGTTGGCACCCTGAGGAGTCAACTTCAAGAGGTCGTTCATGCTACGTGATACGGTAGGAACAGCCTCAATCTGGTCGGCATTGATACTTGTTGTAGCACCAGCACGGTCGGTGCGCATGTTGTTGTTGCGATCAGCCACAACCACTACGTCTTCCAACTGAGCAGCATCCTCAGCCAAAGTCTCGTTCAAGACTGTGTTCTGACCAAGAGAAAGAGAAATGCCCTTTACCTGCTTGTTCTTGTAACCCACGTAGGTTACTTCCAGAACATAAGGTCCACCCGGGCGCATACCCTGAATAGAATAACGACCATCCATGTTGGTCACTGCACGATAGACTGTACCAGAAGGTTGGTGAACAGCCTTGATTGTTGCGCCAATGACATCTTCGCCATTAGCTGTAATTTTACCACTAACGCTAGATGTTGTTATCTGCGCCATTGCTGTGGTTACCATAAAGGCCAGCAAAGCCACTAATAAATGCAATCTTTTCTGCATACCTTTTATTATAAAAATTTAATTAATTGTTTGGGAAATATTCCCTCTTATATCGTTATCGAGTGCAAAATTAAACAAAAAATCTTATATAAGTGTTACAAAAGGGTGAATTTTATGC
>ERZ1034730.770-NODE-770-length-10596-cov-3.018879_pt1 | contig 10596 bp, 4 predicted proteins | sample MGYA00520650_ERZ1034730 | MGnify/ENA primary metagenome ERZ1034730 (study PRJEB33766, sample SAMN09781702) | gut metagenome | biome: gut microbiome | host: Homo sapiens | place: Madagascar | study: EMG produced TPA metagenomics assembly of the PRJNA485056 data set... | reverse complement strand
GCTGTGGGTGCTTTGATGGTATTCAATTCGGATGGACGTGGTTATTCTTATAATACCTTGAAAGGACTCCAGCGCTTTGATGTGCCATTGGTTCCTACAGGGGCAACCTCATTTGTGGCTAGCCGACTTATTGATGTGGGTAGTAGTTCTACGTATAATAAGTTTGACTGTTTGATTTCTCGTGATGGTCAGTATTATATTGGCAAGATAGCTCCTTACTTCATGGTGCCTGGAGCTGCTTCCAATGATGACACACTCCATCCTGGTGATTATCAGGTGACCGCAGCTACTGTTACGGCAGACAACTTCGTCTTGTGGGATGCCAAGAATAATCGATTCATCTATCAGTCGAATGGTGACAATGTTCCTGTTTGGAATATGGATGGACTAGCTGGCACACAGAGTTCTATGGCAGTCAAGGATGCTCATGTAGATTTCTCTTCCTTGGGTTCGTTGTCACCAGTGGGCAAGCAGGCTGTATATGCTTTCATCGCTTCTCACTCTGAGTTCTTTGAGGATGCCAAGCCACAATTCATCTTCAAGGACAATGCAGACAACTTCTATCTCTATGAGTTGACTTCTGTCGATGGTGGAAAGAATAGTAAGGCGAAGGCTACAAGAGGTGGTGACGATGAGGATGCTTCTTCTTCAGAGGCAGCTTACACCATCACAGGTCAACGTCTTACCGACTTCCATCCTGGCAGCAACTTGTCTAGCATCACTTACAACCCTTGGTTCTCTACCAACTATATCTTCTATGCCAAGGATGACCAGGTGATTCGTCACAATCTGTCGAATGGTGATGAGGAAGTAATCTATACGGCTCCAGTGGGCTATACAGTAAGCATCATCAAGTTCCGTACTTATGACTCGGAGAGTAATAGCTCCATGTCATCCAATTTCGGTGACTTGGGACTTTATCTCAGCATAGGTATGAATAAGGGAGACAATGGAGCAGTTGCTGAAATCAAACTGACTACTTCAGCCGATGTCGATGAAAGTTATAGTATGTTCTGTGACAAGGATGCTGATGGCAATGCCTTTGGCAAGATCCTTGATGTGCAGTTCGCTCACATGTATTCATTTAGTAAGGATAGTCAATGATAAATCGTATTTCAATGGCACTGCTCGCTTTGGCGAGTAGTGCTTTTCAGGTTTACGCCCAGTCTAATATGACCGTGTCGGGTAAGATAGAAGGAATACCATCTGGGCAACTTGTTTTGGTGGCTCAGGTGGGTGAGAATCAAGTGGATACCTTGGGTGCGGCTTCTTTCAAGGCACCTAAGTTTCAGTTGAAAGCGATGGTCAAGGAACCTGTCATGGCGCAGTTGGTTGTGAAAGGTTATGGTGGTGGTTTCAACTTCATTGCGGAACCTGATGCCAAGTACCAAGCTTTCCTCTGCAATGACAATAGAGCCTATGTCAAGGGAGGCGCTCTGCAAGATGAGTGGACGGCTTTCTCCAAGCGCTCGGCTGAGTTGCATGAGCAAGCTAAGGCAATGCAAGAGCGTTACGATGCTTTGAGAGCTGCCAATAAGTTCCGCAGTGCCAGTGCTACCAACGACTCTCTGCAAACGCTTCGTCAGTCGATTCATACCGAGACGCAGGCTTTCTTGCAGAAGCATGACGATGTGTTGGCTGCCTATACTTACAATAGCAATGCCTTGATGGCAGAGTTGAACCTAGAGGAAACTCGTCGCTTATATAACTCCATGGGTGAGGGGGCTAAGAATACCCCTAGCGGCAGAATCATGTTGCAGCGCATCCAACGCATGGAGAAGGTGACGCAAGGCAAGAAGGCTCCTGACTTCACTTTGCAAGACCTACAAGGCAATGTCGTTACCCTCAGTCAAGTGAAGGCGAAGGTGAAAATCGTTGACTTCTGGGCTTCTTGGTGCGGACCTTGTCGCCTCAACAATCCTTCGTTGAAGAAGATTTATGAGAAGTATCATGAGAAGGGACTGGAAATCATCAGTGTTTCGCTCGACAACGTGAAAGACCGTTGGGAGAAAGCGGTGAGCCAAGATGGATTGCCATGGATCAATGTCAGTTCCCTGAAGGGATGGAAGTGCGAGGTGGCACAGACCTACGATGTGAAGAGTGTGCCTGCTATCTTCATCCTCGATGGCGAGAACCATATCATCGCAACCAACCTCAGAGGAGATAAGTTGGATGCTTTCCTCAATGAGAAACTAACAAACAACTAACAAGATAATAATTATGAAGAAGAAAAAGATTATGTTATTAGCACTCGGCATCATGGGCGTTTTGCCACTGATGGCGCAAGGCTCCCGACATTTCACCATCGATGGTGAGATGACTCGTGACTCTATGCGTTATGAGCCGAAGGCTATCCAGAAGGTGTATCTCAAGCATATCGTCAATGGTGAGGAGGTGCTCTTGGATTCTGCTATTGTCAAGAATCGCCGTTTCCATTTCGAGGGCACTGCTCCTGAATTTACGGAGGCTGCCATGATTACGGGCTTTGACAATGGTGCAGTACAGCTTCTCTTGGAGCCAGGAAATATCAAGGTGCTTCCTTTCGATGCCCATTTCCCTACAGGTGCCAAGGCAGAGGGAACGACTAACAATGACATATTCAAGGGGTATGTCTTGTTGCACGGCAAGAATGCAGATGATGCAAAACGCAATATGGACAATTTGCGCAAGTCTTTGCCTGATAGCATCATCAAGGATGACATGAAATACATGCCATATCATAGTGCGATGTTCAATGCCAATGGCGTATATTATAAGGTAGATGTGATGGACTACTTCTTGAAGCACATCGACAGCGAAGCTGCCCTCTTTATCTTGAAGTACGACCTCTATTATATGTATAAGCCACAGGTGCTGCATGATGTCTTCATGAAGGCTATGCCTGAGAGATTGCACGAGCATCCTATCTACAAGGAATTGGCAAATCAGCTCCTTACCAACCAGATGGGAGAGGGGAGTGCCGCACCTGACTTTTCTGCAAAAGGTCTAGATGGTAAGTCTTTGTCGTTGTCTCAGTTGAAGGGCAAGTTTGTCTTCTTGGACATCTGGGCTTCCTGGTGTGCGCCTTGTCGCCGTGAGATTCCTTTCGTGAAGCAAGCATTGGCTGAGGCTGCCTCTTCCGACAACTTCAAGGTGCTCAGCTATTCCATCGACAGTAAGAAGGACGAGTGGGTGAACTGCATCAACAAGAATCAGATGACCGACAAGAACTGGATTCATGTCTCTACCTTGAAGGGATGGGGCTCCGACATCGTACGTCTTTACAATGTGCGTGGTGTACCTCATACCGTGCTGATCGACCCACAGGGAAACATCGTCAAGTTTAACTTGCGTGGCGAAGAATTGGTGAAGACAGTGAAGGACATCCTCAGCAAGCCTTTCAAGGCTAAGAAGGTTACAGCTAGCAAGGAAACTGAACTTCCTACCACAAATATGCCTAAGTATGTGGCACCTAATGATGCCGATAAGCAGGTGGCAGCTGAGTATGAGAAGATAGCCAAGCAGAAAGGTTTGTCTCCAATCAGTATGTTGGAGAATAAGTTGAAGTTCATCCTCGACCATAACAACTCTTCTTTCGCTCCATACGCATTGGAAAGAGACTTCTTCAACATTCTGGACAAGGCTTATAACCAGCGTCTCTCAAATGCTTTCTCTCCTGACATCCAAGACTCACCTTATTATAAGTCTTACGTGAACAAGGTGGCTGCTTTGTTGGAAGATGATGATAAATAAGTAACATTATGTATTTATGTTTAATTTGAAAGCTAATAAAATAGGCATTGCCATCCTCTCCTTGGGGATGACATTGCAGGTTTCAGCGCAAGGGAAGGGGAGCGACTCGCTCCTCACCACCCTCAAGCAGGAACTGAAGTATAGCATGGAGTCGCTCAGCAAGCAGAAGACGGCTCCTTATTTCATGAGTTTGCGACTCCAGGACTCCAAGACCGTGGTGGTACAGAGCAACCTCGGTGTGGCTTCCGCCGATAGTAGCCGACAGAGAATGGTGACTCCACAGATTCGACTTGGTAGTTACGAACTCGATAACTTCAAGTACAACAATCAGGGTAGCGGAGCTACCGGACATAATGCTCGCAATGGACAGGGCGTGCTCATCCCACTGAGCGGACAGGTGATTCCTGCCATGCGTCAGGCTATCTGGAAGGAGACACTCCGCCGATATGACGTGGCTCTGAGCTACCTGGAACAGGCGAAGTCGAAGACCTTGACCGGCCAGGACAACGAGGACAAGGCTCCTTGCTTCTCCAAGGCTCCCGTGGAATCCTACTACGAGGAGGACCTAGCTGAAGGACTGAAGCACATCGACATCAACTTCTGGAAAGACCGCTTGAACAAGATTACCAACGTCTTCAAGCAGTATAAGAACATCGAGCAGGGTACTGCCAATATCCAGTTTGAGGTATATCGCAACTACTTCGTCAATACCGATGGCTCTGAAATCGTGCAGAACCGCCGTGTAGCTCGTGTCATGATTTCCGCTTCGGTGATGGCTCCTGATGGCATGAACTGTCCGCTCAACCTGGACTATCTCTCCTATACCCTCGAAGACTTCCCAAGCGAGGCTCAGATGATAGCTGACGCTAAGAACATGGTGGAGCGATTGGAGGCTCTTCGCAATGCACCTATCGCCGACCCATATACCGGTCCTGCCATCATGTCGGGTCCTGCCAGTGGTGTCTTCTTCCATGAGATTTTCGGTCACCGTTTGGAGGGTCATCGCATGAAGTCGGGTGGTCAGACCTTCAAGAAGATGATAGGTCAGAAACTCTTGCCTGAGACTTTCAATGTGTTCTGTGACCCTACCTTGCAGTACTATCATGGCAATGCCTTGAATGGTTACTACAAGTATGATGATGAGGGCGTGAAGGCGCAGAAGGTGATGAACGTGACAAACGGCGTGCTCACCAACTTCTTGATGAGCCGTGTACCGCTCGATGGATTCCCTGTGAGCAATGGTCACGGTCGAATGGTAGGTGGCAATGACCCTGTGTCTCGCCAGTCCAACTTGATCGTGGAGACCACCAAGCCATACACCGACGAGCAGCTTCGCAAGATGCTCATTGATGAGGCTAAGAAGCAGAAGAAGCCTTACGGATATTTCTTCAAGACGGTGACAAGTGGTTTCACCTTCACGGGTGAGGGTGGTAGCTTGAACTCCTTCAATGTGACCCCTATCGAGGTATATCGTGTGTATGTGGACGGCAGAAAGGACGAGCTCGTAAGAGGCGTTGACCTCATCGGTACGCCGCTCTCTATGTTCTCCAACATCATGGCTGCCAGCAATAGCGTGAGTACCTTCACGGGTGTCTGCGGTGCAGAGTCGGGATGGGTGCCAGTATCTGCTTCCTCTCCTGTGATTTTCGTAACGAAGATCGAGACACAGCGTCGTCAGAAGGACAATCAGAAGGCTCGTGTGCTCCCTGCTCCTGAGGTGAAGAACTTGACGGCGCAGGATGACAAGACCATCTTCGAGGCGATGTCTGATGAGTTGCAACGCTCCCAGAAGCAGTTGGCTTACCCAGGTTATCCTCATCCTTTCTATATCGACTATAATATTGCTCGAAGCCAGGATGTGTCTGTCAATGCGAGCCTCGGTGGTATCATCGAAGACAAGGTTTATCCTGTCTATGCGCTTGCGAGCGTGGGCATGAAGATAGGTGATTACAAGCTCAATAGCGATATGCAACCAGGGCAGTTGTCTTCGGCTTCCTTGACCAGCGAGGTGAACTATGACAACATCCGTCGTGAACTCTGGAAGGTTTCCGACATAATGTACAAGTACAGTTTGAACTCTTTCGCTTACAAGCAGAACTTCCTCCAGAACAATCCTACCCCAGAGGAGGAGAAGGACATTCCTGACATGCTTCCGATGAAGGCGAACGAGAACATCACCGCCCAGCAGAACGAGGCTATCAGCCATGACAAGGTGCGCAGAATCGCACAGACGCTCTCTGCCATCTTCTTGAAGTATCCTAGCATCTACAATACGAGAGTGAACGTGCATTGCAAGAACAATGACATCTATCGCCTCAACACCGAGGGTATCAAGCAGAAGGCTTGCAATGGCTATGCCGAGGTGTATGTGACTGCCCGGATTCGTTCCAACTGCGGTTCGGTGATTGGCGACCACTTCCATCGTGTGTTTACCTCAGAGAAGGAACTGGACGAGACGGCTCTCTACAAGGAGGTCGTTGAGTTTGCCGACAGAATGATGGCTGTGAAGGATGCCGAGTCTGTGGGTGACTATTATATCGGTCCGATGATGTTTGAGGGCGATGCCGTGCCAGAAGCTGTGGTGAAAGGTATCTATCGTATCATCGTCTCCAAGCGTACCACCAAGGACAACAGTGGCATGGGTAGCCTCATCTTTGGTAAGCGCATCATCGACAAGAAGTTCTCGCTCACCCAGAAGGCGGGTATGCCTACTTATAAGGGAATCGGCTTGTTGGGTTACTATCAGCAGGATGCGGACGGAGAGGTTCCTCAGCCATCTCTCAGTATCATCAAGAATGGTATCTTGGAGCAGCTCATCTCAGGTCGCACCCCTTCGCTCAACAGTATGGCTTCTACAGCCAACGAGCGTTTCATCCTCGACCCTAATCGTGTGATTGGTACCAATGTGGTGCCTGGTGTTGTCACCTTGACCAGTGCATCCAGCATGCCGATGAGCAAGATGAAGCAGGCACTCTGCAAGGAGGCGAAGGCGCAAGGCTTGTCTTCTGCTTACATCGTGAGACAACCTGCCGGTTGCACGGCTTCTCTCTACAAGGTGGATGTGAAGACGGGTGAAGAGAAGATGGTGATAGTGGAGGACAATCCTACATTGTCGAAGTCTGATTTCATGCATGTCATCGGTACATCCAGCGAGGATGTCGTGCTCAATACCATCCGCCAGGGTGTAGGCACTAGCGTGATTGCGCCTCGTGCCATCATCGTGGAGAGCATGGAGAAGTACTTGAAGAAGGCTAAGGCTGACAAGCCTTTCGCCATCAAGAATCCTTTGGAGAAATAAGCATACAATCGCCTCTAGTCGTCAGTTGGCTAGAGGCGATTTCGTTACAGTGTTACACTTTGAGATAAATCAATTTTGCTTGATGATAAAACAACGGCTAGCCTTCCTCTGAGAAAGCTAGCCGTTGTTGCGCCTATGCCAAGTCGTAGAGTTGTCAGTCGCAAGTCGTAGAGTTACGAGTGTTAAAACTACGAGTTAGGATTTTTAACAGTTGTTTTTAGTTCTTTAATATGCCTATTTCCCGACCGGGATGACATAGTATTCTCTATCTACATCATAGTCCAGGATCCATTGGTCGAGGATGACGTGGTCGTCGAGTGCCTGAATCTCGATGCTGTGATTGCCGCTAGGCAGGGTAACATAGAAATTGCGGAGGGTTTGGCCTCGCCATAAGTCCAACTTCCATTGCTTGCCATTATAAGCCTCATTGATTTCTAGCTCCACAGGCTCGGCGTGGTCGATGCTCACGCTTACTCGCATGTTCTTCACGCCCGACATGTAGTTGGGGATGGCGGCGAGCGTGAATCGAGCATCACCGCTCTGAGAGGTATAGAATGTGTAGTTGAGGCTTGCACCCTTTGGCAGTTTCACGGCTCGATTGCTATGACCTAGGAGAGAGAGGAGTTGGATCGACTCCGATGATTTCTTGCTCATGCTGTTGGCATCGGCTCCCTTTACGCTAGGTGCAGGTGTCGTGGTCGTCCAATCGCAAGCATTCTTGGCGATGACATCGCTCTTGTAGTTGTTCAATGGCTTGAGGTCCTCTGTGCGATTGAAGGCCTCCTTGCGATACTTCTGGATGTCGGAAGCGGAGAGCGTGCCTGGCAACGTAGGCGACTGCATCTCGGCACCATAGACGACAAGCGATGGTTGTCTATGACGACTGGCGATGGTCGTATATTGCGCATTGAGTTGCTTCAACTGGTTGTATGCCGTGAGCGAAAAGGCGGCGGCTGCCTTCGCCTCATCATCCTTGTCGAAGAGCCCCGGACGGGCAATGTGGCGTGCTTCCTGTGCCTCCAACTCCTTCTCGGCGATGAGGGCGGCAGAGAATATCGGGTACTTCACTACCTCGAAGAAACCATCCTTCTGGTCTTCGGAAATAGTGCGCTCGATGCGCTCCACCTTCGCCTTCAACTGGTCGTATGCGTAGAGATAACGCTCCAGCTCATTGCCAAACTCGCCAGAGTGGAACTCGGTGTCGCCGTATGGCATCGCCATGTAAGCTGGTTGACGGATGCTGGTCAAGCGGTAGTATTCCGCCATCAAGGGGAGGAGGTGCTTGCCGAGGTCGTTGCCAAACTGCTCGCTGAGCCATTTCTGTAGGTACAGCTTGTTGCCCATCTTCAGGGCATTCTCGTTCCAAGCCAATTCGGTCATCATCGACAGTTGGAGCATGGAGAGCTGTGGATTGGTCACGTTGGCTATCCAGGCATCATCCTCAACGTTGGCGTAGTGCTTGCCATTGGACGAAGCGGATGAATGCTTGCCACTGGAGGCATCGGAGGCGTGCGACTTGTCGTGATGTGAGCTCTTGCTCTCGTGGAAGTTCTTGTTGTCGAGGGCTTCGCGGAGCAAGCCGGGAGCCACGCATGAAAGCTGAACCTGTTCATCATCGAAGACCATCTTCACGTTGTCGATGTTTCTCTTGTGCTTCTTATGCTTCTTGCCGAGCACCTCCGTCACCTTGTAGTTCTCAGCCACGCAGAGGTCGAAGCTATCCACCACTGCCTTGTCGTAAGCGGCGTTGTGCTTGCCATCCACCTGCCATAGGGTGTTGTAGCCGAGGCGCAACATCAGTCGGGCGATGTCGCTGTAGTTCTGGTGCTTCATCCATTGGCTTCCGTTGAGTGCCAATCCCCTGAACTCGATGCGTGGCTTCATAGTCCACGTCAGGTCGGATGGAGTAGAGAGGGTGCGGCGAGGCTGAGGCTTCACGCCGTTCCATGCCGCCCAAGGCGAGACGCCAGCTTTCTGTGAGAGATTCATGATGGCGTATGCCGTGCCTCGGGCATCGCTTCCTACAACCATCAGTTTGTTGTTGCTCACGCCAATGTAGTAGGCGTCGTGGGCGGTGATGATCTTGTGGATAGGCACGCCCGACTTCTCCAGGGCAGAGAACTCCTTGTTGGTGAGCATGTCGAGCTGGTATATCTGGAGGGGAGCGCCTGCCTTCTGTTTGGCTGCAAGCCCCGTCACAGCCTTCATGTCGCTCTCAAACATGTCGAGAGCTTTCTTCACCACGGTCGATGTGTTGGCGTTGACCGAGTAGGTCACTCTGCCGTTGCCATCCGTCCAATAGATGCATGAGGGCGCAGTTTGCACTTCGGTCTTCTTGACCTTGGTGGATGCCTCCTTACTCTTGCTGAAAGCACCGTTTCGATGGCTGACTGTTGATGCAGTGATGTCTTGACAGGACAAGCAAGCTAAGCCCAGGACAAAGCTGAGCCATATCTTCTTGTAATTCATTTTCTTCTAGTTTTATGATGTTGTATTACAGAGGCATCTTGCGATTCTCTGTGAGATAATGTGATTTCTGCAAAGATACACAAAAGTGTTTAATATCTGAAATTATTTAGCTTTTATTTGTTTATTACATAATTTATTGGTATTTTTGCAAAGTTATCTGTGAAGGATGGCATAGCTTTTGCTTGCATCACGCAGATATTTAAGACTGAATATTCACAAGTAAATCAAAAGTTGATAATGACATTATATCCTAAATTGATAGAAGAGGCTCTCGCCACGGTGATCTACCCTGGTACCAAGAAGAACCTCATAGAGAGCGAGATGCTGGCTGATACGCCTAGCATCAACGGCATGAAGGTGAAGGTGGTGTTGCTTTTCCCTCGTGACACCGACCCATTCCTCAAGAGTACCGTGAAGGCGGCTGAGGCTGCCATCCACTACCACATCTCCAAGGAGGTGGAGGTGGAAATCGTCACGGAGTTTAAGTCGGCTCCACGTCCAGAGGTCGGCAAGTTGTTGCCACAAGTGAAGAACGTCATTGCCGTTAGTTCGGGCAAGGGTGGAGTGGGCAAGAGTACTGTCTCTGCCAACTTGGCCATCGCCCTCGCTAAGTTGGGCTATAAGGTAGGTTTGCTCGATACCGACATCTTCGGTCCTTCCATGCCAAAGATGTTTGGTGTGGAGGAAGAACGTCCTTACTCAGTTCACAAGGATGGCAGAGACCTCATCGAACCTATCGAGAAATATGGTGTGAAGTTGCTCAGCATCGGCTTCTTCGTGAGTCCTACCACGGCTACCTTGTGGCGTGGTGGCATGGCTTGCTCGGCCTTGAAGCAGCTCATCGCCGATGCCGACTGGGGTGACTTGGATTACTTCATCCTCGATACACCTCCTGGCACCAGCGACATCCACTTGACGCTTCTTCAGACGCTTGCCATCACGGGTGCTGTCATCGTGAGCACGCCTCAGCAGGTGGCTCTCGCCGATGCTCGCAAGGGTATCGACATGTATCAGAATGACAAGGTGAACGTGCCTATCCTCGGACTGATAGAGAACATGGCTTACTTCACGCCAGCCGAGTTGCCAGAGAACAAGTA
>ERZ1034730.767-NODE-767-length-10624-cov-4.608005_pt1 | contig 10624 bp, 9 predicted proteins | sample MGYA00520650_ERZ1034730 | MGnify/ENA primary metagenome ERZ1034730 (study PRJEB33766, sample SAMN09781702) | gut metagenome | biome: gut microbiome | host: Homo sapiens | place: Madagascar | study: EMG produced TPA metagenomics assembly of the PRJNA485056 data set... | reverse complement strand
GCCCCCGCCCCGGGCGGCGGCGGCGCAGCAGCCCTCGTGGGCGCGGCAGGCGTCGCGCTGGGCAATATGGTGGGAGATCTCACCACCGGCAAAAAGAAATACTCTGCCGTGGAAGAAGAGATCCTGGCGCTGAATGCCCGTGCTGAAACCCTGCGCAAACGGCTGGAAGCCCTCGTGCAGGCTGACGCCGACGCATTCACGCCTCTGGCGGCGGCCTACGGCCTGCCCAGAGAGACGCCCGAACAGCAGGCCCGCAAGGCCGCTGTGCTGGCCGAGGCGTTGGACGGGGCCTGCGCCGTGCCGCTGGACATCATGGACGCCTGCTGTGAGGGCATCCGTCTTGCGGCCGATTACGCCGAAAAAGGCAGTGTGCTGGCTGTCTCAGACGCAGGCTGTGCGGCACTGTTCTGCAAGGCCGCACTTCAGGCGTCGGCTCTGAATGTCGCCATCAACACAAAGCTCATGACTGACCGCGCCCATGCCGCCGCGCTGGACGAAAAAGCGGCCCGGATGCTGGCGGAATATGTGCCGCTGGCCGACGAAGTCTACCAGTCCGTAGCAAGCCGCCTGCGGGCCTGATCCAGAGAAAGGGAACGTATATGTCTACCATTTTGAAGGGTGCGCCCGTCGTGGCCGCCATGAACGAAGCAAATGCCGCCCGCTGCGCCGCACTGCGGGAAAAGGGCGTTGTCCCCACGCTGGCCGTCGTCCGGGTGGGCGAACGCCCCGATGACCTCTCCTACGAGAAAGGCGTCATGGCCCGCTGTGCAAAAGTGGGCGTCGAGGTGAAGCAGTTCCTTCTGCCCGCCGACGCTTCGCAGGAAGAGTTGCTGCGCGTCATTGCCGGCATCAACGCAGACGCCGCCATCCACGGCTGTCTGCTCTTCCGCCCCCTGCCCAAACAGTTTGGTGACAGGACCATCCGCGCCGCACTCTCGCCCGAAAAGGACATTGACGGCATCACCGACGGCTCGCTGGTCGGCGTCTTCACCAACACTGCCGTCGGCTACCCGCCCTGCACGGCGCAGGCTTGTCTTGAAATTTTGAAATTCTACAATGTTCCCCTCTCCGGCAGGCGGGCCGTCGTCGTGGGACGCAGCCTCGTGGTGGGCAAGCCCGCAGCCATGATGCTGGACCGGGAAAACGCCACCGTCACCCTCTGCAACTCCCGCACCCAGAACCTGCCCGATGTCTGCCGTGAGGCCGATGTTGTGGTGGTGGCCATGGGCAAGATGGGCTTTATCGGCGCAGAGCATCTGCGGGCCGGTCAGGTCGTCGTGGATGTGGGCATCCATGTCAACGAGGAAGGCAAACTCTGCGGTGACGTCCGCTTTGGCGAGGCAGAGCCGGTGGTGGAGGCCATCACCCCCGTCCCCGGCGGCGTCGGCACCGTGACGACTTCCGTGCTCGTGAGCCATGTGGTGGAGGCGGCAGCGAAAGCTGCATCATAATAACCTCTCCGTCACGCCTGCGGCGTGCCACCTCCCCTAATAGGGGAGGCTTTGGCAGTCCCCTCGAAGTAAACGGTTTCGCCAGAGGCTCCCCTACTAGGGGAGCTGTCGAGCAAAGCGAGACTGAGAGGTTTATTCCCCTATACACCAAAAGCGCCCGGCGGATACCCGCCGGGCGCTTTTGGCATTGACAGAACAATGACAGGGGAATAATTGGGAAATTGGAATAGGTCTTAGTTTATGCGGCCTTTGCCGGGGCAAAGACCAGAGCCTTCTTGCGGCGGTTCTGCATTGCGCGCACCACGCAGCTCAGGGTGAAGTTGATAATGAAGTAGATGACGCAGGCCGTGCCGAACAGCACCATGACGTCGGAGACGTTCACCGTGCCGAGACCGTTGTAAGTACCGGCGGCGCTCAGCAGCTGGCGGATGCGGGCCATCAGCTCGATGGTGGCCACGTTTGCCAGATAGGAGGAGTCCTTGATGGTGGTGATGACCTGGCTGAGCAGGGTCGGCACGATGTTGCGGTAAGCCTGCGGCAGGACGATGTAGAGCAGCACCTCAGCGGTGTTGAAGCCCTGTGCATAGCCGGCCTCGAACTGGCCCTTGGACACGCCGTTCAGGCCGCCGCGGACGATCTCGGCGATGACGGAGGAGTTGAAGAGGATGAGGGCCAGAGCGGCCTTGAACAGAAGCTTCATCTCCACGCTGGTCAGGCCGAACATCTTGCGGGCGAAGAAGCCCGGGCAGGGGCAGAACACCACACAGATGAAGATCCAGAGCAGGTAGGGCGTGTTGCGGAACAGCTCGATGTAGGCGGTAGCGAACCAGCCGAGGATGCGGGTCGGACCCTTTTTGCAGTAGGTGCGGGCCAGCGCCAGCAGAGAGCCCACGATGAGGCCCATGATGACGCCCAGCACCGAGATGATGCAGGTGAAGGCCACGCCGCGCAGCAGGTAGAGCATGACGCCTTCTCTTGTCAGGATGGAAAGGCTTGCAGCAAGCGTCTTCATATCAGGCAGCCTCCTTCAGCTCTACTTTCTTGGCAGCGGTCTTGAGACTCGTGTTCACACGGCCTTTGCGCTCCTTGAGGGAAGCCTCCCAGCGGGCTGCCAGCGTGGACAGCGGGAAGCAGACCACGAAGAAGATGAGGCCGCAGACGATATAAGCGGGGGCGTATGCGCCGCCGGTGGAAGCACCGGTGACGAAGCTGTAGGTCACGCTGATGAGGTCAGCGCCGCCCACGATGTAGAGGCAGGAGGTGTTCTTGAAGAGGTTGACCACCTGGTTGACCATCGGAGGGAGCATCACGGGGATGCTCTGGGGCAGGATGATGTAGCCCATCCGCTGCAGATAGTTGAAGCCCTGCGCCTGTGCGGCCTCGAACTGGCCCTTCGGCACAGACTCGATGGCGGCGCGGACGACCTCGCCCATGTAAGCGCCGGTGTAAACGCCCAGTGCAATGATGCCGGTGCGGATGACACCGAGGCTCACGCCTGCAAATGCCAGCGCATAATACAGGAAGCACAGCTGCAGCAGCAGCGGGGTGTTCTGGACGAACTCGACGTAAATGCGGGCGATGATGCGCAGCAGCTTACTGCCGCTGGTGGACATCAGGCCCAGCGCAGCGCCGATGATGAAGGCCAGCGCCAGTGCGCAGACGGCGGTCTGCAGCGTGTTGCCCAGACCCAGCAGAAAACTCTCACGATGCGTCCAGACGGTGGACCAGGACTCTAACGAAAACAAGCCAGACATGGCAAACTCCCCTTTCCCTACGCTCTCTTGGTTCTGAAAAGTCTGGGCTTAATCCAGACCGTTGTCTTTGATGAGCTGCTCGATGGTGCCATCTGCCAGCCAGCCCTTGACGAGGTCGTCGCACAGGGTGGAGAAGTCGCTGCCCTTCTTGGTGGCGACGCCATACTCCTGCGGGCTGAACTCAGCGTCAATGTAGCTGCGGCCCTCGGTCTTGTAGATGGCGAGGATGGACTTATCGACGCAGAAGCCCTGCACTTCGCCTGCGCTCAGTGCGGTGCTGATGGCGGGATAGTCGTCGTACTGACGGAAGGAGATGCCCTCCTTCCAGGTGTCGGCGTTGAAGGTGTCGGCGTCGAAGTTTGCGCCGTCCAGCACGCCCTCGTCGATCATGGCCTTGACCAGAGCACGAGCGGAGGTGGAGCCGGAGGAGACGCCCACGACCTTGTCCTTCAGGTCAGCCAGACCCTTGATGCCGGTGGAGTCCTCCACCAGAACGGAAACGTAGTCGGTATAGTAGGGGGTGGAGAAGTCCCAGGTCTTCTTGCGCTCTTCGGTGATGGTGAAGGTAGCCAGAACGGCGTCGATGTCGCCGGAGTCCAGCAGCTCGCCGCGGGTGGCGGCGGTAACTGTGGTGAACTCAACGTCCACGCCGAGGTGCTCTGCGATCATCTCTGCGAGGCTGTCCTCGAGGCCCTTGTACTCGCCGGTGAGGGTATCCTGGAAGCTGAAGCCTTTAACTGCGTTCTTGACGCCCACCTTCAGCACACCGCGGTCCACGATGGCCTGGGTGTCAGCGCCCAGTGCTGCAGTGGAAGCGGCCGTGCTGCCGGCGGCAGAAGATGCCGTAGAGGCTGCGGCGGAGCTTGCAGAGCCGCCGCAGGCGGTCAGGGCAGCAGCAGCGCCCACCAAACCAGTGACTTTCAGAAAATCACGACGCGAGATCTTTTTCATAATAAACCACTCCTCTTTGTTTTTTCGGCCCGAGCGGCTTTCCCTGTCCGCTCCGAAAACGGCCTGTTATCAACAACGGCGTCTCACCACAACTTGTGAGTCCCTGCCGTGTCAACCTTTGTTGTTCGTCCTCTCAGCGGACGATCTTGCTCAGGAACTGCCGGACGCGCTCGTTCTTGGGGTTGGTGAAGAAGTGCTCCGGTGTGCCTTCCTCAATGATCTGGCCGTCCGCCATAAAGACGATACGGTCGGCCACGTTTCGTGCAAAGCCCATCTCGTGGGTGACGACAACCATTGTGATGTTCTTCTCGTGTGCCAGCTTTACCATGACATCCAGCACTTCCTGAATGGTCTCAGGGTCGAGGGCCGAAGTCGGCTCATCGAACAGGATGATCTTGGTCTGTGCGCAGAGGGCGCGTGCAATGGCGATGCGCTGCTGCTGGCCGCCGGACAGCTGCGGAGGGTAGACATTCGCTTTGTCCCGGAGGCCGACGACCTCAAGATAATGATATGCCAGCTCTTCGGCCTCTGCCTTGGTCTTGTGATGGAGCTTCATGGGTGCCAGCGTCAGGTTTTTGAGCACCGTCATGTGGGGGTAGAGGTTGAACTGCTGGAAGACCATGCTCATGTTGTCGCGGACGATCCTGGTCTTGTTCTTGTTGGTCAGCTCCTGACCGTCGATGTAGACGTGGCCGCTGGTCGGCTCTTCCAGAAAGTTCATGCAGCGGACGGTGGTAGATTTGCCGCTGCCGGACGGTCCGATAATGACCAGCTTTTCGCCCTCGGCGACCTCGAGGTTCACGTCTTTGAGGACGTGCAGGTCTCCGAAGTACTTGTCAACGTGTTCGAGTTTGATCACTGTGATCCCCGCCTTTCCCTATCCTGTTCTGTCGTCCGTGCTCCAGCGCCGCGGACAGCGCATCTTGTGCGGCTTTCCCGAACCGCACACAAAAACGAAAAAATAAAAAAGGCGCAAAGTGAATATATCCACTTAAGCGCCTTTGCTTTCGTTGGTTAAAGTATAGTCTTTTTCCGCTTGACTTTCAATCCATAAAGTGCAACAAAAATCAGAGCGGGTCAATCTGCATTTTGGAAAGCTGCACAAACATCGTACTTAAAATCCGTAAATCAGCGGGTCATCAGCAGGAGCAGCGCCGATGCGACGGCCTGCAGGATGAGCCAGCGGGCCACCACCTGCTCGTCGCTCCAGCCCATGCGCTTGCGCACATGGTCGTGCAGCGGGGTGAGGGTGTTCTTGAGGATGCTGATGTGGAGGAAGCGCTTGAAGCTGATCTTCAGGATGCCGAGGCTGCCGTCTACGACGAACACCAGCGCCGCCAGCAGGAAGGCGAACGGGTGGCCGCTCTTGAGGGCCAGGATGGCGAGGAAGAAGCCCATGGCGCGGCTGCCGGCGTCGCCCATCAGGAGGCTGGAAGGCTTTGCGTTGGACCACAGGTAGGCCAGCAGTGCGCCGATAAAGACGATGGCAGCGGTGGAGTAGTCACCCAGCTCCTCGCCGTAAGCCAGCAGGAAGGTGCCGATGCTCACCACCGCGAGGCTGGCAGACAGGCCGTCCACGCCGTCGGTGCAGTTGACCACGTTGATGCTGGCCCAGATGAGGATGACGATGAGCAGCAGGTAGAGCGGATAGGCAATGGTGAAAGTAGTTCTCAGGAAGTTGACGCTCGTGCCGTTGAAGTTCAGGTAGGTAACACCTGCCACCACAGCAATGACGAAGTCGATGAGGCCCTTCTTGTACTCGTTCCAGGCCGTCTCGGAGGCGTCGTCAAAGTAGCCCGACAGCATGGAGGCGATGAGCAGAACGGTATAAATAAGGTACTCTACCTTAAAAGGCACCACCGCCAGCGTCACCAGCGCGATGCAGAGCACAAAGATGAGTCCGGAACCCCGGGCCTTGCCCTTGGAGAGCTCGCCGTTGACGGCGAAGGCACGGCCATGGTCGTGGGGGAGCTTGTCGTGAAAGACCGAGTCCATCAGGGCGGTCAGGGCAAACGCCAGCAGGAACGCCAGCGCGTCCACGGTCTGCTGGCCGGTAGCTGAAATAAGCTGCAGCATATTTTGAACCTCTTTCAATGATATTCTTCTTACTCCGAGAGTGTATCACGCCAGAGCCAAAAAATCAATCGCCCGGTTTGACAATCTTCCTCCCCGTGCCTATAATAGTAAGACCGCTTATCAACACAGAAAACAGGAGACGACATGACACTTTCTTTGGAGCAGCTCTCGGCCCGGATGCGGCAGGGCGAGGACATCCCGCTGTCCGACACGGCCCGCATCGCGCTGGCGCTGAGCATCCCTTCCATTCTGGAGCAGCTGGTGGTCACGGCGATGGAGTACATCGACGCCGCCATGGTGGGCCACATCGGCGCAGAGGCCACCGCCGCCATCGGCATCGTCAGCTCGAGCACCTGGCTGCTCCACGGCATCCTTGTGGGACTGTACACCGCATTTTCGATCCAGATCGCCCAGTACCTCGGGGCCGACCGCCAGCAGGACGCCCGGGGTGTGCTGCGGCAGTCCATGCTCTTCAACCTCATCCTGGGTCTGGGCGCTGCGGCTTTCGGTGTCGGCATCAGCCGCTTCCTGCCCGGGTGGCTGGGGGCGGACATCTCGCTCCAAGCCGATGCCAGCGCCTACTTCGCCATCTGGTCGGCGGCCCTCCCCTTCACCATGGCGATGGGGATGTATAGCGCCATGCTCCGGGCCACCGGCGACGCCCTGACCCCCGGCCTCATCAGCGTGCTGGTCTGCGCGCTGGACGTGGTGTTCAACTTCTTCCTCATCAACCCCACCCGGCAGCTGGTGCTGTTCGGCCAGAGCGTCACGGTCTGGGGTGCCGGCCTCTCTGTGCCGGGCGCAGCGCTGGGCACGGCTCTCTCCACCGTCGTGGGCGGTCTGCTGGCGCTGGGCGTCCTGCTGCTGCGGGACGGCCCGCTTTGCATCCGAAAGCCCGGCAGCTGGCGCATCACCTCCGCCTGCCTGCGCAACCTCTGGCGGGTGGGTACACCGCTGGCCGCTGAGCGTGCGGCCCTCTCGTCGGCACAGGTGCTGCTCGTCCGTATCGTCTCGGGCCTCGGCACGGTGGCCATCGCGGCCAACAGCCTCGGCGTCAGCGCCGAGGGCCTCTGCTACATGGCAGGCTACGGCATTCAGGACGCCTCCATCGCCCTCATCGGGCAGGCCGTCGGCGCCCACCGCCGGGACATGGCGAAGCGGTTCGCCTGGCTCTGCACGGCAATGGGCATGGGCATCATGGCCCTGTCGGGCATGGGGCTCTGGCTCTTTGCCCCGGCCCTCATGGGCATCTTCACGGCAGATGCCGCCGTCATCGCGCTGGGTGCGCAGGTCCTACGCATCGAGGCCTTCGCCGAGCCGATGTTCGGGGCCAGCATCGTAGCAAGCGGCGCGATGCAGGGCGCAGGCGACAGCACAGGCTGCTTTGTGCTGAACCTGTTCAGCATGTGGGGCGTCCGGCTCACCCTCGCCTTCCTGCTGGCTCCCCGGCTGGGCCTCGTGGGCGTCTGGGCCGCCATGTGCATCGAGCTCTGCATCCGGGGCGCGCTGTTCCTCATTCGGCTTGCAAGGGGCAAGTGGCTCGATAAAGGAGCACTGCAATAAAAAAATAAACCTCTCCGTCATCGCTTCGCGATGCCACCTCTCCTACCGAGGAGAGGCCTTGGCAAAACCGGGAACTTTCCCTTTTCGCCAGAGGCTCCCCTCGATAGGGGAGCTGGCAAAGCCAAAGGCTTTGACTGAGAGGTTTTTCTTTTAATTACTTGCGGCCATGCAGGATGGGAGACAGGGGCTTATAGATGATCATGCAGAGCACGGCGTCCAGCAGACCCTTGACCAGCGTGAAGGGCAGGTTGAAGATGACGAGGCACTTCATGAGACTGTCGGCAGAGGGCAGGATGGCCTGATACATGCCGAGGATGGCCTCCAGCGGCATATGGTAGAACTCCACATAGGCCGGATAGGTGATGAAGTAGTTGGAGGGTACGCTGAACAGGGCCATTGCGGCGGCACCCGCTATCGCGCCGAGGATGGCAGTCTTGCGGCTCTTATGATGCTTGTAGATGAAGCCCGCCACAGCGGAGAAGACAGCGCCCAGCATAAAGTTGCACAGCTCGCCGACACAGGCAGTGCTGGTACCCTTGATGACGATGTGGAGCAGGTTCTTCATGAAGCTGATGACCACGCCGTACACCGGGCCGAGGGCGAACGCGCCCAGCAGGGCGGGCAGGTCGGAGAAGTCCATCTTGACGAAGGACGGGATGAGCATCGGGATGGGGAACTCGATGAACATCAGGATGAACGCCACTGCGCTAAGCATGGCGGCAACGGTCAGGTTGTGGGTCGTATCTTTTCTCATAATTTTCCTCCCGGGGCGGCTGCCCCATTCAAATAAAGACTGGAAAGCCCTTTTCTCGCTCGCTGAAACCGGGAAGACAAATGAAAACGCGCCCTGCCATAGCTTACACTATAACAGGGCGCGCACAAACAAATCAAATTGTCTGCCGTTTCTTGCATCCGGACTATACCGTTGGCCCCGGAGTCTCACCGGGTCAGCACTCTTTGGGAGTGGTCGCGGGCTGTACCGCCAGTGGGGAATCACACCCCGCCCTGAAACGAACTTTCTTCGCAGAGTATAACGCGGCAGGTTTGTCTTGTCAAGCCCTTTTATGCATTTTTTAACAAGCCGTTTCCGATTTGCACCGTCGGCTGTAATATGATATACTGATTTTATTATTCGTCAGGAAGGTATTTGTTTCTATGCTCTTCACTATCAACGATCTCGGCTTTTCCATCGCCGGGCTGCTGCTGGAAGGCTGGCTGGCCTTTGCAGCCCGGTGCATCTGTGCGCTGGCCCTGCTGTTCATCGGCTGGGTCGTCAGCCGCTGGCTGCAAAAAAACCTCTTCCCCCGCCTGCTGAAGCGCAGCTGGCACTTTGCCTTTACGCACCCCCTGCTGGAAAGCTTTGCCCGCCCGGCGGCCCGCATCGCGTGGTACACCGGCATGTATCTGGCCCTGCGCAGCCTGCCCTGGGCCATCCCCGGCCTTGCGGCCCTGCTGCTCAAAGCCTATCGGATGATGCTGGTCTTCCTCATCGGCACCGGCTTCTACCACGCTTCCGGCATCGCGGCTCTGCTATTGGCCTCGTCCAGCGAAGAAGTCCGCACCAACCGCACCCTGCTCACCCTGCTGGATAAAGTATACAAAGTAGCCGTCGTGGTGCTCTGCGGCGCGACCATCGCACAGGAGAGCGGCCTGCCCGTGGGCAGCGTCGTGGCCAGTGCCGGTCTTATCGGACTTACGATCTCTCTGGCCGCACAGGATATGGCCAAGAATTTCTTCAGCGGCGTGGTCATCCTGCTGGACAAACCCTTCTCCATCGGCGACTGGATCACCGTCGGCGACGTGGAGGGCGAAGTGGTGGACATCAACTTCCGCTCCACGAAAGTCCGGGCCGTGGATAACTCCATCTACATCCTCACCAACAGCACCGTCAGCAGTGCCACCATCAACAACGCTACCCTCCGCAACAAGCGGCTCTACCGCTTCACGCTGGGCATTACCTACGACACCACCCGACCCCAGCTGGAAAAGCTGATGGCCGACCTCGACGCCATGCTCAAGGCCAGCCCCGACACCTACGAGGACACCGCCTTTGTCCGGATGACCGGCTTCGGCGACTCGAGCATCAACCTGATGGTCTCTGCCTATCTGCGCACCGCCGACCTCGGCGTGTTTTTGCGGATGCAGAACGATTTGAACCTCAACATCATGGACGTGATGAAGGCCGACGGCGTGGATTTCGCATTTCCCTCCACGACAGTCTACCTCGCAAAAGAGAACTGACAGCAAAAAAGCCGATGCAGCTGCATCGGCTTTTTTGCTACAGCGCAATATCCAGCGCCATCATGAGGGCGAACCCCAGCACCACGCTGATGACGCCCGCCGGTTCGTCCTGCTCCACGGCTTCCGGTATCATCTCCTGAGCCGTTACGCAGACCATGCACCCGGCGGCGGCGCTCATGAGCCACGGCAGAGCCGCGCTCACCCAGCCCGCGAGGGCCAGCGCCAGTAATGCCCCCAGCGGCTCCACGAGGCCCGACGCAGCACCGGCGCAGAAGGCTTTCCGTCTCCCCTGCCCGGCCTGCATCAGCGGCAGGCTCACCGCCGCGCCTTCCGGGATATTCTGCAAGCCGATGCCCAGTGCAAGGGCCAGCGCCCCGCTGACGGCCTCCGGCTCACCCTGCAGGGCCAGCGCCGCCGCAAGTCCCACCACCATGCCCTCGGGCAGATTGTGGAGAGTCACGGCCAGCACCACCCGGCCCATCCGGCCATGCTCTTTTGACCCGGTGTGCATCAGCCGCCCGGCAGCCTCTTCCAGCCGCAGCAGGCCCACAGCACCCAGCACCAACCCCACCGCCGGGGCCAGCCAGA
>ERZ1034730.765-NODE-765-length-10649-cov-5.110912_pt1 | contig 10649 bp, 13 predicted proteins | sample MGYA00520650_ERZ1034730 | MGnify/ENA primary metagenome ERZ1034730 (study PRJEB33766, sample SAMN09781702) | gut metagenome | biome: gut microbiome | host: Homo sapiens | place: Madagascar | study: EMG produced TPA metagenomics assembly of the PRJNA485056 data set... | reverse complement strand
ATATATATATATATAGGACACTTTTTAAAAACAGAACACCCCCCTCAAAAAAATAAAATTACGAAAATCCACTAAACTCTTTTCTTTTTTTCTTAAAAGACCCCCACACCTCCGGTGTAAAGTGTCCAAAATCATCATTTTTAATGGTTTTTGGCCTAGGAAAGCCAAAATATGATGGACATCCATTTTCTTCCATTTGTCCACGATTACTTTTTTGGCTTAGGAAAGCCAAAATATGATGGACACTTTTTTAAAGAAGTGGACATTTAGTAATTGGAAGTGTCTACCAGTTATCTTTTACTGTTATTGTTGTTAATAATCTTTAATGCTATACTTTAATCATAATATTTGAAAGGAGACTGATAATAATGTCATTTAATAAATTTACTACATTCAAAGTAGAAAGAGATGATGTTGAACTTTTAGATGGTAATCTTATTAAGACAGCCGCTATGAAGTTACCTGATGGATTTACTTATGATTCAGACTATCTTTATTTAAAAGTAAAGGCAGTAAGTGCTGGGGAGTATTGGGGTGATAATAAGAATAATGACTACTTCCCAGAAGCAGAACTTAAAAAATACTATAAGACTTTCTTATCTGCTCACACATTTAAAAACCATGAGAATAAAAAAATAGAAAATGCAATAGGTGATGTGTTAACTGCTGAGTGGTCAGATAAAATGAAGTGTGTTTATCTGGTAATCAGAATAGATAGAAGGATTGCCCCAACAATAGTTAGAGGTTATGAGAAAGGATTTATGACCGATGTATCAATGGGATGTAGAGTTGACCATGTAATATGCTCTTATTGTGGACAGAAGGCAAAAACAAGATTTGATTATTGCGACCATTTAAAAACTATGAAAGGTAAGATTATGGATAATGGTAAAAAGGTTTGTGAAATCAACATAGGACCTAAATTCCATGACATATCTGCTGTATTAAATGGAGCAGAAAGAACTGCTAAAGTTGAAGGTCTCTACATTCATGGAGATAAGGTGGCATTTGAAGAGGCTGGCTCTTTTGAAAAGACTGCTAGTTTTAGAGATAGCTTCTCTAGCGAAGACTTCTTTAAAACTGCCACAGAAACTCACAGAGGAGAATTAAATATGGAAGTTATAGCTTCATCTATGGAGCAAAAAAAAGAGGATACACCTAAAGATGTTGATAAGGCTAAGGAAAGCCTACAAAACAAAATTATGGGTAATGCTCTTAATGATGTAGCAAAGAAGAACCTTGATAGCCTTGAAGGTATTATTAATGTTATTAAAGCCAAATATACTAAGTATTGGGATAAATCTACCTGTGTTGGCATAGGTAAATCTTTAAGAGATATAGCTAAGTCAAATGGTGTTGCTCCAGAAAAAGCATTCGCTCAATTCTTAAAAGTGCTAGATGTTGCCGCAATAGAATTATCACCACTTGAAATGCACGATATATTCTTTGAAACTATGAATTTTGATAGCCATGATTTAAGATCACTTAAGCTTAAGAGTTCTAGTGGTGCAATATCTAATAGTGAGAAAATATCTGACTCATTAAATATCAAGGGTGTACCTACTGCAATTAAGGTTGTTAGTGCATTAAGAGATATTTGCGATACAGAAGGTTTTAGTTCTTTAGAAGATAAACCTGCGGCAAAAATAAAAGCTGTAATAATAAGAACTTCTCCAGTATCTCATTCTGATAATGGAAGTCTTGGTGAAGAGATAATGAGCAAGGTGGTTAGAGGACTTCTTGAGAGCAGAAGTAATCACAGAGGATTCTTAATGCCAAGATTATATAAGATAGCTAGTGGTGAGATTCAGCCTCAAGACAATTACTCTCATTTTGCTCCCGTTGCAATGAGTAAGATGGAAAAAGTAGCTTTTGCTCAAGATATGGTGATACCAGCAATAATGTCATCAATGCTATATTCTGCTTATCAAAATGATAGAGTTGAAAGAATTAATAGCGGTGAATTAAACGATGATATATCAAAAATGGCATTTATGATGGATGACTCTTGCTTGCTTGAGAAAACAGCAGGTAAAAAAGTGGTTAGTCCAGTTGGAGCAATAGCAGCAGGAGTACCTTTAATGTTTTCTTATTCTGCTCTTCAAAGAGCAAGAATAAATAATGGTGAACAAATTTCATCATTAAATAGATTTATTGCTGAGAACCCAACAAATGCGGCATTCCTTTCATCATTCTTGACGGCTATGGGTGCAAAGAAGATTAATAAGCACGCTCCTAAAATAGCTCAAGGGACAAAGAATGTTATTAAAACATTGTCAAAAAAGGCAGATGAAGAATATAATATGTTTAAAGACACAACAATAGATAATGCTATGAAAGATAAAGGATATACCGATGACGCTATTGGAACACTTAAATACGCATCTGTACTTAGTAGCATGGGTAGCGAAGATGTTGCAGAAGAAATGCTTGTAAATAAAGATTTAAGTTACTGTGATATTGAAGAATACTTGAAAACGGCAAGTTCTTGCTTTACAATAGAGATTGAAAAGAACGCAAGCAACCTAGCCAAGGCCGTAAGTAGATCCGTTCTAGGAGATATTGTTATGCAAAATACCAAAAAGGGGTCAGTTGCAGCCTCACTTCCTGGATATGTACTAGATGGAGTAATCTTAGCTGGTATAGGTAAGGGATTAAGTAATGCAACTAAAAACATAGAGAGAAGGGAGAATTAAATAATGTCTAGAAATTTCTTTGAAGAATTTGCTAAGAATGATTTCTTTGAAAAGAAAGCATCTGAAAATGAAAACATTAAAAATACTTTAGGAAGTATTACTCCAAGTGTACTTGAAAAACTTGCTGAAGAAATAGGAGCAATATCTGATGAAGAGGATATGACTCTTGAGCAAAAATTAGCTTCTGAAGAAGAAGAAGAAGAAGAACCTAAAGAAGATAAAGAAGCTGCAGGTTGTTCTGAAGATGAAGTAAAACAAGCGTATGAAATAGCTGAGCAAAAATTAGCAAGCGCTGGTCTTACAGTAGCAGATTATGTGTATGAAAAAACTGCAAGTGAAAGCACTGCTTTATTTGTAAGTGAAAACGCTGAGAAATTAGCTTCTTTATCCGACAAATCTACTCTTCAAGTAGCAGATGAAATATTATCAGCAATGGCTGAAAAACTAGGTTAATATATGAATAGAAATGCCAATCAACCAGTAAAATCAGTTGTTGATTTTGCTAAGACATTAAAAAAGAGTGGCATTAAAGGTAACTTCAAGGGTATAATTGATAATGCAATGTTTGAAGGAAATGGAACAGGATCTATGGTTCTTGATTTTTTAACTAGAAATAAAGCGGGAGCATCAAAAACCTATAAGAATTTTCAAAGGAAAATGACAGATATAGATATGAAAGCTGGTGGTAAAGCTTATGACTTTCTTGATAATAGAAAGTCAAGGCTTGCCAACTCCCTAAAAAAATCTTTAGTTCAAGAGCATGATATCTTAAAAAGAAAAGGGATTGATGGATTACCTGATGAATTTTTAAAAGTAAAAACAACAGGTATATTAAACCCTATTTCTAAAACTAAGGACGCTGTATTGCCAGTTATAGGCTCTATGACCGTTGCCAATCATCTTTTAACTAATAAGAAGAAAGATGGTGATTATTATGGATAAAGAAATATTAATAGAAAAAATAGCTGATTCAGTTGGTGTGAATGATAGTAAATCTTTAAACCAAACAAAAAGTACAGCGCTTAAAGTTGCTTCTCAAATGCTAAAAGTTGCTGCTGAAAAACAAAGACAACTTGAACTACAGATAGCACAATCACAGCTAGAAATAGCAAAACTCTCTTCTGAAATAGAAGGTTATAGAAGAGAGAAAGATGGATTCGCTAAACAGGCTTTAGCGGAAGAAATCTCAAACAATATGTTTGAAAAAGGTCTTATAAAAAAATCCGACATAGATAGTAAAAGCAAGGAGCTTGCTGGTATGGAAATGACTGCTTTGGAGGTTTTTGGTAACACTATTTCATCAATACCAGAAAAAACTGCCGGAGAAAGCGTTTCTGATTTGACTTTTTTATGTGGGAATAATAATATAAAAGAGAAAGAAACAATGGCCGGTGCCATTAATAGTTTTATAGTTTAAATTTAGGAGGGTTCTAAGTAATGATTAGATTTGAAAACAGATTCGATGAATATGCTTACAGAGTTGCTTCTTTACCATTAGCTGCAAGTGCTAAAGTTGAAGAAGGTCAATGGGTAACAGTAAAGAAAGGCGAACTAGTATTAGCTAATAGCACAGACAAAAAAGCTTTCATAGCAATAGGTTCTAATAGAGAAGGAAGAGATCAAGTTGCAGGTAAATTCATGAGAAAGATATCTTTCTTAGTAGGAGATTTCATGCTAACAGTTAATAATTTTGACACTGCAAAAACTTACGGAGATATGACTCCATTAAAAGTTGTTAATGGAAATTTAGCTCCAGTGGAAACAGCAGGTACAGACATAGTTGTAGCTTATGCTTTAGGGACTCCAGTAAATGGATTCTTAAGAATAGTTAGTGCTTAATAAAGGGAGGATGAATAAAGATGGCAGGATTAATGGCTATAAAAACAGCAGCAGAAACTAATGTTGCAGATTACAATGTATCGAGATTATTAGAAACTCCAGGAGCTTTTGAAAAATTTGCTTCTGAAAAATTACCAGAATTCATAAGAGAAGCAAGAGATTATGAATCATTTGGTAGACAAATATTATTAACTCACAACATCACAGGAGAAGATGTTCATTTAATTAATGGTGAACCATATGTTTACTATCCAAAAGATTTCGAATCTCACGCAGCATTCTACGGAGATGATGGTCAAATTCCAAGATACCAAATCGAAGGTGATGGAGTTAACGTTGGTATCATCACAATTGCATCAGATGATACAACTATCCACTTAAAGAGATTAATGGTTCAAAAATACAACTACTTAGAAAGAGTTAGAGAATTAAGTTCTCAAGCTATGGTTAAGGCAGAAGATACTAAGATATTAGATCTTACTGAAAAATTATTATTAGGTAATTCAAAAGATATGAAGAAGCCAGAAAATGAAGGGCAAATCGTAACTACAGCTGATGAGTTATTAGCTAAGAATCACTTAGTAATGTTAAAGAAATGTTTATCTCAACACGATGTACCATTATCTTGTTTCGTAATGAACCAAATAAGAATTGATGATATATTAACTTGGGCTACAACTGAAATAGACCAATTAACTCAAAGAGAAATTTTAGAATCAGGTGCTAAATACTCTATCTGGGGAGGAATTAAATTAATCCCTTCAAGAACAGTTAAGAGAAATGCTGTTTATGCTTACGCTGAACCTCAATATGTTGGAAGAATGCCAATATTAAAAGATTTAACAGTAAGATTAACTCAAACTCAAAACAAATTAGAACAAGGATTATTCATGTTCGAATTCTTAGGAATTTACATGGCTTCACAAAAAGCTGTTGCTAAATTAATCTTAGGATATGCAGATAGTGAAGATAAGATCGAATTCTACAGCGACTACATCATGGCTAAAGGCTTTGAAACAACTGCTAAGGGATACGGTTCTCTTGAAGGAAGATAATAAAAAGCATATAATATAGGAGTAAGGATTTTCCTTACTCCTAATTTTTATATTGAAAGGAGAATAAATTTATGTTACAACACATTACAGTACTAGGTAGATATACAGGTGCAGATAAAAGAGGAATTGTCGTAGGAGGGATACCTTTTACTCCTGGAATGAATCCTAAGAGAACAAGAGTTAATGAGGAAACATTCCTAAAACTTTTAAAAGGAGTAGAGAATGGATGGTTTGAAATAACTGAGCATGACTATGAAAAGTATGTTACTTCAAGATACAGAAAAGTAAAACCAATAAAATTCAATACAGTTACTCCATCAGTTGAAGAAACTCCATCAGTTGAAGAAACTCCAATAGTTGAAGAAACTCCATCAGTTGAAGAAACTCCAATAGTTGAAGAAACTCCAGTAGTTGAAGAAGCTCCAGTAGTTGAAGAAGCTCCAGCTGAGGAAAAACCAGCTCCTAAGAAAAAGACTTCTAGAAAGAAAGCTGAAAAAGTAGAAGAATAATCAAAAAGGTGGCGATTAAATGTTAGTTAAAGTTGGAGAAGTAAAAAACTTTGCACTAAAAGTTGTTGATGTAAATAACTATCCAGTATTTGATGATACTGTTGTCGCTACTATAAAGGACAAATCAAACGATAAATTCTTTAATGGCTTGTTTTGGGTTGATAAGCAATGCGAACTTATAGTGCCTCACAAAGGTGATGGTATTTACTCATTTGATTTCATTCCAGAGCAAGTCTCTTTTTTTGAAATAGATTTAAAATCTAAATCACACAGCATAGCAAGCAAAGAAATCATAGAAAGTATAGAAGACATCGATGAAGATATAGATTCTGGAATGTCTTATAATCCTATTGTAAAAATCACAAATAAAGTATTTAAAAATCAAGATGGAACAGATACCACAATATTGGACTCAAACACAAATCCGTTACCTGGAGTTAAGATAACATGTTACGATATGAAAACAAAAGATGTTGTTGCTGTAACTCAATCAGACTCTAATGGTGAGTGGGAGATGTATGTTAGACATGGCTCATACTTCTTCACTTTTGAGAAAGATGGCTACATTAGCGTATCATTTGAAAGGACGGTGGACATATGCCCATAATAATGAATAGACAATATTCTATAAAAGGTAATTATACAGACGACCAAAAAGCAATCCTAGAAAGATTAATAGGTATGTTTAGATTAACGGTTGGTGATGATGACCCTGAAAAGAATATTTTAAATAAGAGAATGCATGCATATTCTGATGAAAAAATAATCAGGTTATTAAACAGAGCAATGGCAGATATTAATGGTGGTCAACCACTAACACAATTTACTATTTGGCAATTTGCCGAATCGTGGGATGATACTCTTATAGTTGACGGAGCAGTTGTGTTCGCCATGATAGCAGAAGGTGTTCTTCAACTTAGAAATCAAGTTGATTTTAGTGATTCAGGATTAACAATAGGAATGTTCAATAAGACACAATTATACCAAGGATGGGTTTCTTTCTTATTACAAAATTACTTCCAAGCAAAAGCTGACCTTAAAGCCGCAGTTGTGGCTAAAAACCAACCTTCAATGTTTGTGGGTATTGGTTCAGAGTTTGGATATTATTGGTGGTAATAAATATGATAGAGTTTAAAAGTTTTGAGACTAGAACTGATTTCGGTTTTGAATTTATAAATATATCTTTTACAATTAAAGATACTATTAAAGATTTATCCGTTTATAGATTTGACTTATATAGAGCAAATGCAGTAACTGATGATTTTAAACTTGTATATTCAAATATACAAAACTTTGAATGCAATGATTACTCGGTAAATTTACTTAACGATGAAATTTTGTACTACTACAAAATAAAAGCAACAAATGTAATGACAGACGAAACATTATTTAGTGAAATTATACCTACTGACAAAAATACAAATGATAACTATGCATATTTTATAACAGAGGTGTATAACAAGTATCTTGATGATGTTATTGATAACAAAGAAGTTCTGTTATTAAAAAGAAGAAGAACAGGAGAATTATGCGACTGCTATGATGACATTAGAGGTTCAAGATATGGAGATAAATGTGAATGTTGTTTTGGAACAGGATATAAGTATGGGTTTTATCCTCCAAGTAAGATGAAAGCATGCTATTTAAATGCAGAGTCTATGCAAGAAGATATGGATATCAAAGGTACCTTTAAAGAAAATTCTCCAAGACAATTCTGGACTTCAAACTATCCTCTAATACAAGAGGGTGATATCATTGTAGATACTCTTGAAAGCCATAAGTATACGGTTAGTAGTTGGCAACCTAGCTACAAAAACGGCGTTCTTATAAGGCAAACCGTTCAAATAACAAGATTACCAGAGGCAAGCATATACAATAAAATCAAAATATAAGGAGTGGTTTTATGGTAGAATTTTTTGACGCAGAGTACGAGCTTGAGAAGAAATTAGTAAGAGGACTAAGGGCAATATTTGAAAAAGACTCGCGCTTTGTATATAATAAAAATCAGAGGGAATCTGATTTGATGATTACTATAGATTATCCGGATAATGCTGATGTTATAGATAAGATTCCACACATTGTTGTTACTGGTATAAATATATCTAATAATATGCAAAATACTTTTGGATATAATTTTTATAAGGATGTAACTCATAAAGGAATGAAGAATGGTGCGCAAGAATATGCCTACATTCTTCCATATAGCGTGACATTGCTGTGCAGTGGTCAACAGTCCACATCTAAAGACCTAGCGAGCAGAGTTCATTGGTATATAACTTTCGCAGCGGCAGAACAATTAAGCGAAAATCTAGGACTTCAAATCACAGAAGTTAGGAAGGGGCAATGCTCACCATCTAAACAATTTCCTCAAAAAATATTTGATACTCCAATTCAAGTAAGTGGAACATTGTACTGGGTGGGAACCAAAGGTCCTGAAAATTCCCTAGCTAGTATAGATAAACCTTTAAAAAACCTAAAAATTAAATTTTAAGAGAGGTGGAAAATATTATGGCATATTTAGAGCCTGGAGTTTACTCCAAAACAATATCTAACAGACCATTAACTGGTGCTGGCGGACCATCATTAATTCCATTAGTTATTGGTTCAGGTGCATCAGAAATGAGAAGAACAGAAGTTATCGTTAGAGGTTCAGGTACCACAGATACTCTACCAGTTCCAGCAACTGAAATTATATCTGTAGGGTATACTTCTAAAAAAGCTGACTTCACTGCTGATACAGACTATACTTTCTCTAAGGGTGAAGCTTCAACTCTTACTTGGAAGTCAGAAGGAACTAATCCTAAACAAGGTGAAAGTTACTCAGTAACTTATAAGTATAAGGTTTCAGCAGATCAATACTTACCAAGATTAATATCTAGTGCAGACACATTAGAAGAAATCTACGGTCCAGACTTAAAGGAAGATGGACAAGTAAATAACTTAGTTTTAGCTTCTAAAATTATATTAGAAACTGGAGCTCCTGCAATTTATGTTCTTCAAGTTGAGCAAGCTAGCTCTAGCACTGTAACATCTACAGATTATCAAAAAGCATTAGATAAGCATGCTCAATTCATAGAAGATGTATGGAGAGTAGTACCTGCTGACCTAGACGATTCTATCAATTCAGTTATTGATGGTCATATCAAGAAATGTTCTTCTTACGAAGAAAGAAAAGAAAGATGCGGTGTTTACGCAAAAGGTAACACTAATTCATTAAGTACATCTGAAAACGTAATTGAAACTATTGGTGGTGCAGCTAAATCAAAAGCTAATGAAAGAGTTAGTATGGTTTACCCAACAAAAGCTACAAGAGTTATGTCAGATGGTTCTATCATGGAAGTAACTGGTCAATTCATAGCCGCTGCATACGCTGGATTAGAAGCTTCAATGCCTTTATATCAATCAAAGACTAGAGCAACTAGCGGTGTATTCCAAGAGTTAAGAGGAGTTCAACTTACTAGAGGTGAGAAGAACAAACTTGCAGAATGTGGTGTTATGATATTTGAGCAACCAGCTGGAGCAGGAACAAATATCGTTTGTAGACATCAATTATCTACAAATATGGATTCTGCTGAGTACAGAGAAAACTCTGTATTAGCTTGTAAGGACTACGTTGCTAAGTACTTAAGAGGAATCTTAGATACTTACATCGGAAAGTATAACATAACAGCAGATACAATCAGTAAAGTTACTGGATCAATAAATTCTGGTTTAAGTACTTTAGCTAAAGAAGGATATATCTTAGAGGGTGCATTAAGAGGATTAGCTCAAGATGAAGAAAACCCAGATACTTTAATCGTAGATGTAGAGATTAAAGTTCCATATCCATGCAACTACATCAAATTAACTATAATATCTGAATAGGAGTGATATAAATGTCAAGAGGAATGGCTGATAAATGGGAATTTAAAGATTCTCACTTAGACCCAACTATAGATGCCGCTGATAGTAATAAATTCTTATCAGCTGCTAGATGTGTTTTATACGTAAAACCAGCTAGTAAAAATGGTGCTAATGACAAAGATGAATTTGTTAGAGTAGGTGTTGTTCAAGGTTACAGCTGGGGTGAAAACAAGCAAATGGAAATGATATTTGAATTAGGTTCAGATATCCCATACTTCATTCCTGGAAGAACTACTGGACAAATTCAAATCCAAAAAATCTTATTATCTGGAGAAGACTTCTTAAATCTTGTATATCAAGATAGCTCAACTAATGGTGGTAAAGTAAATCCATCAGAATGGAAGAGAAGTTTAAGAGATGTTAACATCCCATTTGACTTAATGTTCGTATTCTACGGAGAAGGCTCTACTGGACAATACGACGCTAAGTACTCTAGATTATTCAAGAACTCTTGGATTCAATCAAGACAAGAAAGTATATCTTCAGGACAAATAATTGTTGCTGAATCAGTATCAATTGTTTACGAATTCTGCTCAAACTATACTTTCGCTAAATAGCATTTAAAAAGAAGGCTTTCAAGCCTTCTTTTTTTACTATATAATTAAAATATAATATTAATTGGAGGGATAACAATGGAACAAAACAAA
>ERZ1034730.764-NODE-764-length-10650-cov-18.540066_pt1 | contig 10650 bp, 7 predicted proteins | sample MGYA00520650_ERZ1034730 | MGnify/ENA primary metagenome ERZ1034730 (study PRJEB33766, sample SAMN09781702) | gut metagenome | biome: gut microbiome | host: Homo sapiens | place: Madagascar | study: EMG produced TPA metagenomics assembly of the PRJNA485056 data set... | reverse complement strand
GGCTTTTTTGTGTCTTAAAGCGAAGAAAGTTGTTCTTTTCTTTGGCATTTCCAATTCTTTTCGTTAATTTTGTGGCGTTAATTTAAAAGAAAGGAATAAGATGGAAACGATTAATATTCAGTTTCAAGTACCTTCTACAGGTCAATATACGCTTGACGAATTTGTCGCCAAGCTCAAAGACTATGCTGAAAAATTAGCCAGTTCTATCTCCAAGTCAGGAAACAGTTACCAGGAAACTTATATGAGCCAGGCAGAGCAGGAAGCCTATGTGGCAGAAAGCCTCAACCGTGCTCTTGATGAAATGGAAGCTCATAAAAAGAATGGGACTAAGCCGATGAGTTTTGATGATTTTATGGCTAAACTTGATGAGGAGGATTAGTTATGGAAGTTGAAATACGTGTTGGGAGTGAGTTCTTAATACAGTTTAAGCATCTTTCTGAAAAATATCGTTCTTTAAAAAGCGATATTAAAGATTTGAAAGACTCTCTTGTAATTTCAATTCTGAATATGGATAGATGGCACGTGCGATAATCTGCATGAGGGCAAAGTTTATATGGTCACGCTTCCAGCCACCTGGAGGTCAGATATTTACGAATATCAAGCATACGCATGGTAGAGTTACAGAGGTTCTCGCAACCGATGATGCGAGCTTCATGCTGGGTGAGCGTTTCAAGCTTAACGGCAACTGCTTTCTTGCGCTCCTCTTCTTCGCGAACCTTGCGCTCGGCGATGAGACGAGGATCGTTTTCCTGGGCATACTTGCTGCTACGGTACTTCACGTATTGAGACATGGCTTCCTCGTAGAGCTTTTTGTTATCACACATCACGCTTTGTCCATCCTCAATCATAGTGGTAAGCATGGCAGCCAGTCGGTTACGTTCATCCTTGTCAAAGCCGGGAAGTTCTCCAAGGCAAAGGACACTACGATGCTTAGTCTTGCCATCTTTGTCGATAAGACTTCGTGAGACGATAGTAATCATATGCGATTGCTGTACCATCTCCCTGATCGCGATATTTCTTTACCTTGGATATATACATTTTGGGGGCAAAGGTACACACAATTTTTCAATTGACAAAACGGGCGGGTGTAGCATTTCGGGGGGCCAGAACAATCGCCGCAAATTAGGATTCTTTATACAAAATCAGCTAGGAAATTAGCTGAAAACTGCCAAAATCTAGGATTTCGTTAGGAATCTTTAAGCTTTTCACCAAAGGCTGCTGCAATGTGGGTTAAAATGGTAGAAAGAGCTAATGCGCTTATTGCTTTTTGGGATGGAATGAGTACAAGGACAAAGCAACTTATATATATGGCCATAGCCAAGCAAATACCAGTTAAAATTATACGATATTGACATAATTAACAAGATGAAACAACTTCTATGCAGAATTTTCGCACAGATTACAATATAAATCTCACAAAAAAGTGAAAAAACGAGTAAATTAGTATTGATTCTAAACAAATTTCACTATCTTTGCAGAGCCTTACTATGTAAAGTGGATAAGCATAAGCATCATGGTTAACAAAAAGCAAAAGAATGTCAAGAGTACCATGATCGTCTTTATATTATTGCAGATCAACAGACTTAGATGATGGTGTAGTGGTCAACTATGCCAAATTTGGGGATGTTCTAAAAAAGATAAAATAGCAAAGCTATGGTTAATAGTATTGACAGAAAAGCGGTAACAGAACTTATGAAGGGGTATTATTTTTATATCCCTTCATATCAGCGCGGCTATAGATGGACCAGCATCCAGGTGGTTCAACTACTAAGTGACTTATTATGTTATGCAAGTAGCACTTTTAACAAGCGAATACAAGGTATCAACGAAGGTGAGTACTATTGTCTGCAGCCGGTAGTAGCAAGAAAAATCACCGACAAAGAAGTACTGAGAAAATTCCTACCAAAAGATGCTAAGAAAGATGCAGAAGCATGGGAGATCATAGATGGTCAACAAAGACTTACAACTCTTTATATATTGTACAAGTATTTAATTACGAAGTGCAATATTTCTGCTGAAAGTTTAAAAGAGGATGAAATAGAACTCTATCATCTTACCTATGCCACAAGAAAAGGGTCTTCAGTTTTTTTAGCAAATATTGGAAACAACGATGATGAATGCAATGATAATATTGATTTTTTCCACATGAGTCAAGCTTATGAAACTATTGACAAATGGATAAGAAGCATTGATGAGTATGAACTTGCAGGTGCAAAAAGTTTGTGCCAAAGATACAACTTAAGCACAAAAGTGAGCGATATTCTGAACATATTCCGTTCATTATTAAATGCGGAAAAAGATAAATGTTCAATGTATGGATCAGTCCAAGTATTATGGTATGAACTTGCAGATGACAAAGATGCCATTAAAGAGTTTAGAGAAATCAATACAGGTAAGATTTATCTAACAGATGCTGAATTAATAAAAGCTCTCTTTCTCAGAACACAGAACTTGGAATCGCAAGAGCATATTCAAATGCAGCGTGCCTTAGAATGGGAAAATATTGAAAATACGCTCCAAAATGATGCTTTCTGGTGTTTTTTAAACGCCAAAGGAATTGATATGCCTAACCGCATTGACTTCATCTTTAATCTAAGATATAAGATGGAAACTCTTTCTGTCTTAAATCAAGACGATGATAATCTTGATGGAAGAGTTGATACATTGTTAAGAGACTGTGAAACAAAACTCGCAACGAATAACTTTGTGTTCAACTATTTCTACGACAAGTTTGATGGAAAATCTAATGTTGAATTGATTCAAGCATTAACCACAGAATGGGATGAAATACTTAATATCTTCCATACAATAGAAGATTGGTATGAGGATGTCATCACCTATAACCTTATAGGTATGCTCAGTCAGTACCAAGGCAACTTGCTTCCGAAGTGTTATTATCATTTCAATCACATGGATGAAAATGAGTCCAGGGATGAATTTAAAAATTGGCTTAAACAAAAAATTTGTGATCAGACACAAAATATCACTGTGGAACAGGGACATATTGACCTCAGCTTTGGTGATAGCCGAATATTTAATTTGCTCTTGCTCTTAAATGTCCATCATTTAAATAAGCAAGCAGAAGGACTTGAGAGCCAAAGCGAGTTAAGTTCTATCTATAAATTTCCATTTGATGTTCTTACTAAACAAGGTTGGGATATAGAACATATAGATTCATTCACAACTAATGGATTGAAAGAAATATCAAGCAAAAAGGAATGGATTAGTATAGCTCTTGAAGACTTAAGTATGAATGAAGAGGAAAGATCTTTCATAAATGAGCTTTACGAAGAAGGAGAACTTGACAAGGCCATCGAGAAAATACGAGAAATCGCAAAAGAGTGGACTGATGCACCAGAGGAGGTTAAGAATAATATTGGGAACCTCACTCTATTAGACTCAGGAACCAACCGTTCATATGGTAATAGCTTATTTGTGGTGAAACGTCGTAAAATCATTGAAAGAATGAAAGCAGGCATTTATGTTCCAGTTACAACTACTTATGTCTTCATGAAACTCTTCGACGAAAACGGAACAAACCGCTCTCGATGGGGAGAAGAGGACATGAATAAATATCAAGCCTACATTTGCGATGAACTCAAAGATTATCTAAACATTAAAAAGTAAAGACAATGAGTGAGACATATACATTCAGAAGTATTTTTAGCAAACCTATTTCATACGCAAAAGACGAGGATCCTATAGTAATTTCGAAAGTTATCATACCAAGAATACAGAGACCCTATGCGCAAGGAAGACTTGGTGAAGCAGAAACAAAGATAAGAAATTCCTTCTTGAAGGATATTTTTAAATACTTGACATCTGAAAATGATGCCATCATGGACTTTCATTTTATCTATGGTTCTATCAAGAATATTGAAGATATTACAAATCAAAAAAAGTATATCTTGGAGCTATTAGATGGTCAGCAGCGTTTTACAACTCTGTTCCTTCTTCATTGGTTTCTTCTTAACAAAGAGAAAAGACAAAATACGGAAGTAGCAGAAAGCATTGTCCATGCACTTAAAAGTTTCACCTATGAGACTAGAGCTACAGCTACTGCTTTTTGCCAATCTTTAGCTCAATATTCATGCAGCTTAGAAGATGAAAAGCCAAGCGTTTGCATACGTAGAGCAAGATGGTACTATCATAATTTTGACAAAGATTCTACCATTGCAGGTATGCTTGTCATGCTGGATGCTATGAACGAGGAATACAATAAGACTAAAAATAATAATCTCTTGGAAAAGACCGAGAGATTGCAATTCTATGTACTCCCCCTAATGCAGTACAATCTTTCAGAAGAACTATATATGAAGATGAATGCTCGTGGTCTGCCTCTATCTGTCTTTGATAATTTTAAAGCAGAATTTACAGGTGCTTTAAGAAAATGTAAAACATTGACAGAAGAAAAGGTTGACTTAGAGGGTGGCATTCAAAATGAATTAATCTCACATGAAGAAAGTATTTCTCTGAAACTGGATGCCAAATGGATAGACTTGTTTTGGAATAAAAACAAATCTAATTCTGATGAAAGCTATATGAGATTTTTCAGTAGATTCTTTGCCTATCGATATATGATTGATAGTGATGTTGCAGCTAACGAAATGACAAGCAAAGAACTTCCCATTTACTCATTTTATACACTTTCAGAAAGCAAAAAAAATAAAAATGTATATTTAGGATTTGATGAATATGAGAAAGTCTTGACCAACCATCCAGAATATTTTACGGCTTTAGAAAAAGTCTTAGATACACTTTGTTCGCATAAAGAAGAAATTGCCAAATCACTCACCCCGGCCTGGGGAAAAGATAAAGAGGAAAACTTCTTTCTGGATTCTACAGCAACGTTTTCACAAACGCTCTTGGTTGTATTTGGAGCCATTTGTGAATTTATACTATGCTATGAGGATTGGGAAGCAGATATTTACCAAAAATGGATGAGAATCGTATGGAACATCATTGAGAATACCAATATTGACAGTTTGATACCAGCAACCAGCACGCTACGTAATTTATCTAATTTTACAAAGGCTGTTGCTTCGAATCAGCACAAAGCAAGTACATTCTATGATCTCAAATCCTGGGCAAAATGTAATAACAGTTTCTTTGAGGCAGTAGCTGCTTCCAAGGAGATTGGCCCTTGGCCACGTCCATTCCAGGAAGAAATAGAAAAGGCCAAGAGAATTGCAGAGAATCCAGATTGGCTAACTGTGTTTCAAAGTGTAGAAGTCAATCCATTCATAAAAGGCACTACCTGTTTCTTCTATGAAGAAGGAATGCCAATAGAAGTATTCTGCAAGAACTGTGAGTGTATTCAAGAAATGTTTGATAAGGAAGGCATCAGTCCATATTATCGAAAGAATCATGTACTACTTCGTGCTATCAACTCCAATTTGTACGAATGGAAGGGTCAACTAGAGAACCGCTATGTAACAGAAAATAGTGAACCTAAAAAGTTCTTAAAGACATTCCTCATTAATGAGCCTATCATAAGAAAGATGCTTATAGCAGCATTTAAGAATGCCAACAACAAGGAGGAGATTACATTCTTTTTAGAAGAGTACATCAAGAGCAACATTGTGTCACTGAATGGTTTAGAGAACTGGGATCTTCAACTTGCCATTGCTCATAACATCTTATGCCAAGACATCAGACTATACGACTGGATGACTTCTCAAAAAGCACCCGTTTGCATAAGCTGGTTTAAAGGCCACATTGCTGTAGCTATACCACGTGTATGGTATGATAGATATTTAATCGATTCTGAAAGAGATGCCATAGCCCAAAAACTAAAAGATGATTTTAGCATGGAATATTGGGAAGATGAAACTAAACATACCTATCTGTCTGATTTCGAAGAAACTGGACACTATAAAGGTGAAGATTTGTTTATGTTTACATCACTATCAGACAAGGAAGATTATTCTATGAATTGCTGGTTCAAGAATTACCACGAAATTCGAATATTCATACAATGTCCAAGTCAAAAGAAATGTAAGGAACTTGAGAAATTATTACTTGAAGGTACCATATATGATGATGAGCGAAATTGCTTATACTTCGATACCGATATGGATGGTAACCTGATGGCTAGCTTTCATTACTTTTCAATAAGTGACTATAGTCCAATAAAGAAGCGTTTAGAGGAGATTTGGGATAAAGTAGAATCGGCGGTTAAAAAATTAACAAACAATAAGTAGCAATGAATTCGCGAAATAGAAGAATACAAGAAAAAACATAAATAAGCATCAGCCAAGAAGTCAGGAGCTTCTTGGCTTTTTTCGTCTAAAAGATTAAATCTTTAAGGTTGCAATTTGCGACCTTAAACATAGGAAATCACGGTTTGTGATATCCAATGTATTAAATCGAGTAGGAGGAAAACGAAGTAGTTTTTCTCCTACTTTCGTTTTCCTCCTACTCGATTATATACCTTTTATATATATACCTTATTATATATACCTTATTATATATACATCTAATCTGCTTTATTCTGCCAGTCGGATGCTCATTGGGCTAACGGTGATGAGGCGTTTCTTGTATAAGTCGCCGATGGCACGTTTATATACCTTCTTGCTCACGTGGAAACGCTCGTAGATATCGTCGGCCTCGCTCTTGTCGCCTAGGTCACACTCGCCATCGTTGTCCAGGAGATACTGGTAGAGGGTTTCGGCGAAGTCGGCTGTCTGCTGCATGCCAGTCTTTTGCAGGGTAACGTCTATCTTGCCGTCTGGACGAACTCTGCCTATGTAACCCTTCATCTTGTCGCCAGTATGAATGTACTGGAAGATTTGGTCTTGGTAGAGGAGACCTGGGTATTGGTTGTCAATGATAACCTTGAAGCCGAGGTCGGTCTTCTGCCAGATGAGCAAGTCTACCTCGTCGCCATGGCGATAGTGAGGATGGTCTTCATTCATGTATCGCTCCACCTTGGCTGAGGCTACAATGCGGTAGCTCTCTTCGTCGATGTGGATATGCACGATGTAGGAATTGCCCAGTACCATGCGCTTCTTCTGCTCACGGAACGGACAGAAGATGTCCTTCATCAAACCCCAACCGAGGAAGGCTCCATACTCGTTGACCCATTTTACTTCGAGATAAGCGAAGTCGCCCACCTTGGCAAGTGGAGTTTCGGTGGTGGCGATGACACGCTCCTCTTGGTCTAGGTAGATGAAGACATCCAGTTCGTCGCCGATGCCTACTCCCTCTGGTACATATCGGGTAGGGAGGAGAATCTCACCCTCGTCGCCTCCGTCAAGATACAGACCGAAATCTACTTTCTTTACCACTCTCAGGCGATTGTAATCGCCAAGTTTTATCTTATTGTTCATTGCTTTCTAATTAAGAATTAAAAATTAAGAATTCCGATGCAGACCTTTAAACTATTGAATCTTCAGAAGGAATAGCTTCATTCATCTCTCCTAGTTCTTCACTTTCCTCTTCTTCAGTGACTTCTTCTTCCTCAGCTTGAGGTTCCACGGTCTTCTCAATCATGCCGTCCTTGAGATGGATGGTGCGGTCGGTGATACTAGCCAAACCCTCATCATGGGTAACGATGACGAATGTCTGACCAAACTTATCTCTCAGGTCGAAGAAGAGCTGATGCAGCTCTGCCTTGTTCTTGGTATCCAGGCTTCCCGATGGCTCATCGGCTAGGATAACGGCAGGATGGTTGACCAAGGCTCTTGCCACTGCCACACGCTGCTTCTCACCGCCAGAGAGTTCGGCTGGCTTGTGGTTGGCTCTCTCGCTCAAGCCCATGAAGGCGAGCAATTCCTCGGCACGTTCCTTAGCCTCTTTTCTGCCCTTGCCAGCGATGAAGGCAGGAATCATGATGTTCTCCAACGCCGTAAACTCTGGCAGGAGCTGATGAAACTGGAACACGAAGCCCAGGTGCTGATTGCGAAAATCGCTCAATTTCTTGGTGGAGAGGCTGCTCACGTCGATGCCATCCACCACGATGCTGCCACTATCAGGCTTGTCGAGGGTACCGATAATTTGGAGCAAGGTAGTCTTGCCGGCACCACTAGGACCAACGATGCTTACCACCTCACCTTTATCTATATGCAGGTCGATGCCCTTGAGCACCTGCAAGGAGCCGAAGCTCTTGGTTATACCTTTTATATCTATCATCTTAATTATAATGTTAAATATTCGATGGCAAAATTACGCAAAATATTTGTAACTGCCTAATTTTATGCATTATTTTTTGAATTTCTTCTTGATCCATTGGTTGAATGCCACGTAGGCGCTCACCTCCTCCTGATGTTGAGGCTCGGCGAAGGTCAGCGATTCGCCCGATGTGTCTCCGTGCTGGTCGGGGAAGATAATCATCAGGTTGGTGCCGAAGAAGAAGCGGGTCAACTCCTCTGGCAGTCTTTCCAATGCCGTCTTGTGAGATACCGTACCCTTACGTGCTGTGACCACCACAAACATGTGCTCGTCTTGTATCTGGGAGGCTATCTGTGGCAACTCGTTCCAATGGTTCATCAGGATGTATTCGTCGCGTACCTCTGAATGGCGATTCTTGATATACTCATTGATGAGTGCCAAGGTCTCGTTTCTGCCATGGAACACGATACGGCAGTCCAAATTGCCCGATAGGCGGGACAGGCGCTCTACCCAACGGTAGAAGCCTGGCTCAAACTCTGCCCTCGATGGTACTGCCACCACGATGCGGCGGATGGTGTTGAGCGGTTGCTTGATACGAGCCATGATAATCTGGCGGCTCAATCCATTGAAGAGGCTCTGGTGGAACTCTCCCCAGAACTTAGGCGATACCTCGGGGTGCATGTGCATGCCGATGATAATCTCTGAGCACTGGAATTCGTTGAAGGCATGCTTGATGCCATTGGCTATGTTGGCTGCGATGCGCACCTGTGTCTGGGTCAGCACGTCGGTGGCTGCGGCTAGCTGGCTACAGTGGTCCAGCAGTTGTCTGCCCTGCTCCTGGTTGTATCGCATGTCAGCATCCTCGTATACCACGTTGAGGCAAACCAGTCCGCGGTTCAACTTCTGATTTCTTACCAGGAAGGCAAGGTTCATCAAGTTATCGGCATACTCTGGGTACTTCACAGGCACGAGTATCTTCTCATCCAGTGCCTTCTTGTCGTCCTCGGCATCAGGCAATTCCTTATCTCTGAGGATAATCTTGCGAGCCGAACGATCGGTAAGGATGGAGGAGATGATGCAGGTGCAGAGAATCATGATGACCACACCATTGAGCATATCGTCATTAACCAGATAGGTGCCCGGTGCTACCAAGATGTGCATACCCACCATCACCATGGCGATACTGCCAGCGGCATGGGCAGAGGTAAGACCAAACATCATGTGGCCCGAACTCCAAGGCAGACGGAAGCCGAGGCAAGCGGCATAGGCGGCAATGGCCTTGCCCAAGGTGCCGAAGAAGACGATGCAGAGCACAACCCATAGGATATGACCACCCTGGAAAAGCAGGTTGATATTGATGAGCATGCCCACACCTATCAAGAAGTAAGGGATGAAGAGGGCATTGCCCGTAAACTCCAGTCGGTTCATCAGTGGAGATACGTGGGGTATATATCTATTTAATATAAGGCCCGCAAAGAAGGCTCCGAATACGCCCTCGATGCCTACCATCTGGGATAGAGCCGCACTCATGAAGAGCATCGCCATCACAAAGATGAATTGCATCACTGCATCACTGTATCTTCTCAAAAACCATCGGGTGAGTCGGGGGATGAGGAAAATCATGCCCGCACAATACACTGCGAATTTCATGATGAAAAATATCCAAAAGAACACGCCGTCATGCTTGCTGAACGAAGCCACCAATCCTGCCAATATCACCAGGGCGATGAGCAGCGACAGCATGCTGGAACCCACACTCAGCGTAACGCTCGGCTTCTGTTGCAGTCCGTATCTAGCCACGATAGGATAAGCTATCAGCGTATTGGAAGCCATGATGCAGCTGAGCAGCAGTGAGGCCTTGGCTGAGTAATGCAGCAGCCAAATGCTCATGCCGTAAGTGAGGGCGAAGGGGATGAAGCAGGTGAGCAAGCCATAGATGATGAGCCTAGACTTGTTTTTCTTCATGCCCTCCATGTCCATCTCTAGGGCAGCGAGAAACATGATGTAGTAGAGTCCCACCTTACCAAAGAGCTCAAAGGAAGAGTCACGTTCCAAGATATTGAGTCCATACTTGCCCACCAAGACACCTGCCAGCACCATTCCGATGATGTGCGGAATGCGCAGCTTGCCCATGATGATAGGGGCAAAGAGGATAATGAGCATCACCACGAAGAAGATGAGCGTAGGGTCGGTAATCGGGAAGTATTGGACAATATTTATCATTGGCTTTCTTCTTTATCAGTTATGTTGAAAGAGAGATTCCGGCATCCGCCATCACCCCTCTCCTTTTGTTTTTTGAGTGCAAAATTACTAATAATTCTTGAAAGAGCAAAGTTTTTGCGCTCTTATCCTTTCATTGTGGAGATATTTTTGTAATTTTGCACCCCCCGAAACAAATTATTTTAAGATAATAAGATAAATAGAATTAGGATAGCACGTATGAAAAAGGATTGTTTGCACTTGCCTATCTTCTAGTGTTTCATCGTAAATACGAGCAAACATCCCCTTGAGATATACTCATTCCTCCTTCCTCCTTCC
>ERZ1034730.763-NODE-763-length-10652-cov-4.981221_pt1 | contig 10652 bp, 3 predicted proteins | sample MGYA00520650_ERZ1034730 | MGnify/ENA primary metagenome ERZ1034730 (study PRJEB33766, sample SAMN09781702) | gut metagenome | biome: gut microbiome | host: Homo sapiens | place: Madagascar | study: EMG produced TPA metagenomics assembly of the PRJNA485056 data set... | reverse complement strand
AGGGACTTGACTGCACCCAAAAGCATTGGGTTCTTTGTTGCTAAACCATCATACGTGTTTAATGCCATTAATAAATCATTCGTAGCTCTATTGTAAATGTCTGGATTATATTGTGAGGCAAACTCATAACTTGAAATAATCTTTGAATAATCAATATTGTTGACATTTGTAAAATCCTTGTTACTAAATATAGGAGTGAATGGAGAACTGATAAGTTTATCCCCATTGGAATTTTCGTATGCAAAGACTAATGTTTCTGCATGCTTAAAAAACTCTTCTACCTTATATTTCCCATTTGACAGTTTGGTAGCGAACAACAGAAAATGGTATTTCCCTATTGTTGCTGTGGTAATTGGATTCAATTCGTGATCTTGGGATATTGGCTTTTTATCAATGATAGCTTGTCCCAGTAAATCCAAGCATACTGCATCTTCATCGCTTAGGTCTCCGATGTTTACATCTTCTGTAACGCCCATCAACTTATACAGCATTTTTGCTCTATGCCATTTCTTATATTCTTCTTCTATTTCTTTATAGTCTGAAGAAGGAATACTTTTTACTTGTACTTTGTTTCCCCCATAGCATATAACTTTAGTCTTTATGCATTCAAGCAAAAAAACTAATTCATGGAGTCGTGTACTTATGTTGTAATTTTTTGAATCAAATTTTATGAAATTTACTTTTCGATTGTTGATTCCGATAGTTAAGAAGTTGCCAATGTTTACAATTTCTGTATCTTTATTTCTATAAATATCATATTCTGTATAATAAACTTTTCCCGCAACTTTGATGTCTTCATTTACATGAGTTCCACGATACACTGAATATTGTTGCTCTCCGATAGGATATTCTGTGGAAAATCCATTATCACCGGTTTCCGCATAAAGATATACTGGTTGGTTAGTGAGTTTAAATAATGCTTCCTCTTTAGTTTTACAGCCAGAAATAGTTGCTGTTATTTTATACCCATGTTTGCTAGCTTCTTCTAGAGACAATATTTTCTTGTCTGTAAAAGAAATTTGCTTTTTACAGTCACGATGGAAATCTCGTAAGTCATTTTCTAAAGATGCTATATCTGGGTTGAATGGCGAAAGCCTTACTGATATTTTATTCTGATTATTTGCTTTTTGAATATAGCGTCTTAAGTCTATTGGTGCTAGCTTTGCTATATACACAAAGTTTCCTGTCTTTGTTATATAAACAACAAAGTAAAGTATTCCGCCATCTCTTTTGTAGGCATGTAAGTCTGTTAGTCTTATTGGATATGATGGGGTGCTGGGGATGTTTTTTATAGTCTTCCCCTTTACTTGTACGGCAATACGAATCGTAGATTGATTCTTGCTTTGCAAGTAAATGAATCCATCCCAAATGGGTTCTCTGTCATTTTCAGAAATACATGGGTTAAAGAGGCCATTTTTCAAGAAAATGTCCTTTACTGCACCAACTGCTATTTGTTCAATCTGCCTACTATTCATGTTGTTTTCTTATATCTTGTTATTGATAAATATGATGTGGCTCAAGAGCTCTGTAATACTCTTTGCGTCATAATTATAGTTCAATATAATCAGTCTTTGAATATCTAATTTTTGTATTTTTTAGCTTGGGATGTGTTTGTAAAAGACATCTTAGCAAATGTAAACTTCGATAAATGGACTTGCATAATGAATGCTGTTTAGATAGATATTCATTTGCATATTCATCTAATTGTATTTTATGAGCAGGTGCTTGCCTCTCTTTGCGCAAGTGCTTTAATGGACTTAATATGTCATCGCAAATACTACTGTTTATATGGTTAATCCATTCGTTTAAACAATCTAACGAGCCTCTTGTGCTGCCATTGTCTCGTTTTATGGACATAAACATTTTAAAAAAATGTACATCAATGTTAGATATCACGATTTTTTCTAACAATAGCAAAAACTGATTATAGCTTTCAAGGCTAGGAAAAGGAAGTATGTCGAATTTCTCTAAATTTTCCTTGCTATACGTCTTTCTAAATAAAGACTTGCTGAACGCATCTGTTGTTAAGTTATTTATGTTTACAATTTCCTTTAATATGGCTCTGTAAATTGTATCAGGAAAATTCCATGATACATTAAAAAGATTATCGTAATAATCTTTTAATATTTTACAATTTGCAGTATCTTTTATCATATGCCCATGCCATATGCTTTGGTTCATTGAAGACATATTTTGTAGGTCTCGTGGAAATGCAACAATAACAAAGTCCTCTTTGTTTCTGCCAATGCCAAATGTCTTTAAATTTATGTATTGTGTACTATTGATATCTGCTTCAGAATGAATTTCTCCTTGATAATCATTGAACTTCAGATTTTTTCTTGGGTCAAATGCATAATGCTGTAATACATTGTATTCAAAAAAGCAGGCTTTAAGCTGTGGATAGCCTATTGCCATCATCTTTTTAAATGGATATGATGCTAACTCTGATACATTTCTGTTCTTTCCCAAGTAAGATGGAGATGGATACAAAACTAATTCTTCATTGAATGAATAGTTCTGAATGTATTCAATTTGTTCTTCTATAGAAGGAAAACCAAATCTAATGATATATGGATTGCTGTCAAATTTTGAAGAAAGTACACAAATGTCTCCCTTCTCAATTAGCTTTTGCAAAACATCTTTTGTTTCATTTTTTGAACATGATGTTACGGAACTTAATGGGATACCATTAAATTCCGTAGATTGAATATAGTGCAAGTAAACTTCATCAAGAAGTTTGTCTATACTTTTTTGATATTTGATGGGACTATTCATATTGTCAAATTTAATTGTTATATCCAAATTTATTCCATGCTTCGAGAACGAGGCGCTTGGTGCGGTATTCGCCGTATTGGCGCAACTCGTTGTCTTTCAGCACTCGGAAGGTCTCGTTGATGCAACCTTTGCCACAGACATCTTCTGGGTCTAAGATGTAACGGAGATCTTCGGTGTTGAGACCATAGAGGTGGGCGAAGATGGCATCAAGCTCGGCTTGGAGAATGGCTCTGCGCTCTGGATTATAAATCCAAGGCTGCTGATTGCCAAGTTGGGGAAGCTCGGAACGTTGTTCCTCGCTCATTTCTTCCCATAGTTCTGAAGCCCAACCATCCATGTTATGATTGAAATAGCATAGCTCAGCTACTCGCTTCACGATCTGCCATTGCATGGCAGATGGGATTTGGTCAGGGGTGAGGACTGGAAATTGTTTGACGTAATTAATGCTGGCATGTGTGCCTCCTATTTTCTGGCGTGAGCAGTAGTCGAATATTAGTGATGACATCATGCCGTAAAGCGCAGCCCCGGGCATACAGCCACGCTCCTCGTAGAGGAGCGTGGCTGTATTCCCAACGCCGCAGGCGTTGGGAATAGGCGAGACAATGAATGTTCGCATGTCAACACCACGTGCAATGTCACGAAACGCAAAGAGCCATTTATGCTTCCATTTCCAAATAACTTTTCCGTCTTTGTCCATCTTAACCAATCTATCATTTACGGCAGTCAAAGGCACCCAATACCACGGCATAATATGGCTGTTAGGATTGCTAAGCTCATCCAAAGAAGGCATATTGATAGAGTTTGGACGTTCGCCTTCTGTTGGCCAAGTTCCATAATGGTGATTGTAATGCCATATCATCTTGCCTTCATAGAGAGGGACATATTCCTCACCGTCTGGTGTAGTAAATGTGTTGCCGTTCAATGTTACTCCTGCTTCTGTTAATTGAGCGTATGTACGGAAAAGGTAAGAGTCTGTTGACATGTTGAACATACTTCCAAACTTAACATTCCATGGATTGTCTCCATTTTCCTCATTGAGAATAATAGTTGTATTACGGTAGATTTTTGCCGTAAGTGATGCATCACGACTAGTGCGAAATACAGGGCAAGTCTTCGTATTTGGGTTGAGACGTGCAAAGTCATCCGTCCTCAATGTATAGATACGTCGAGGGTCTAGTAAATGGTCGATTCGTGTGAGATAGAATCCACCACTTACAGTGTGAGGCTCTGCTTGTGCTTTACCTGCTGTTATGAGACAGAACTTGAACATTCTATGTATGTCAAACAATGCTTCTTTATTCTCAAAGTCATATAATGAAATGAGTCTATTTTCATCAATGAGTTTCGAGAAGAAGTACTTGTTGCTGTCATTTACAGCAATGCCAGTAGGCAATACGAGCCCCCATGCCTCTTTTGTGAAAGAGAGGCATAATTCTGCGAATAGCGACGAAAGTTCGAGTTTGCCAATGGCATTGCAAGCCTCTTGAAACTCTTGATACAAATTAGGGTCTTCCGCTTCGAGTTGTGAAATCTTCTTTTTGCGGTCAGCTTGGTTGGCGGCTTTGACAATATCATTGTTCTTGCCTGTAAACCATTTTTCTTCTTCCATTTGTAGCTTATCCCAAGGTGGGTTACCGCACATCACGTCAAATCCCTTGTTGGCAGCGAAAACCTCAGGGAACTCCACGCACCAATGGAAGAAACGCTGCTCGTCAGCCATGCGTCTTACCTCAGTCTTGAAGTCGGATGACAGTTGGCGATAATAGGTAGGAAGTGGCTTGCCTTTTTCAAGGCATTCCATAGCATCTATTTCTTGGAGTGCACGCATAACGGTCTTGGTATATGGCACTTCAGCTTCTAATTGCCATTTGCCATTCACATCTTCTTTTTCTTTGATGATTTCATCATGTTTAACTGTCTTGTAGAAAGCGTAAGTGTAGATGTCGCAAGCACGGCGTAGGCAATCTACTCGTGCAGAATCCATCAGCTTCTTCCAACGCTCTTGTTTGATGACTTCCTCTTCCAAGGTATCTTCTGGCAGATGGTTGATAAAGCGAATCTTGTCTGCCAATCCTATTTGGGCGGCAGTCATATTCTCTACGCCAAAAGAATTTTCCAAACCAAGAAGCTGCTCGTTGCCACTATCTCCATTCACGGCTTTGATTGCTTCTTGGTTCATCTTCTTCAATGCTTTCAAGGTGTCCTTGTCTTCTGCAGTCAAAGCCTTATCTGGCACGCCATCGATAAGCATCTGTAGGTCAGAAACTCCCAAGACAGAGTTACCGCAACGGATATGATGGTCAAGGAAAGAGAGAGGCTTGCCAGCACAATAGCCTTCAATCCATAATACAACCTTGCAAAGTTCCACGGCATCCGGATTGTAGTCCACGGCATATACACAACGAGAGATAACCTCACGCAGTGCCTGACGATAATCCAAAGAAGCAGGGTTGTCCTCACCTGTGCGAAGGGTACAGATGTACCAGGCAATGGTGCGAGCCATCGCCAATACGATATGTCCAGAACCACTTGCTGCATCGCATACTTTCATGTTTAGCAAAGCCTTCACCTTCTCTTCAGTAGTGGATAGATGGGAAATCTTTTCCTTGATAACTGGTTCGAGTGTAGTCTTAATCAAGTTTTGTACCAAGTCTGGGCGAGTATAATAAGAAGAGGTGCTTTGACGATCCAATCCACCCACGAAACCAAACTGCCAGTCGGCAGCACTCACTCCTGGTTGTACGAATGGACGCATTTCGAGAATTCCCTCATATACAGAACCAAACTCCTCTACATCCAGTGAGGAATAATTGATCTTGACACGCTGCTGGCGTTCATCAGTAAACTCATTGAGGGCACTGAAAGCAGTGAGTACATCATGGTTGCTCACCTGGCATTGTTTTAGCCAATGGAGTGTCTCTATACCAAAGAGTACACCACCCAAAGGCTTGATGCCCAGACGCTCACCAAAGGTGTCTGGCTCGAAGAGGTGGAATGTGTCCATCAATCCTTGCCATAAATCAAAGTATTGGCGTTGCTTCAAATATGCTAATTCAGAGAGGTGGCGCAAACGACTTGCGGCATAAAACTTCTTATAAATGTCTTGCCATTCACAGAGTTGCTTGTAGTCGGGAGCATCAGGAGAATCGGGAATCTGATAGACCAATCCTCGCTCTTCGATAATGAAGAGGAAGAGTAAGCGGTAAATGAAGTGTATCAGTTCCTTGTTCAGCTTGACTGCATCCATCGTACCTTCCGTGAAGGCATTGCGCAAAGCCTCGTTGCCCTTACCCTCTGAGGTAAGCACAGCATTTCCGATTGTCTCCATAGTCTTTTGTACGGCAAGAGACAGACCGTTGCGGATGCGGTTTCCGGATTCAATACTCATATTGAACCAGTGTTCCATGACGCAAGGCTCGTCTCCACCGGCATGGAAACGAGAGGCATGGAGCAGACGGAACATCAGGCAGAACTCGGTATATTTGTCTTCCTCCAACATTCTGCGCAGGTCAAACTCAATATAGGTGAGCTTGACCAACTGACCAGAGTTGCGAATCAAGCGGAGAACCTGACCATTACTGATGATGCCATAAACATTCTCTGTGGCATTGAGGTATTCGAGCATGGTGGCGTGAGCCGACTTCTTTCTCATGCCACCTTTGGCACGATAGTCGAGTGAACATTTGTCCAATGTTTCTATGCTGCCATCTGCGCTGATGTTTTCGCCAATAACAATGAAAGGCATTTTGCCTAATGGTTGGCAAGTATAGGTAATGTCATAGCCAGTGCCTGCCACCTCGATGTTGGTGGCTTGACGGTCGAGCGAATAACCGAGGCTTTGCAAGAGACGTTCCATGAGGTCACGGGCACGACGAGTGCCGTATGGATCCTTGTTGACCAGACGCTCGTTATTGGCACGCTCCTTATAGAAACTCCAGTCGTTGCGAAGACTACTCCACACGTAGTCGATGGCAGCAGAGACAGGGATGTCCATGGCAAAGTCCTGTTCTCTGTTGCCTTCATACGTGTTGTCACGCTCTATATTGTGCAAGATGTCATCCGATAAGAGATGACCATATATATGAATACTTGTATAATCCATTTGTCTAAATCTATAATTTCGGTACGAACAAATAAGCTGCTATCACATCCATAGGCAATACTGGTTCTACCACCTGATACTCTGAAGCCTTTAGGTATGTGCGATACTTAGAGAAGGCATCCACCAAATGAGAAGCTCTTTCGAGGGCAATGGCATCCGTATGCTGACGGAGTGTATCCTCATCAGTAATCCAACGAATGGAATTGGTGAGCAATGTCTTCTGAGTAGGTAAGTCCATGCTACCTGATGCCTGGGCATGCAAGAACAGTTGCTTAGCCTCCTCTTGGGTAAGAAAGTCGTGGTTGTCTATTTTCCCACGATAGCCTACGAATATCATTTCCTCGCCAACCAATTCTCTGTTTTCGACCTTTTTGTCACGGATGACACTGCGAACACGCATTAAGAGAATCGTGGTGCGTTTAGCAATCTCGGAGGTTTCCATAACCAATGCACGGCAGGCTCCCAACTCTCCACCATTGACAGAATCGTTGACTACGGCACGGCTCAGATCTTCTACGAAGGTATGGTTACGCCCGATGTACATATAGTGCTTTGGGGTAGGAGAGGCGAAGGAGATACGAACCACTCCCTTGGCTGTGGCTTTGTCCTTGAAATAATGACGCAAGTTGGCTGGCAATTCCAAGAGGTTGAAGCTATAGCAGAGTGGTAGGTCGTCGGTTTGTACGCTGACACCTACATGCAAAAGTTGCTCGATGACAAAGTCGCGAGTGTCTTTTACTCCACCAATTACCGACTTGGCTTCTTCCAGAGAGGCGGTCAAGCGAGTTGGATCCATCTGCTTATTATTGTGAGCGAAGTAGGTATGAGAAATCTTCTCGTTCTCTTCCATCTTCTTCAACTGTATCTCTATCTCTTCATCCTGCTGACGTTTCCACTCTGGGTCGCTGTCGAACAATGAAAGCTCCATATAGTCAGTTCTTGTAGGAACCTTGGCATCGAAGATTTTTTGCATGATGGATTCCATCAAGGAAGCGTCGTTGTCTGCGATAGGGAGATAGACACCCAGTTTCTTGCGTATCTCTTCTTGCTTTTTGTAGAGAACATTGAGTACAATGTCATCCACAGGGTTGTTCTTGGAGTGAAGTGTAGATACCAAAACGTCTTTTGCCGTTTGTCCGAATCGGTCGATACGTCCATTTCTCTGCTCCATGCGGTTTGGATTCCACGGCAAGTCGTAATGAATGACTGCCTCAAAACCTTGCTGCAAGTTGACACCTTCGGAAAGACAGTCGGTGCAAACCAATACATGTCGGTCTTCCTGTGACAAGGCATCAATCTTCATCTTGCGTTCCTCGTCGGCAAGGCGGCTGGTGACAATGCCAACTACTACTTTCTTGAACTTCTTGTTGGCAGCTAATTTCTCGGTAATGTATTTGCCCACATATTCTGCTGTCTGTATATATTGGCAGAATACGATAGGGTTCATACCGCTATCAAGAGAAAACTTCACGATGTCGAGTGCTTGTTTCACTTTCTCGTCAGAGTCTGTTTCTTTGATGTGTTCCAACTGCTTGATAAATTGGGTGAACTCCTTCTTGTCTGTATTGCTGGTTGTTTCCAAAGCTTCTGGAACGACATCGTCTGCATTCAACAAGTCCTTCAATGGATCGTTGAATATATACACTTGCTCGGATTCATCATCTGTGTTGGAAGAGGATGAATCTTCTCTCTTGTCAATCTTGTTTTGCAGCATACTGATTCCTGCGTCAGGGCTTGACATCACGCCACGCATCAAAGCCAGCAAATCCCAGTAAATGTAGCGTTGCTTACGCTTGTCAGCTCCCGAAACTTTCTGGATACCATTCTTTACATACTCAATGAGTTGTCCCAATAGGTTGCGATATTCCTGGGTATAAGAATACTCATCTTTATCTATGCGTACACGTTCTGGAAAAACAACTTCATCGCCCAGATACTGTTTGATGTCGGCACGGCGACGCTGTACGAAATAATGAGATAGTTCCTCACGTTCGGCAGCGGTTTGAAGTTGGTAATTCTCGAACTTCGGGTTCAATAAGCCTATAAGCGACTGGAACTCTTCACTTTGACCACTATGAGGTGTGGCGGTCAAGAGAACCAATTGCTGGTCTTGCTTATCAGCCAAATCCTTCAATAAACGGTAACGTTGCTGTTGGTACTTGTTGGCACCTGTAGGCTTGGCACAGGTATGCGCTTCATCCACAATCACGAAGTCTGGGCAATGGTCCAGGAAGATGTTTCGCTTGTTACCTTGTTTGACATAATCAATGGAAATGACCTGATAAGGTATGTCACGAAATACATTCTGGTCAGGACGCAACTTCTTTTCCAAGCGACTGATGGTAGAGGAGCGGATGATTTCTGCATCCAATCCAAACTTGTCCTTGATTTCATTTTGCCACTGCTCACATAGATGAGGCAAGCAAACCACGGCAAAGCGAGTAATCTCATGTCTGTCGAGTAATTCCTTGGCAATCAATAATGACTCCAAGGTCTTACCGATACCCACGTCATCGGATATGAGAAGACGAATACGTTCTTGCTTGAGGGCAAGAATCAGTGGCACCATCTGATATGGACGTGGTTCAAAAGACAACTTTCCTAAGCACTGGAATGGACCAGCTATGTCACGGAAGGACAGGCGGCAGGCATTGTAAAGCACTTTGGCTGATGCCTTATAACTATTTTTACCGATGTCTTCTGCTGTAGGGCGACGGAAGTTGTAAGAATGAATCTGCAATTCATCCCCATAAAGTGGTAGGTAGAGACCTATTGTTTCTGCGTCTGTACCTCCCAAAGGCTTTATGATCATGAGGTCATCCTCTCCAGATTGCTGAACAACCCAAGGACGATTTCTAAATTCTATCAATGTACCAGTCTTGTAATCCATATCATTTATTTTACTGGGGTGAATATATCTGAGTATTGGCTGATGAAATCTTCCAATGGTGTGGCATAATGCCATGCCAAGACTACGAAGCCAGCGTCTTCAAGTACTTCTCTCTTTTCTTGGTCATCTTGCTGAACCTCAGGGCGGTCGTGTGGCGTTCCATCACAGAATATGACGATACGGTCGCCATACATAAAGTCTGGCTGCACATAGTATTCCTCTGGGAACATCGGTTGAGCCTTGTCTGGCAAGCGAAGATGATGCTCATGCAGATATTTGAGAAACTCATATTCAGTAGAACTGTTATGGTCTCTTGCAGCTTCCAATGCTGCGTATTGCTCATCATAGCTGAGCGTTTGCCCTGCTCCGTGCAGCTCTACCTTGGCTTCTTGCATCAACTTTAATGTACTGTAAATCTTGCGAATATCAATCTGCTGATGATATGGCTGATTATAGTAGTTGAGCAGGTTGGAATAATCTGCTGGGGTAAGTTCGTTGAGTTCGTCGGGTGTCAGCTCTGGCTTGTTGAAGCAAATATCGTATGCTCTATTGACCACATCCATATAAGCCGTAGGTTCATTGACCAAACGACTCAGCACACCGAGAGAGCCTTCCGCATTCTCATAGATAAGAATGTTAGGTGTCGCTCTTTCACCCATGACCTCAGCACCCATCTCGCTACCTTCTATCTGGAAGACATCCTCAATGGCTTGCTTGAAGGCATAAAGGAATGTGCGCACAGCATTCTTATCCCTTAGCAACAAAGCTTGCAATGGCTGGATGTAGATGGCATTGGCTGTAGTCTCAGCGAACAACTTCACAAACTTAGTTCTGTCAGCCTCCTCTGGATTCTTGTCTGCCTCTGCTTGGATGCGAGCCAAACGT
>ERZ1034730.762-NODE-762-length-10677-cov-2.238656_pt1 | contig 10677 bp, 9 predicted proteins | sample MGYA00520650_ERZ1034730 | MGnify/ENA primary metagenome ERZ1034730 (study PRJEB33766, sample SAMN09781702) | gut metagenome | biome: gut microbiome | host: Homo sapiens | place: Madagascar | study: EMG produced TPA metagenomics assembly of the PRJNA485056 data set... | reverse complement strand
GGGCTGCCGGTGACATATCATCACGAATAAACGGTTCAACGGCAGATTTATACGTACCCACGCGGAACACATGGGTGGAAACTTTCAGCTTATCCAGCAACGATTTGTAGTACAGACCGTTGGTGGCAAAGCCGTGCAGATCAACCACGCCTTGCGGAGACAGCCAAATTTTATTGGCGAAACTGGCGAGATAATATTGCCCCTGGCTGTAGTTCTCGCCAACGGCATAAACCGGTTTCCCGCTGTCACGAAACTCTTTCAGGGCTTTGCCGATGTACTGCATAGACGGTTGGTCGCCGCCTGCGAAGTTTTTCAGATCCATCACAATACCGGTGATATTGCGGTCGTCCTTCGCCTGGCGAATAGTGTTGACGATATCAAACAGTGAGTTTTCCTGCAGACGATCGGAACTGGCACCAAGCAGCTGGCGGCTTAATTTACTAAACCGCTGAGAACTGTCGGGTTTATCGACGATCACACCAGAAATGTCCAGCAGCAGTGCGCCACGACTGGCCGTTTCTTTCGAATCACCACCACTGACCTGCATCCAAATCCCCACACCAACCAGTACGAGGAAAATAAAGAACAGGTTAAGTACCATTTCACGGACGAAATTCAGCAGACGCCACGTCCATTTAAAAAATCCGGCAATAAATCGCCAAAGGGTTCGCATGTATTCTCCCAACTTAAGGTCACACCTGTCACAGGCGCAATAGATGTGGTTATCGTAATGACCCAACCGGCACTTGTCAGCAGGAATTGCGGACTGTGCTGTAACAAAATCCACTCTCGTGTTAATTTTGTGAATAAATATCACGACAGGAGTTAATCAAATGGATGCACTCGAACTATTGATCAATCGCCGTAGCGCCTCCCGCCTGGCTGAACCCGCGCCAACGGGTGAACAACTGCAAAACATCCTGCGTGCGGGTATGCGTGCGCCGGACCATAAGTCCATGCAACCGTGGCATTTTTTTGTGATTGAAGGGGAAGGGCGCGAGCGTTTCAGCGCCGTACTGGAACAGGGGGCGATTGCTGCCGGTAGTGATGACAAAGCTATCGACAAAGCCCGTAATGCGCCGTTCCGCGCACCGCTCATCATCACGGTGGTGGCGAAATGCGAAGAGAATCATAAAGTCCCGCGCTGGGAACAGGAAATGTCTGCCGGATGCGCGGTCATGGCGATGCAAATGGCAGCCGTTGCCCAAGGATTTGGCGGCATCTGGCGCAGTGGCGCATTAACTGAAAGTCCGGTAGTGCGTGAAGCATTCGGTTGCCGTGAGCAGGATAAAATTGTCGGTTTTCTCTACCTCGGTACGCCGCAGCTGAAAGCATCTACGTCGATTAACGTCCCGGACCCGACGCCGTTTGTAACTTATTTCTGATAATTGTCGCGAAACTGTCTGGATTGTGAGCAAAGGCGCAGGAATTCAGACACTCTCACTTATCACTTCACGGAATGAGGGTTACCATACCCGGATTGCATTGACAGGAGATGTCCATGAGCGAGAACTCGATTCGTTTGACCCAATACAGCCACGGAGCTGGTTGCGGCTGTAAAATTTCCCCAAAAGTGTTGGAAACCATCCTGCATAGTGAGCAGGCGAAGTTTGTTGATCCGAATTTGCTTGTGGGTAATGAAACCCGCGACGATGCGGCGGTGTACGATCTGGGCAATGGCACCAGCGTTATCAGTACCACCGACTTCTTTATGCCGATCGTTGATAATCCTTTCGATTTTGGCCGCATTGCGGCGACTAACGCCATCAGCGATATCTTCGCGATGGGGGGCAAACCGATTATGGCGATTGCGATCCTCGGCTGGCCGATTAACAAACTTTCCCCAGAAATTGCCCGCGAAGTGACCGAAGGTGGACGCTATGCATGCCGTCAGGCGGGTATTGCGCTGGCTGGCGGTCACTCCATCGATGCGCCGGAGCCGATTTTTGGTCTGGCGGTAACGGGGATCGTACCGACCGAGCGGGTGAAGAAAAACAGTACCGCACAAGCCGGATGCAAACTGTTCCTGACGAAACCGCTGGGGATCGGCGTTCTTACCACGGCTGAGAAAAAATCACTGCTGAAACCAGAACATCAGGGACTGGCGACAGAAGTGATGTGCCGGATGAATATCGCAGGCGCGTCCTTTGCCAACATCGAAGGCGTAAAAGCGATGACCGACGTTACGGGCTTTGGTCTGCTGGGCCACTTGAGCCAAATGTGTCAGGGGGCTGGTGTGCAGGCACGCGTCGACTATGAAGCGATCCCGAAACTCCCCGGTGTTGAAGAGTACATTAAGTTGGGCGCAGTACCTGGCGGCACTGAACGTAACTTTGCCAGCTACGGTCATCTGATGGGTGAAATGCCGCGTGAAGTGCGCGATCTGCTGTGCGATCCGCAAACTTCTGGCGGTTTGCTGCTGGCGGTCATGCCGGAAGCAGAAAATGAGGTTAAAACTACAGCCGCCGAGTTTGGCATTGAACTGACGGCGATTGGCGAACTGGTGCCAGCGCGCGGCGGTCGTGCCATGGTTGAGATCCGTTAATTCAATGCGGTTGTTTATTGCCGAAAAACCGAGTCTGGCGCGCGCCATTGCTGATGTCCTGCCCAAACCGCACCGTAAAGGCGATGGCTTTATCGAGTGCGGTAATGGTCAGGTGGTGACCTGGTGTATCGGTCACCTGCTTGAGCAGGCGCAGCCAGACGCCTACGACAGCCGCTATGCGCACTGGAATCTTGCGGATTTGCCGATTGTCCCGGAAAAGTGGCAATTACAGCCCCGACCCTCCGTGACCAAACAACTTAACGTCATCAAACGCTTCCTGCATGAAGCCAGCGAAATCGTTCACGCCGGGGACCCGGATCGTGAAGGGCAATTGCTGGTGGATGAAGTGCTGGACTATCTGCAACTGGCACCGGAAAAGCGCCAGCAGGTGCAGCGTTGCTTGATAAACGACCTGAACCCGCAGGCGGTTGAGCGGGCGATCGACCGTCTTCGTTCCAACAGTGAGTTTGTACCGCTGTGCGTTTCTGCGCTGGCGCGAGCGCGTGCCGACTGGCTGTACGGCATCAATATGACCCGTGCGTATACCATTCTCGGTCGCAATGCCGGTTATCAGGGCGTACTTTCCGTGGGACGCGTGCAGACACCCGTGCTCGGGCTGGTGGTGCGCCGCGATGAAGAGATTGAAAACTTCGTGGCGAAAGACTTCTTTGAAGTCAAAGCGCATATCGTGACACCTGCCGATGAGCGGTTTACCGCTATCTGGCAACCGAGCGAAGCGTGTGAACCGTACCAGGATGAAGAAGGGCGCTTGTTACATCGTCCACTGGCGGAGCATGTGGTTAACCGCATTAGTGGTCAACCGGCTATTGTCACCAGCTATAACGATAAACGGGAATCAGAATCCGCGCCGCTGCCGTTTTCGCTTTCGGCGTTGCAGATTGAAGCGGCAAAACGCTTTGGTCTGAGCGCGCAGAACGTGCTTGATATCTGCCAGAAACTGTACGAAACGCACAAGCTAATCACTTATCCGCGTTCTGATTGTCGCTATTTGCCAGAAGAACATTTTGCCGGACGCCACGCGGTGATGAATGCCATCAGCGTTCATGCACCGGATCTGTTGCCGCAGTCAGTGGTAGATCCAGATATACGCAACCGCTGTTGGGATGACAAAAAGGTCGATGCGCACCACGCCATCATCCCGACCGCACGGAGTTCTGCGATCAACCTGACGGAGAACGAAGCGAAGGTCTATAACCTGATTGCCCGTCAGTATCTGATGCAATTCTGCCCGGATGCGGTGTTCCGCAAGTGTGTTATCGAACTGGACATTGCCAAAGGCAAATTTGTCGCTAAAGCGCGTTTTCTTGCTGAAGCAGGCTGGCGCACGCTGTTAGGCAGCAAAGAGCGCGATGAAGAAAACGACGGCACGCCATTGCCTGTGGTGGCGAAAGGCGATGAGTTGCTGTGTGAAAAAGGTGAAGTGGTAGAGCGGCAAACCCAGCCGCCGCGCCATTTTACCGATGCAACACTGCTTTCGGCGATGACCGGGATCGCGCGCTTTGTGCAGGACAAAGATCTGAAAAAGATCCTTCGTGCGACCGATGGTCTGGGGACAGAGGCAACGCGTGCCGGGATTATTGAACTGCTGTTCAAGCGTGGTTTTTTGACCAAAAAAGGGCGCTATATCCACTCTACCGACGCCGGAAAAGCGTTATTCCATTCGCTGCCAGAAATGGCGACGCGACCGGACATGACCGCGCACTGGGAATCGGTGCTGACGCAAATCAGCGAAAAGCAGTGTCGCTATCAGGACTTTATGCAGCCGCTGGTGGGGACGCTATATCAGCTTATTGATCAAGCCAAACGTACGCCGGTGCGGCAGTTTCGCGGCATTGTGGCTCCGGGCAGTGGTGGCAGTGCTGATAAGAAAAAGGCTGCACCGCGTAAACGTAGTGCGAAAAAAAGTCCGCCAGCAGATGAAGTCGGAAGCGGGGCGATAGCGTAAGCGAGTGAATCTTTCGTGCTATTCGAGTCATATTCTGAAATATCCAGCGGATCAAGAAAATTCGTTGGATATTTTTTTTGCATGGATAAAATTATCGCCTCTAAAGTATGTAATAACAGGGAATGTGATGAAAAAAGTTTTATTACAAAACCATCCTGGGAGCGAGAAGTATTCTTTTAATGGCTGGGAAATATTTAATAGTAATTTTGAACGGATGATTAAAGAAAATAAGGCCATGCTGCTTTGTAAGTGGGGGTTTTATTTAACATGTGTTGTCGCTGTAATGTTTGTGTTCGCAGCGATAACATCCAACGGTTTGAATGAAAGAGGCCTGATTACCGCGGGATGCTCTTTTCTTTATCTATTAATTATGATGGGGCTTATTGTTCGGGCCGGTTTTAAAGCAAAAAAAGAACAACTGCATTATTATCAGGCTAAAGGTATTGAGCCGCTCAGTATCGAGAAGTTACAGGCGCTACAATTGATCGCACCTTATCGATTCTATCATAAGCAATGGTCTGAAACGCTGGAGTTCTGGCCGCGAAAGCCTGAACCTGGCAAAGATACCTTCCAATATCATGTGCTTCCTTTTGACTCGATCGATATCATAAGTAAAAGACGCGAGTCTTTAGAGGATCAATGGGGTATCGAAGATAGCGAAAGTTATTGTGCCTTAATGGAGCATTTTCTTTCTGGCGACCATGGAGCCAATACCTTTAAAGCAAACATGGAGGAAGCCCCAGAGCAGGTTATCGCCTTGTTGAATAAATTTGCTGTTTTTCCCTCAGACTATATCTCTGATTGCGCTAATCATAGCTCCGGTAAATCCTCGGCGAAGCTAATATGGGCGGCGGAATTATCATGGATGATCTCGATATCAAGCACAGCTTTTCAAAACGGGACAATTGAAGAAGAACTGGCCTGGCATTATATAATGCTTGCTTCTCGAAAGGCGCACGAGTTGTTCGAAAGCGAAGAAGATTATCAAAAAAATAGTCTAATGGGGTTTCTTTACTGGCATATCTGCTGCTATCGCAGAAAGTTAACGGATGCTGAACTTGAAGCGTGTTATCGTTACGACAAGCAGTTTTGGGAGCACTACAGTAAGAAATGCCGTTGGCCCATAAGAAATGTTCCGTGGGGAGCATCATCCGTTAAATACTCATAAACGCCTGAAATTTTGCCGGGGGCGCTGCGCTTGCCCGGCCTACATTAGAGCGTAACTGCAATGAATTGTGCCCATTTGTAGGCCTGATAAGCGTAGCGCCATCAGGCATTTACAACTTAAATCACACCCTGCGCCAGCATCGCATCGGCAACCTTCACAAAACCGGCAATGTTCGCGCCCTGCACGTAGTTGGTTTGCTCACCTTCACCACCATGCTCAACACAGGCATGGTGGATATCCAGCATGATGTGATGCAAACGTGCGTCAACTTTCTCGGCTTTCCAGCCCAGGCGCGCAGCGTTTTGCGCCATTTCAAGGCCTGACGTTGCTACACCGCCAGCATTAGCCGCTTTACCCGGTGCAAATAGTACGCCTGCCTGCTGGAACAGTTCAGTCGCTTCGATGGTGGTCGGCATATTTGCCCCTTCGGCGACGGCTTTAACGCCATTAGCGATAAGCTGATGCGCGGCGTCAACATCCAGTTCATTCTGGGTGGCGCAAGGCAGGGCGATATCAACCGGTACAGACCACGGCTGTTGGCGTTCGAGATAGACCAGACCAAATTCTTTGGCATAATCTGCCACTCGACCATCGCGGCTGGCTTTGATTTCGATAAGACGTGCCAGTTTCTCTTTCGTGAATCCGCTTTCATCAACTACAGTGCCGCTGGAGTCTGACGCAGTGATCACACGAGCACCAAATTCCATCGCTTTTTCGATAGCGTACTGGGCGACGTTGCCGGAGCCAGAAACGGAAACGCGCATCCCTTCAAAACCCATACCGTGGCGTTTTAACATTGCTTCTGTGAAATAAACCAGACCGTAGCCGGTAGCTTCCGGGCGAATAAGACTGCCGCCAAATGAAAGGCCCTTACCGGTGAAGACGCAGGCGGTATTGTTGGAGAGCTTTTTCATCATCCCCGCCATAAAGCCGACTTCACGACCACCAACCCCGATATCACCTGCCGGAACGTCGGTATCCGCGCCCAGATGACGATAAAGCTCGGTCATCAGCGCCTGGCAAAAACGCATCACTTCACCTTCGCTTTTTCCTTTCGGATCGAAATCGCTGCCGCCTTTACCACCGCCCATCGGCAGGGTAGTCAGGGCATTTTTGAAGGTTTGTTCGAAGCCGAGGAATTTAAGAATGGAGAGGTTAACTGACGGATGGAAGCGCATACCGCCTTTGTACGGGCCGATGGCAGAGCTGAACTGCACACGCCATGCACGGTTGACCTGTATCTGGTTGCGATCATCAACCCATACCACGCGAAACTGGATCACGCGCTCCGGTTCAACCAGACGCTCCAGTAATGACATCTGGCGATATTTTGGATTTTGTTCAAGAAAAGGCCAGAGTGTGGTCATTACTTCACGAACGGCTTGCGCGAACTCGGTTTGATTCGGGTCGCGCTTTTGGACATGGTTGAGGAATGACTCCAGAGAATATGTCTGATCCATAGATATAAAACCCTTATATATTAATACGATTGTGCTTATGTTGTTTATGTCATGTGCTTTTGCAGTTTTCGACTATACCATCAAGAATGTGACGGTAAGCAAGAAAAAAATGACCCAGGAAAGCAAATTAATAACGAGAGTAATCTCATAACCAAATGCGATAACTCAGACGCTAAAGTTTTGCCACCCGGCTACCGTTATCAGTAGCAGAGACAATAACGTTAAGGAGTTCCCTGTGAGTCGAGCATTGTTCGCCGTAGTATTAGCATTTCCATTAATTGCACTGGCTAACCCGCATTATCGTCCGGACGTGGAGGTAAACGTACCGCCAGAAGTGTTCAGTTCAGGCGGGCAGTCAGCGCAGCCCTGTACTCAGTGCTGCGTTTATCAGGATCAAACTTATTCTGAAGGGGCGGTAATTAAAGCCGAAGGAATACTGCTGCAATGCCAGCGTGATGACAAAACCCTTAGCACTAATCCGCTGGTCTGGCGGCGCGTAAAGCCATAAACGCCTCTAATAATGGAATGTCAGCAGGGGCCAGCGGATATTGCAGCGCCTCTTCAGGTGAGCACCAGACCAGCGTCTGATGTTCATGTGCCTGTAACGTCCCGTGGAAGTCGGGTACGTGCCAGGCATGAAGATGGATAATCCGCCCCGAAACTTCTCGCTGATGGCTGGCAACATACTCACCCACAGTTGCTTCGATGCCCAGTTCTTCGCGTAACTCACGCACCAGCGCCTGCCGCTGGCTTTCATCCGGCTCGACTTTACCACCGGCAAACTCCCATAATCCCGCCTGATCGCTCTGGGCGGGGCGTTGCGCGAGTAAAATTTTGCCATCACGTTCAATGATGGCGGCAACAACTTCAATCATTTTCATAAATTACACACGGGCAGATAAGCGAAAAATGCCATAATATCCGCACTGTTGCTCAATCAGAAAGGCTTTATATTTAAGGAGTGCCTGTGCTAGACCGCCATCTTCATCCCCGGATTAAACCGTTGTTGCATCAGTGCGTGCGGGTTCTTGATAAACCGGGCATTACGCCAGATGGTTTAACATTAGTGGGATTTGCCATCGGCGTGCTGGCACTGCCTTTTCTGGCGCTGGGCTGGTATCTGGCGGCGCTAGTCGTCATTTTGTTGAACAGGCTGCTTGATGGTCTGGACGGTGCGCTGGCGCGGCGCAGAGGGCTTACCGACGCGGGCGGCTTTCTTGATATTTCTCTCGATTTTCTTTTTTACGCGCTGGTGCCTTTTGGGTTTATCCTCGCCGCACCGCAGCAAAACGCCCTGGCAGGCGGCTGGCTGCTGTTTGCGTTTATCGGCACAGGCAGCAGTTTTCTCGCTTTTGCTGCGCTGGCGGCGAAACATCAGATTGATAATCCCGGTTATGCGCATAAATCGTTTTATTATCTGGGCGGGTTAACCGAAGGCACAGAAACGATCTTACTGTTTGTGCTGGGATGTTTATTCCCTGCATGGTTTGCGTGGTTTGCGTGGATCTTCGGTGCGTTGTGCTGGATGACGACCTTTACGCGGGTGTGGAGTGGGTATCTGACGCTGAAGTCGCACCAGCGTCAGTAATTGCAATGTTATTTGCTACTGTCCGGGCCGCGTTCACCGGTTGCTACCGGATTTTTTGGATCGCTGCTCCATTCGTACCAGCCGCCGTCATACACGGAAACATTCTTCCAACCCATGGCGCGTGCGTACATAAAGGTTTCGGACGCGCGCCAGCCGGTGCCGCAGTAGAATGAAACTTGCTGCTCTGGTTTGATATTCCACGCTTTCCACATAGCGGTAATATCATCGGCGCTGCGCATGGTGCCATCCGGGTTATGAAAATCTTCCATATGCGTCGAGTCGCTACCAGCGTGTCCCCAACGTGCTCCGGCTATTTCACCTTTTGGTTTAATATAGCTGTAACCGCTGGTCGTACCGATAAATTCTGGCCACGAACGAATGCTCACCAGCGATGCATCCTGGCGATGCAGCAGTCCACGGGCCTGTTCCATATCGAGCATCAACTGCGGTTGTGCCGGGATCTTCACGCCGAAATCCGGTTCCGCTTTCACTTTCGGTGGCGTTCCGCGCTCAACAGGCAGTCCCGCGTCGGACCAGGTTTGCCAGCCGCCATCCAGCAGACGCACATCTTTCACGCCTGCGTAGAGCATAATTTGCGCCACACGCGCTCCAGCGTATACGTCACGCCCGTACAGAATGACCGTGGTGTCATGGCGAATGCCGTGTTTTGCCAGCATCGCTTTTAGTTGTTCATCAGAAACTTTGTTCCACAGCGGTTCACTTTCCACTTCGTTGGTATCGATGTAGTCAGCGCCGGGAATATGGCTGATAAGGTAAAGCTTAGGAGCGCCCCAGGCCGCTTCAATGACTTTCCAGTCACCGGCAGGTTTCGCCGTAACCTCTTTACCTTGTTGCAGGTCGTGCAGCCATTGCGGATAAACCAGCTGCTCAAAGTGCGGCAGTTTTTGTAGACGGGAAGGTTCGCTTAGCGCGTCACTCAGAATGGAGATATGCGTAAAACCTGCTTTTTGCAGTCGCGTTTTGACGGCGTCGACATCTTTGTCATTACCGTACAGCGCCACCGGGGCATCGGCTTTCAGGTTATGTTGCTTGATCCACGCGTTGAGCTGTTCGGTGCTCATTTTGTCGAGCCAGCTAGCAGAGAGGTTTAAGGCGGCAGGTTCATGACCAGAAGGGCCATTTAAGGTTTGTGGCCAGCCGTTATAAAACGCGCTGGGGCGAGTATCTATCGCTTTGCCATTTTGTTGTTGAAGCTGGTCAAGTGTAAGAGGCTTCGCCAGTTCAGCGGCCCACGAAGAAGCGCAAGCCAGCCCTAAAGCCATTGCCAGCGCGGTCATTTGAGAAACACGTTTCATCGAAAATCCCGACATTGTAGTTTTGAGTGCGCCATTCTGAACTGACGCATTGAGAAAAACTTTGCGTTATCGCAGTTTGTTGTAATTTTCTGACCACTGCGCCATATCCAGAACAGAACTATCAGCAGGAACATCCTGGAGATCGTGCGTTACCTGAACGACGGGGATCGCCAGTTCGCGAACTTCGCTGAACACCCACTGGCGAAAATTATCGCGCAGAGCCACATCAAGACGGCTGAATGGCTCATCCAGGAGTAACGCTTTTGGCTGAGCGAGAAGGGCGCGCAGCAGGGCCACCCGCGCTCGCTGACCGCCTGATAATGTCGCAGGGTCCTGGTGATAAGTTTCAGCCAGTCCCGCTCGATCAAGCGCGTCTTTCACGGCATTGCGCCTGGCAGTCCCCTTGAGCGTCGACGGTAGCGCCAGCAGTAAATTTTGCCCGACGCTGAACTGGTCAAATAACAGTGCATCCTGAAAAAGAATGCCAATCTGACGCTGTGCGGTGGGTAGGATGTCAATCCGTTGCTCATTGAGCCATAGCTCACCTGTACAAGAAAACTGTTCGGCCAGTGCACCAATCATCCATGAAAACAGAGTGGATTTTCCACAGCCAGACGGCCCCATTAACGTGACA
>ERZ1034730.760-NODE-760-length-10683-cov-23.438370_pt1 | contig 10683 bp, 8 predicted proteins | sample MGYA00520650_ERZ1034730 | MGnify/ENA primary metagenome ERZ1034730 (study PRJEB33766, sample SAMN09781702) | gut metagenome | biome: gut microbiome | host: Homo sapiens | place: Madagascar | study: EMG produced TPA metagenomics assembly of the PRJNA485056 data set... | reverse complement strand
TGAGGAACTTCTACTGTATAATAACCTTTTTTGCCATTATACTCAGTTTCGTTGTCAAGTGACATTTTCATACCTGGCCATTCCTGCGCTGCAGTAGTACCATTGTAAATGTAGCAGTAAACATCCTTAAGATTGGCTGTACTATTGTCGAAGAAAACCATCACCTTGCCAGCAGGACCTTCAATCGTCTTGGTATATTTACCTTCTACGTAATAACCATGATTCTTGAATTCCTGATCACCGCCATTCAGTTTCTGCTCACCATCATGAGTGAAAATCACACCAGTAGGAATTTCAGTACCAGCTGTATATGTCCATTTAAAGACATTCTTGCCATCTTTAGTTCCCATCAAGGTCATGGCATCTCCAGGCCAAGCTGCAGTAGTAAACTGTTTAACCTTGTCATTCCAGGCCCAAATCTTGGCATTGTCATAACTTGTCTCCAAGAACACGGAGATCTCATTTTCTGTAACTATTGGCGTATAATCATCGGCGGTAACAGCAGCGAGAGCATTTCCCGGAGCCATCATCATGCCGAAAAGCATTGCCAAAGTACAAAGCATCGTAGAAAATTTTTGCATAAAATAATATGTTAAGTTGATAAGTTATTAGTTCAAACGTTGGCAAAAATAGAAATAAGTTTTGATAGACCACTTAGTTTATCAGGAAAAAAATGCTTATTCCATGAGCAATCGTTTGCACGGTTTCAAGGAAATCCACCATATTATTGATGCAATACAAAAAAGAGGTAGTGCTCACTTGGGCAAGTAAGTACTACCTCTCCTTCAAAGAATATTTTAATCTAACTTTCGCATGTACAGAAGTTAGAGAAGTTTACATTAACGGGCAAGCCATGCCTCGGGATTGAGTTTGACTGTTTCCTTGCGCAACTGGAACTGCAGGATATTGTCGGCACCCACGGCACCTAAAGCCTGACGGGTACTTACCTTCTGGCCCTTGTGAACACTCACCGACTTGAGGTTACAATATACAGAGATATAGGCACCATGGCGGACAAGGACATTCCACATGCCTCCATAACCAAAGACGGCACTTACCTCACCATCGTAGATGCTACGAGCCACGCAACCGGGTTTGCCCAAAAGGTTGATACCCTTATTGTCGAGGGTAACGCCGGAAAGACCCTGTACATTGTATTGTCCGAAATGACTCACTATCTTGTAAGTTCCTGTGATAGGCATAGGAAGGCGACCACGGTTGGCCTCAAAACCTCCACTCAGCATACGGTCTACCGTACTGAGAGTAGCAGCATCATTGGCTTCCCGGCGGGCACTTGCCAACTCTTTGCGGTTGCGTGCCTCATCAGTTTTTGCCTTCAACTCTGCAGCTCGTCTGTCGGCCTCAGCCTCACGAGCAGCCTGTTCAGCTCTGGCCTGTCGGTTGGCTTGTTCAGCAGCCTCACGGGCAGCCTTCTCTGCACGGGCACGTGCCTTATCCTGAGCTCTGGCCTTAGCACTGTTTTCGGCTTGCAGACGAGCTTCCTCCTGGGCCTTACGAGCCAACTCCTGAGCCTTACGATTCTCTTCTGCAGCACGCTGACGAGCCAACTCGGCCTCACGTTCCTTGCGCCGTGCCTCCTCTATACGGCGGGCATTCTCACGCGCCTCTGCCTCGGCCTGGGCCTTTCGACGAGCCAGTTCCTCACGCCTACGCTGTGCTGCCGCCTGAGCTTCAGCCTTACGCTTAGCCTCAGCTGCCGCACGAGCACGCGCTTTCTCTACCTCAATGGCTATCAGACGGTCAATCTGCGCATTGATAGCAGCATCCTTCTTGCGCTGATCAGCAATAACAGCCTGAATGGTTGTCTGTTGCTTCTGCAATCCCTGCACCACTTGCTGTTGCTCGGTCTGCTTGCCTTCGAGCGCAGTTTTCTCTTGCTGACCTTTATATAAAAGGTTGTTCTTATGTCCCTTCACCACCTGCAGTTGCTTGTGCTTCTCGGTCACCTGCTTCTGCTTGGCCTTTACCGCCTCGCCCTGTGCCTTCTGATAGGCAGAATACTGACGTATGAACGACAGGCGGCGATACATCTGCGTAAGGTTCTTGGCGCTGAAGATAAACATGAGCTTGTCTTGCACGGAGTGATGACGGGTCATATAGCGCATAGAACGGATGTACTTGTTCTTTCGGTCCTGCAACTGCTGTTCAAGGGTTTTGAGCTGAGCATTGAGCAAGCCGATATTGCCATCGATGTGGTGGATATCCTGCTGTATACCATCGATGTTCTTCTGGCGCTGGTCGATTTCGCCATTAAGCACCATGAGGTCTTGCAGACGTTTCTTCACGTCGGCCTGATTGCGGCGGAGAGCTTTCTCCTGCTCCTTGATTTTCTTTTGTATGTTGGCACGCTGTCCCTGCAATCCTCGAATGGAAGCATTGCTATAGGCGGCTTTCTTCTCTGCCCGTGTGGGAGCCTTGGATTGGCGCCTTTTCACAGGTTTCTTTTTTGGGGTTTTCTTTTGGGTCCTTACCGTTCTTGCCGTTGTGGCAGTCTTCTTTCTTTGTGCAGTCTTCTGCGCATAAGGAGTCAAGACAAACGACAAGGCCAGAATAATCAATAATATACGTTTCATTTACAGACTCATTATTTTATTCAGCACGTCTTCTGCCGATACTTGCTTGTACTTGCTCGAAACTTCGGAACGCGACTCCCAGTTGCTGTCGGTCTTCACCTCGTTCATCTTGATAACGATGTTGATCTCCTTCTTCTGACGGGTTGCATTAGTGACAAGAGTCATATCCAACAAGGCTGGGAACATCTTGACACCTACGGCGCGGAAGTTGTCATAACGAATATGCACTCCCGATGTGCCATGCTGCGAACTGACATACTCCACGTCGGCTTTGTCTATACGACCTGTGGCACGCTGGGAAGTCCAGGCATACGTCATGTTGCCATTCTTCAAGGTGACTGGCACTTCGTTTCCCTCTACAGCCAAATCGGCATCAAACTTCTTCAGATCAGACTCCTTCACCTGCTTGGCTCCAGGCAAGAGAAGCTGATTCCAGAACAGCGCCTGCAACGAATAGAAGTTGATGCCCTGCTTCTGCAGGAAGTCTACATGATTATAGTCGGCCTTGATATACTGTTTGTGATAACGGTCGATGATGAGCACATAATCGGGGGTAAACTCCAGACGGCCAATCTCGAAGCCCAGGATGGGAGCATACAACTGTAGACGTATCACATCGTCCTTACGCATTCGAAGCGCACCATCTACCGAAATTTTCTTCTCTCCCATGCGGATGGTGAAGTTTATGCTGCCCGTAATGTTCTTGGCGTACACCTGATTGTCGGACACCTTCTGTACAAAAGCCAGTTTCTGCATGCGTTCGGTCTCTACACTTTTCACCTCCTGATGTGGCAAGTTCTTGTTGCTCACGCCATCAGAGATAATTTGTTTCTTGGTGCCACACGATGCCAGCAACATCAAGGGCAGACAGAATGCTGCCAGTTTCATTATTTTGTTTTTTTCCATTTTCGCTTATATTTAATGATTTCACTTTCTGTCATATATTTCCTGCACTCGATTTTCACTTTCAGAGCATCAGGGTCCTGGCTGCCTTTCTGTGCCTGCTTCCAGTAGGCCACAGCCTGGTCGGTAAGTCCGTTCATGGCATAAATGTCGCCTGCATGCTCAATAATGGTACTGTTGTCGGCCGTTGAATCACTATACGCCAAGGTTTGGTCGATATAGGTTTTGGCCTCGGCATAACGTTCCTCCATAAAGAGAATCCACGCATAAGTATCAAGATAGGTGGAGTTCTTGGGCTCTGCCTTGATGGTCTTGTAGCTCATCAACTCTGCCTTCTGCAGGTTCTTGCCCGTCTGACTGATGTAGTAAGCATAATTGTTGAGTCCTGGAACATTGTCGGGTTTCCAATGCAGACAGGAATCGTAAGCGGCAAAAGCTTCTGCCTGACGGTTCTTGCCATGAAGGATGTCGCCCATGATCATATAAAGGTCGGACACCAAATCGGGAGAGCTCTTGCTGTTTATCTGTCCCACTCCGCGGCGGAACTCTTCGAGCGTAGCATCTTCCTCATGCTTCATATAGTGCGCCATACCGCCAAAGTAATAGAATACCATCTCTTCCGGATTGTAGTCATGGGCAGCATTAGACAGGCGGATAACCTCGTCGTAGTCTTTCTTTTCCCATAGATTCTGAATGAGTTGGATGCGCGACTCACTACGGTCGGGAGCTATCTCGAGCACCTTGCGGTAAGCGGCATTGACCGTATCCATCGGCATTTTCTTAATATTCATATAGGCAGCACGGAACTCAGCGATGTCTGCCGATGGCTTGGGCTGAGACAGCATTCTGTCGAAAAGAGCGATGACTTGGGTTGAATCGGCACCATGGCTCTCGTTATCCTGTATGAACGAGCGAATCATCATCAACTTGGTATCCAGGTCGGTCTTCTTGCCCAACAGAATGCGGTCGAGCATGGCGTGAGCCTGTTCTTTCTGGTCGGTGGCATTATAATAGTCGTAGAGCGACATCTGGGCATACGAGTTGTCAGGCTCTTCTTCGAGCACATGGGTAAACAACTTGTAGGCCTCTTTCCGGCGCTGGTGTTCCATAAGCCAGTTGCCCAACATGGTTTTATAAATCATATCAAGCGGATGCGCCTCGGTCAGCGACTTGAGTTCCTTGTAGGCTGACTTGGAATCGTTCATCAACTCGTAGATGTGCATCTTCTCAAGCGTGAACTTCTCGTTCTCGCCCTCTTCTGTCTCCAAGCGGTTGAGGGTTTTCAGCATCTGTGGATATTCTTTCTGCTGCTGATAAAGGCGCAACAGCATATAGAGCGCATCGGTATTGTCGTGATTCTGAGCGAAGATGCCTTCATAAGCTTCGATAGCCTTGTCGTACTGCTGATTGGCAACATAATACTGTGCCATCCGCTCGCGAAAGGTAAGATTGGATGGAGCCAAGGTGATGGCACGCGCCAGACAGTCTTGAGCCAAGGAGTCTTGCTTCATCTGCTGATAGTACATCGACTGATAGAAATACACCTCAGCAGCACGTGGATTGATCTTGCGGGCATGTTCAAAAAGCTCGAATGCATCGCCGTAACGACCCAAAGCCTGAAGACGGGCCGCCTCCTGAAAGAAGTAGTCGTAACGCTTGCGGTCATTGCCCGTCAAACCATCGGCAGCCTGCACGGGCACAGCTGTCAGGAATGCCATAAAGCTTATGAAGCCCAAGAATACTTGTCTCAAAATATTGATTCTATTCACAACAGATTAATTGAATGTATCTATATTTATTTTACACCTGTATGACCATAGCCACCAGCACCTCTCTCGGTTTCATCGAGCGTCTCTACTTCGATGAATTCAGCATTTTCGTGCTTGGCAATCACCATTTGGGCAATACGCTCACCATCATTGATGACAAAGTCGGTCTGCGAGAAGTTGATGAGCAGAACCATGATCTCGCCTCGATAATCGGCATCAATAGTGCCTGGGGTATTAAGAACAGTAATGCCATGTTTCAATGCCAACCCACTGCGAGGACGTATCTGTGCCTCGAAGCCTGCTGGCAAAGCCATGAAAAGACCTGTAGGTACAAGCCGGCGTTCCATGGGGTGAAGCACGATAGATTCGTCGATATTGGCACGCAGGTCCATACCTGCGCTCTGGGGCGTGGCATAAGCTGGCAACGGCTGATGCCCACGGTTGATAATTTGTACTTTCATCATGTTCATTCTTTTAAGATGCAAAAATAATGTTTTTCTGGCACATTTAGGCATTTTCATGACGAAAATGATAGATTTTATAAAAAATAAATGCTTTTTTATTTTGTATTGTGTCAGGATTGCTGTATTTTTGCGATATGGAATGGATTAAACTCATATCTAACAAGCGTTTCGGACAGGAGCATAAGCATGCCGAGCGCCACGACGACCGGTCGGAGTTCAAACGCGACTACGACAGGCTCATCTTCTCGTCGGCTTTCAGACGACTGCAAAACAAGACTCAGGTTTTCCCCTTGCCTGGTTCTATCTTTGTACACAACCGACTGACCCACAGTCTGGAAGTATCGAGTGTAGGAATGTCGTTGGGCAACGACATCTCGAAACGTATCATAGAAAAGCGCCCAGAACTGAAGGATACTCTCTTTGAGGAAATAGGAACTATCGTGAGCGCAGCCTGCCTGGCACACGACTTGGGCAATCCTCCTTTCGGTCATTCTGGAGAGAAAGCCATACAAACTTTCTTCAGCGAGGGAGCAGGAAAAGCAGTAAAAGAGCTGGTTTCACCGGAGTTTTGGCAAGATATCACTCACTTCGAAGGCAACGCCAATGCCTTCCGCATACTGACCCACCAATTCAAGGGAAGACGCAAAGGCGGCTTCGTCATGACCTACTCCATGCTGGCTTCTATCGTAAAATATCCATTCGCCAGCCAGTTGGCTGGAAGTCATGGCAAGTTCGGTTTCTTCACCTTGGAAAAGGACTCGTACCAAAAAGTGGCCGATGAATTGGGCATTTTTTGCAAGTCAAAACCTGGTGAGCCTCTAAGATACGCCCGTCATCCGTTGGTATATATGGTAGAGGCTGCCGACGACATCTGCTACGAAATCATGGACATCGAAGACTCCCACAAACTCAAGATCCTGTCTTACGAAGAGACGGAGAGACTGCTGTTGGGATTCTTCGACAAGGAAACCCAAAATAAGATTAAGGAGCGAATCAAGGAAGAAGGCGTGACCGACGAGAACGAAAAGGTGGTCTACATGAGAGCCAGCGCCATCGGTCGACTGGAGAACGAATGTGTAACGGCCTTTCTGGAGCATGAGAAGGAGATTTTGGCAGGAACATTCGAGGGAAGCCTCATCGACCATATCGCCGAACAACAGCGAAATGCCTACAAAGAATGCGAGAAGACTTCGTTTGCAAAGATTTACCACAGCAAGCCTGTACTCGACATAGAACTGTCAGGTTACAAGATTATGGCTACACTTATGGAGGTGTTTGTCAATGCAGCTATCACGCCCGAACGTTTCGACTCTCAACAACTGTTGCGACGGGTAAGCAGTCAGTACGACATCAACAACGAGAATATAGAGGAGCGAATCATGGCTGTCATCGACTATATCAGCGGAATGACCGACATTTACGCCCTCGACATCTATCAGAAGATAAACGGTATCAGCCTGCCTATCGTATAGGGCGTGAGGGAGAGAAACGGAAAACACGAACGCATATTTATACCGTATATCCATGCAATAATTGCCCGAAAAGCGCCGCATAACTGGGAAAAAGAATCTGCCCAACTGGAAAAATATTTTTTCCCAACTGGGAAATTATTTTTTCGCAGTTAACCATAGCGCCCCGATGAATATATATACTAAAGCTTTTCAGCAGAATAAATAGAAAAAACAAGTACTTGCATTGTCCATCACAAGCAACTTCGTTTTATTAGCAAGTTAAAAATCGCAGACATTCATAAACAAGAATACTAAAAAAGCGCCTCGAATGAACGAAACGCTTCTTTAGTATCTTGTTTTACTTCTCCAACTTTCATCCACTCGGAAGTTGAATGTCTTTTATAAAACGGATAAGGTTTACTTGCCTTCCTTTTCCTTATAAATAATATTGTTGGCGCCACTTGTTATCTTCAACGCCTCAGGATGCTCGGCTATGAAACTGTTGATATGGCGCACACGCTTTTCTTCCAAAATCTCGTCGACAGCAATCAGAATACCAGTTTCCTCCACATCACCAAAACCATAATTGATGGCTGTGCCGAAAAGCTTCATCGTAGGACTGAGATTCATATAAGCATTCACCAAAGGGGGAATGTTGTAGCCCAACTCACGTACCTCGCGATTGAGAATACGATAGTCTGCACGGAAGTCATCTTCGGTAAAGAGCGCCTTCAGTTCACTCTCTGGAGTCTCTATTTTCAATGGTTTCATCGGGATAACAAGATTCTCCTTATCATCGAAATGCTTCTTGAGGAAATAGAGAATCATGTCGCGACCACGGCGAATGTAAGACGGATACATCGTCATCTTGCCAAAGAAATATTTCAGTTCGGGATAGAGCACGGTAAGAGCTCCCAGACCATCCCACAGGTTGTCGAGCGCAAAGATGCTCTTGCTGTTCATGCGCACATTCTGATATTCCAATGAGACAAAGGAACGTCCCAACTCCACGGTATAAGGCATGTACTCCTTAAGGAACTTGTCTGAGAAATGGAACATATGACTCGTAGCCAATATAGGCTGTCCTTTAGCATCGAGTTTCCAGTCTTTACCCAAGAGATAACGATAACCGCCAATAATCTCGTCGGCCTCAGGATTCCACACGATGAGCTGCTTATAACAATTATCTCCAAAGTCGAACTCGTCCAAATCCATTGACTTGCCCGAGCCGCCTCCTGCTGTACGGAATGCGATTTCACGAAGACGGCCTATCTCCTTCAGCACATTGGGAGAGTCGTTGGCTGTCACGATATAGATTTCGTTATGACTCTTGTTTGTCATACGAAGCTGCTTGTCGGGAGTGAGCTCACTCTTCAACAAGTCCCTGTCTATTGGCTGGATTATATCTTCTTCCATAATCTATGATGTAACTTTCTATAATTCGTAAACTTTGTCTTTTACATATTGCGCCCATTCTGTGGGAGTCTTGCTCTTGTCGAAGGTCTGCCAGGGTATGGGCTTGCCAAAGGCGATACGGAAGTCCTTTCCCACGTTCCGGTACATCTCGTCGACCAAGAAAAGCATGGCTAAGTTGAAAGGCAAGTACTTGTCGCTGAATCGGGCGATGCGATAGAAGCGCTCCGAGTTCTGTCCGCTGAAATGGATAGGCACCACATCGCGCTGATACTCCACACTCTTTGAGATAAATGTCTTTTTCCAAGGCAAGTCGCGAATACTGCCATCTGGCTGTTTGCGGCTGTTGAGACCTGCAGGGAACATCAGCATGTGATTGTCGCTCTGGAAGCCGGCCTCCACCATACGGGGGAAGTCACGGCTCTGGCGTCCCGTCTTGTTGATGCCTATACTGACGGGCTTGAGACCTGGCAGATTAAGAAGCAGGTCGTTCACAAGATAACGGAACTTTCCGGCATAATGGGTGCCAATGATGGAGCCAAGCGCCACGCCGTCCTGTCCTCCCAACGGATGATTGGACACGAAGGTATAAAGCTTGCCATCGTTCTTGTCGGGCAGATTCTCCACTCCCTCCAATTGTATGTTCATCTTGAGATACTTCACGCACTCAGTAAGCCACTCGGTACCCTGAAGATGACGACTTTCCCACAAGAAGCGGTTCACTTCATCCTCGTGAACGGTCTTCTTGAGCCAGGACACAAGAAAAGAGGGCACAAACTTTGCCTTTGCTCCCATCTTGCTCTTCAAAATCCTGCTTATGTCAATCGTTTTCTCTATAGATTCGCTCATGTTTGCTGTAAAAACATCTAAAGTACGTGCAAAAATAACTCAACTTTTTTAAATACGTGCCATTTTTGATGAAAAAATGATAAAATACGATGTTTTTGATGAAAAAACAGTCGATTTATATAGCTTTTGGCTTTCATTTTTATGTCTGAAGCTCACTTTAAGCATTCTGAAAGAAGTCTCGCCAACTCTTGACACAAGACAAAAAGCGACCTCATTTTATTAAGTTTTATAAATTTTGCAAGAAAAAGTAAACAGATATGAGGATTTTTGTGTACCTTTGAACCCGAATTCTTATTTAAAATAGGTACACATGCGATTAATCGACAACAATACATACCACGTGCCTGTGCTTCTCAAAGAAAGCGTAGACGGTCTGTCCATACATCCTGGAGGAGTGTATGTGGACGTTACTTTTGGAGGCGGAGGCCACTCTAAGGAGATACTCTCACGAATAGCCGACAACGGTCACCTGTACAGCTTCGACCAAGACGCCGACGCCGAACAGAACGTCATCCCCAATGAGCACTTCACCTTCGTATGCTCCAACTTCAGATACCTGAAGAACTGGATGCGCTACTATGGCGAGGAAGGTATTGACGGGTTGCTTGCCGACCTGGGTGTATCGAGCCATCATTTCGATGATGAGAGCAGAGGCTTCTCCTTCCGCTTCGACTCTCCGCTCGACATGAGAATGAACAAAAGAGCGGGCAAGACTGCTGCCGATATCGTAAACGAATACGAGGAGGAGGTACTTGCAGACATCTTCTACCTGTACGGCGAACTGCGCAACGCCCGGCGCATAGCTGCAGCTATCGTCAAAGCAAGAAGCAGCCAAAAGATAGAGACAACGACCGACTTCATACACGTAGTGGAGCCTTTCTTCAAGCGCGAGCGAGAGAAAAAAGACATGGCCAAACTGTTCCAGGCCCTGCGAATAGAGGTAAACCACGAGATGGACGCCCTGAAGGAAATGCTCAAGGCTGCGACAGAAATCCTGAAACCAGGTGGAAGACTGTCGGTCATCACTTACCACTCGCTGGAAGACCGAATCGTGAAAAACGTGATGAAGACGGGAAACCCTGAGGGAAAAGTGGTGCAGGACTTCTACGGAAGAATAGAATCTCCCTTCAGACTCATCAACAACAAGGTCATCATCCCCGACCAGGAAGAGCAAGAGAGAAACCCAAGAAGCCGAAGCGCCAAACTTAGAATTGCAGAAAAGAGATGAAAGAAAAAGAAA
>ERZ1034730.757-NODE-757-length-10709-cov-14.655622_pt1 | contig 10709 bp, 9 predicted proteins | sample MGYA00520650_ERZ1034730 | MGnify/ENA primary metagenome ERZ1034730 (study PRJEB33766, sample SAMN09781702) | gut metagenome | biome: gut microbiome | host: Homo sapiens | place: Madagascar | study: EMG produced TPA metagenomics assembly of the PRJNA485056 data set... | reverse complement strand
GACCGTAGGGAGCGATAACTCCTTTAACTCCTTTAACTTCTGAGCTTGCGAAACTTGAATTAGTTTTTATTAAATCACGATGACACAACATAACAGTACATTTTTCTATCATCTTGTCGCCTTCATCACTGTGGCGATATGGGGAACCACCTTTGTCTCCACCAAGGTGCTGATGCTTCATGGCCTTTCGCCAGCCCAGATATTCACCCTTCGTTTCTTCATGGCTTATGTGCTGATGCTGTGTTTCAACCACCGTCGGCTCTTCGCCTCGTCGTGGCGCGATGAGGGCAGGATGATGCTGTTGGGCATTACGGGCGGCTCACTCTACTTTCTGAGCGAGAACGAGGCGATGAACTTCACCACCGCCACCAACACCTCGCTCATCGTCTGCTCGTGTCCTCTTTTCGCCACCTTGTTGGTGAGGCTCGTCTATCGCTCCTCGCACATTCATGTGATTCAGCTGATGGGTTCGCTGTTGGCATTTGTGGGCATGGTCATCGTGGTGCTCAACGGCCGTTTCGTGCTCCATCTCTCTCCGGTGGGCGATGCGTTGGCTTTCACAGCCTGTATGTGCTGGGCTGTCTATTCGCTGCTCATGAAGTCGATGTCCGACAAGTACAGTGCCGCATTCATCACGCGAAAGGTGTTCTTCTATGGCGTACTCACCATTCTGCCCTATTATGCCGTGGTGCCAGGTCTTCCCTCCCCGGAGGTGCTCACGCATCCCGTGGTACTTGCCAACCTGCTCTTCCTGGGCTGCCTGGCTTCCATGGTGTGTTTCCTCACGTGGAACTGGTGCATCTCCAAGTTGGGAGCCGTCAAAGCCACCAACTGGGTTTATTTCAACCCCATCTCCACCATGATCTTTGCCTCATGGGTACTGGGCGAGAAAATCACTCCCTACTTCCTCGCAGGTGCTGCCTGCATCCTCATAGGTATGTACACGGCCGACAGGAAGACAGAATAAAAACAAACTTATTTAGCATTTACACCTCTTTATTTTAAAACTACAGGCAATTTACAAAGCTCTTGCTCAACATGCTGCGTTACGCCTCTGGAAAGAGTAGCCAGCAGGCCCAGTAGCATGGTGCTTTTTTATACGCCCTAAGTGTTAGTGTGAATCATACCATCTCGTGCAGATGGTATGATTTTTTATGACAATAAAAAAATCGTAACGGAAGAAGATAAATTAACTTCCGTTACGATGATAAGGTCTGCTTACTTCGCTGCCAATACCTCAACCTCTACCAAGGCCCCCTTGGGCAGCTTCTCTACAGCTACGGCAGAGCGGGCAGGGAAAGGCTGGCTGAAGAACTCGGCGTAAACCTCGTTCATGGCTGCAAAATCGTCCATGCTGTCCAAATAGACTGTAGTCTTCACCACGTGGGCGAGGTCGGTGCCAGCAGCCTTCAGGATGTTCTGCGCGTTGGTGAGCGCCTGGCGGGTCTGCTCCTTGATGCCACCCTCTACGAAATTACCCGTTGCAGGGTCGATAGGAATCTGACCCGATGCAAATACGAAACCATTAACTTCAATAGCCTGGCTATAAGGACCTATAGCAGCAGGCGCGTTGTCTGTGTGAATTGCGTTCATAATTTTTACCTTTTAATTTTTTATTTTTTACCTTTTTACTTTTTTACCTTTTTACCTTTAAACAATATACAGGTGGAAGCCCTTTTCTTCGAGCGCCCCCTTGATTTCCTTCACGTGATCAGCATCACGGGTCTCCATGGTGAGACGCAGCACACACGAGTTCACCTTCTGGCGGTTGGCAGAACGGTCGTGGTGCACACCCGTGATGTTTCCACCCAAGCTTGCTATCACCGAGCACACTTCCACCAGTTCGCCCGGTTTGTCGTCGAGCTCCATCTCGATGGTGCATAGGCGTCCGCTCTTGGCAAGACCACGCGTAATCACACGGTTCAGAATCGTCACATCGATGTTGCCGCCGCTCACGATACAGATAGTCTTCTTGCCCTTCACCGGCACCTTGTTGTACATTACGGCAGCTACACTGGCAGCACCGGCGCCCTCAGCCACCATCTTCTCGCTCTCTATCAGTTTCAGGATGGCAGCACAGATCTCGTCCTCGCTCACCGTTACAATCTCGTCTACGTATTTCGAGCAAGTCTCAAAAGTCAGCTTGCCAGGCTCCTTCACAGCGATGCCGTCGGCCACAGTTGCCACCGAGGGCAGTTTCTCCTGCTTGTGGTCGTGCAGACTCTGCACCATGCTGGCAGCACCCTCAGCCTGCACACCATAGATCTTGACCTTGGGGTTGAGCGACTTGATGGCAAACGCCACACCCGAAATCAGTCCGCCGCCACCCACAGGCACCACGACTGCCTCCACCTCGGGCAGCTGGTCCAGAATCTCCAGGCCAATCGTCCCCTGACCAGCAATCACGTTCTCGTCGTCGAAAGGATGCACAAAGGTGTAGCCGTGCTCGTCGCGCAGCTCCAGTGCCCTCTGATAAGCATCATCGTAGACTCCCGGCACCAGACACACCTCAGCGCCCAATCGCTTGGTAGCCTCCACCTTCGATATAGGAGCGCCCTCGGGCAGACATATCAGGCTCTTCACACCCATGGCAGTAGCACCGAGCGCTACACCCTGGGCATGGTTGCCCGCCGAACAGGCTATCACACCCTTTGCCTTCTCTTCTGGAGAGAGTTGCGAAATCTTGTAGTAAGCACCACGAATCTTAAACGATCCCGTCTTCTGCAGACATTCCGGCTTCAGAAACACATCACTCTCTGGGTTGATTCGCGGAGTGTGAACCAGCTCAGTCTTTCTAATCACTTTGCTCAGCACGAAGCGAGCCTTGTAGAAATTGTCCAGCTGTAACATATTATATTATTTCATTAAATATTCAAAAACCTCTCTATCGCCACAGCCACACCGTCCTCCTCGTTCGACAGCGTCACGTAGTCGGCGTCGGCTCTCACCTCTGGCGCAGCATTCGCCATGGCCACACCCATTCCCGCCAATCGCAGCATACTCAGGTCGTTGTATCCGTCGCCGAAGGCAATCATATCTGCAGGCGTGAGGTTCACTTTAGCCAACAGTCTCAACAGCGACTGCGCCTTGTCGATGCCCTTCGGCACCAGTTCCAGGAAGAAAGGCGCCGATCTGAACACATCCATCTTGTCGCCCAGCTGTTCAGCCAGTTCCTCCTCGGCAACGATCATCGTTGTCGGTTCTCCCGTCATGAGCAGTTTGGTGGGGTTAGGCTCCAAGTGCATCAGCAGGTTGTCCACACGTCTGATGTTCATCTTGTTGATGCGCGACTCCTCCTTCACGTAAGGGTCGTCGGGCATTTCCGTCACGATCTCGTTTCCGGCGTAGCCCAACAGAGCATGTCCCTTCCGCTTGGCGTATTCGTAGATGACGGGGATGGCAGATGGCGGCAGGTGCTGTGCGAAGCATTCCTGCTGTGTGCCCCAGTCCACGATTTTTCCACCATTGTAAGCCAGGATGAAACCGCCATGTGTGTCGAGCTTCAGCTCGTTGGCAAGCGGCACGATGCCATAGGTCGGTCTTCCCGAAGCCAGCACCACGATGGCGCCCTCGTGCTGTGCCTTGAGCAGCACCTCCCGTGTTTTGGGAGTTATCACCTTGTCGTGGTTGGTGAGAGTTCCGTCTAAGTCGAGTGCGATGATGCGGTAGGGCAAGTGTGCCTGATTTCTGTTTTGCTGTTTGTCCATATCTTGTCTTTTTGCTTGCAAAGGTAGTGCAAAACGAAGACAATACAAAATAAATTCGTTTATTTTTATTGAAGTTTCGCAAATGAGGAAACTTCTGTCAAACATACAAAAAACGCTCCCTCGACATAAGAATGCGAGAGGAGCGCCAACCTTTGTCAGAAAAGGGGTTTAACAGACATAATTTTCCTGATGATGTTATGACACCGTCGTGTCATTAGGCAAAATATCTTGTTTGGCAAAGTTAAGCATTTCTTATGAAAGTGCAAACACAGAAAAACTCACATCGTGTCTAAATGGGTGCATGGAGTGCTTATGCTGTCGGAAAACGTGCCTATGTGGTAAAAAATAATCGTAAGTTAGAAGATAAAAGCAAAGAAAGTTTGTAGTCAAGGCTTTGTCGTTTCAAAAAAAATGATTAATTTCGCAGCAGATTATTTGGAATAAAAAAGTAGTGAAAACATATCTGAAGTACATGATCTTGGCGACAGTGAGCCTGTGCTTGCTGTTTGTGGCGGCTTGTAGTCGGCAGGAAGGAAAGGCTGTGCCCGATGCCGGGCAGCTCCTGTTGCAGCAGCTTGAGGACTCAATAGGTGCCAAGTCGCCGCAAGCCCGACAGATGATTCTCAAGGCTATGGCTGAGGCGCCCGACAGCATCGCTTACTATGAATGCTATGTCAGGATGGGCAAGATGTACTGTCTTTCTGCCACTCCCGACTCCATGGCACCTTATCTGAAGGCGACAATCGACTTTGCCAAGAGACAACCCTCATCGTCGAGGCGCAACGCTTTGTTGGCTTATGCTTATAATTGCCAGGCTGTCAACCTGCACAACTTCCACAAAGACCCCGACGAGGTGATCAGGCTCTATCATCGTGCCGACTCGCTGTTGGGGGAGAGTAATCTGCAGAGTCAGCGCCCACTGGTGTGTGCCAATCTGGCTGACGCCTATCTCTTCAAGAACCGCCTCGTAGAGGCTGCCGCGTGGTACAGAAGAGCACTCTTCCTGGTGGATTCGCTCGAGCTGCCCAAGCAAGACAACGTGACGCTCTACATGGGTCTTGCCACCATCTATCAGCAACTCAACGACTGGAAAACATCGCTGCGCTACTATCAGCAGACGGAGGCTTGCATGAAATCCATGTCGGTGGGAATGCAGGCTTATTTTCTGAACAACTATGGCAACTACTATTATTACGCCAAGGACTACGAGGCATCGCTCCGGAAATTCGTCGCCCTGAAAAGCCTGTTGGAGAAACATCACATGCAGGACAATTTCGATATGTTCATCTGCAAGGTAAACCTGGCGGATGTGTATCTGAACCTCAATCGCCTCGACTCCACAGCTCATTATCTTGACGAAGTGGAGCCCTTTGCCAGCCGCACCAACGATGCGCTGATCACCTACTACTGCAACACCATACGTATAGGCCTGGCGGTGAAGCGTGGCAATATGGCAGAAGTGAAGTCGGTCCTCGACACGGAGAAGAAAATTGACACAGCCAACATCGCCTTTACGATGAGACAGGTGCGCAACAATTACCTGCGGCGCTACTATGAGTCGACGGGCAACTACCGCATGGCTTACGACAACCTGAGAGAGGACATGAGGAAGAACGACTCCTTGGAGCACAACCGCATCAATATGCGGGCCTCGGAAATCATGGAGCGATTCACGCAGGACACACTGAAGCTGCATCATTCCCTGGAACTCGAACGAAAGAATGCAGACATACAGCAGGCGCATGCCACAACCTTTGCCGTCGTGTCGGCTGCATTGGTGCTGGCACTGATATTCGCACTGTGGATATTGCGTACGCGAAAGCGCGACCTGCAGACGAAGATGAACATCATGAAACTGAGGCTGGGAAGCGCACGCAACCGCATCTCGCCCCACTTTGTGTTCAATGTGCTCAACAATAAGATTGTGCACTCCGAACAGCAGGAAGCACACGAACTGCAGGAGCTTACCCGACTCATCAGAGCCAACCTCGACATCTCGTGCCAGCTGGCTGTAACCCTGGGCGATGAACTCGACTTCGTGAACCAGTATGTGAAGGTAGAACAGCAGTTGCTGAGCGATGAGTTCGACTTTCATATTCATATCGCTCCCGATGTATATATAAATAAGGTGAAGATACCTTCCATGTTTGTGCAGATACTGGTAGAGAATGCCTTTGTGCACGGACTCAGAGGATGGGAAGGACACAAGCAACTCGACATCAGCGTGGAGCGCAGGCAGAAGATGATACGGATAGCCGTATGCGACAACGGACCCGGTTTCGATATACGAAGCGTGGGACGCAGCAAGCGCACGGGGCTCAGCATCATCACGCAGACCGTAGCCATCGTGAATGAGCGCAACAGAAGCAAGATGTCCTTCGCCATGACCAACAGGAAAGACGAGGCAGGTAACGCCTGTGGATGTGAGGCTGTCATCATGGTGCCAGACGACTTCCGACTGGATTTCTAAACCCCGAAAGTAAAAGAAAACAAAAACCAACATCACATACAGCTCATGAAAACAATCATTATCGACGACAACAAGGATGCAGCCCGAAGCCTGGCAGAGCATCTCGCAGATTACGACGAGGTCAGCCTGGCAGGCATCGCCTACAACGGATTCGACGGACTCACTATGGTGAGCGAGCATCAGCCCGACCTGATATTCCTCGACGTACAGCTGCCCGACATCTCGGGGCTCGACTTCCTCGACCGTGTCGACATCTTCACGCATGGACGCTGCCGTGTAGTGATGTACACCGCCTATGACGAGTTTGTGCTGCCTGCCTTCCGCAAAAAAGCCTTCGATGTACTGCTCAAGCCCATAGACGGGAAAGAACTGGCAACGGTAATGGGCAGACTGCAGAAAGTGACAGCCGTAAGCGACGGCAAGAAGGAATTGCAGGACGGCAAGAAGAGCGACGACAAGTTTCTGCTCTATACCAACACCGTAGACTTTCGGCTCGTGGACAAGCGCGACGTGTGCCTCTTTCAGTACAACCATGAGGTGCGGTGCTGGGAGGCTGTGGTGGCAGGATGCAAGACTCCGGTGAGGCTGAAGCGCACACTGAAGAGCGAGGAACTGCTCGATTTCGACAGCCAGTTTGTGCAGGTGAGCCAGCGATGCATCATCAATATGAACTATCTCATCGAGGTGGTCGACAACGTGTGCCATTTCTATCCACCCTTCGAAACGCTCACTCATGTAAAGGTGGGGCGGTTCTATCGGCGCAAACTCATAGAGAGGTTCAGTAGTTTGTAGACACCCCCCGTCATTGTGTGAAAAATCACTATCGTGAGCTGTTTTATGCCAAAAACTACTATTATGAGCAGTTTTGTGCGATTTTATTATAAAAAATCGTCAATATGTTAGCCATTTGCCAAGAATTTTGTAATTTTGCACCGCAAACTTTAAACAAACAATAAAAGAATGGCTAATTTGAGATTTGAGGTTGTAGCCGAGGCCTTCAAGAAAAGACCTGTAGAGGTGGATGCTCCCAAGACAAGACCTTCGGAGTATTTCGCCAAGTATGTATTCAACCGCCAGAAGATGTACAAGTATCTTCCATCCGATGTGTACGAGAAACTCATCGACGTGATAGACAACGGTACCCGACTGGATCGTTCCATCGCCGACTCTGTGGCAGCCGGCATGAAGCTGTGGGCAGAGGAAAACGGGGTAACGCACTATACGCACTGGTTTCAGCCCCTCACAGAGGGAACAGCTGAAAAGCACGACGCTTTCGTCGAGCACGACGGAAAGGGCGGCATGATAGAAGAGTTCTCTGGAAAACTGCTCGTACAGCAGGAACCTGATGCCAGCTCGTTCCCCAATGGAGGTATTCGCAACACCTTCGAGGCGCGTGGCTATTCGGCATGGGACCCCACATCGCCTGTCTTCATCATCGACGACACACTGTGCATTCCTACCATCTTTATCTCTTACACCGGCGAGGCGCTCGACTACAAGGCTCCGCTGCTGCGTTCGCTCCACACACTGAGTGAGGCGGCTACCGATGTGTGCCATTACTTCTATCCACAGGTCAAGAAGGTGCAGACCAACCTGGGATGGGAACAGGAATATTTCCTTGTGGACGAGAGTCTCTACTCGGCACGCCCCGACTTGATGCTTACTGGGCGAACCCTTATGGGGCACGACTCAGCCAAAAACCAGCAGATGGACGACCATTACTTCGGCACCATTCCAGAGCGTGTGCAGGCGTTCATGAAAGACCTTGAAATCCAGGCTCTCGAACTGGGTATTCCCTGCAAGACACGCCATAACGAAGTGGCGCCAAACCAGTTTGAGCTGGCTCCTATCTACGAGGAGTGCAACCTCGCTGTCGACCACAATATGCTGTTGATGAGCTTGATGAAGCGTGTGGCTCACAAGCACAGCTTCCGAGTACTGTTGCATGAAAAGCCATTTGCCGGTGTCAACGGCTCGGGCAAGCATAACAACTGGAGTCTCTGTACCGATACTGGTGTGCTGCTCCATGCTGCAGGCAAGACTCCCGAGGACAATCTGCGCTTTGTCGTCTTCATTGTGGAAACCCTGATGGGCGTGTACAAGCACAACGGTCTGCTCAAGGCCTCCATCATGAGTGCCACCAATGCGCACCGACTGGGTGCCAACGAGGCTCCTCCAGCCATCATCTCATCTTTCTTAGGCAAGCAGCTCACCGACCTGCTCGATCATATCGAGAAAGCCGACAAGGAAGAACTCTTTGCCCTGGCAGGCAAGAAAGGTGTGGAGCTCGACATTCCGGAGATTCCTGAGTTGATGATCGACAATACCGACCGCAACCGCACCTCCCCATTCGCCTTCACCGGCAACCGATTCGAGTTCCGTGCCGTAGGCAGCGAGGCCAACTGTGCATCGTCGCTCATCGTGCTGAATGCAGCTGTAGCCGAGGCGCTGCAGAACTTCAAGACAAGAGTTGATGCACTCATCGAGGCAGGCGAGGACAAGACTTCCGCCATCATCGACGTAGTGCGCGAGGATATCAAGACCTGCAAGCCCATCCGCTTCGACGGCAATGGCTACAGCGACGAGTGGAAGGAAGAAGCTCAGAAGCGCGGACTCGACTGCGAGGCGTCCTGCCCCGTTGTCTTCGACCGTTATCTCGACAAGGAAAGCATCGACATGTTCGCCAAGACCAATGTGATGAGCGAGAGTGAGCTGAAGGCGCGCAACGAGGTGAAATGGGAAATCTACACCAAGAAGATTCAGATAGAAGCCCGTGTGATGGGCGACCTCTCGATGAACCACATCATTCCTGTGGCAACCCACTACCAGAGCCGTCTGGCAAAGAATGTAGAGGGCATGATCAATATCTTCGGCGGAGAGGAAGGCAAGAAACTCACCGCCCGCAATGTGAAGATTATCCGCGAGATAGCCGAGCGCACGCAGACCATAGAGACTGGAGTTGAGGCTCTGGTGAATGCCCGTAAAGTGGCCAACAGAATAGAGAGCGAGCGCGAGAAGGCAGTGGCTTATCACGACACCGTGGCGCCTAAGATGGAGGAAATCCGTTATCAGATCGACAAACTCGAGCTTCTCGTAGCCGATGAACTCTGGACACTGCCAAAGTATCGCGAGCTGCTCTTCATCCGCTGATGTATTAAGAATAAGGACACAACATATTCATAAAAAGGCTGACTTCATTTCGAAGCCAGCCTTTTATCTTATAGGGAAGCCACCGCCATTCTAAAAGTTCTTACCAGTGCCAGAGTCCATAAACTCAGCATCAGAGAAAGTGAAGTCAGCCGAGTTCGACACACCGAAGAGATTGCCGGTGGTGTATTTCGTCACATAGTTGGTTTTCAGATGAACGTTCTCAAAGGACAGACTCTTCAGCAGCGTGCCCTTAGAGTCCAGCATCTCCACATCCACCTTGATATTCTCCTCCTCCGCCGAGCTCAGGAAGACATAAGCGTTAAACCGGGAATAAGTATTGCTCATCTCGATTGTCGGAGTCACCACGCTCACGTCAGCCGCCAGACCTGTCGTAGGATTCCATTTGTTGCTGCAGTTACCCGAAATGCGGAACTTCATATTCTTCACCACATCCGTCGTGGAACCAGTATTTTCAATGGTAAACTTAGCCACAGAACGTTTCATGTTGCAATTAAAAGCATTGTTTCCTTCCTTTACCTTTATCTTCTGGCAAACAGCCGCCATGTCTGTCACCTTGTTGGGGAAGACAACCTCCGTCACAGAATTAATCTTCACATCGGCATTCTTGCTGGCTACAGCCACCATATCATATTCACCCACAGGAACCTGCATACTGACATGACCGAAGTTGTCTGCCATTTCAGCCTTCACCTGTCTGAAAACGATAGTTTTTCCCGTGCCATTGGTAGGGATCAGGGAAATATCCAAGTAAGTAAACGGGCTGTTCTTCAAAGCAGTACTCGTACTGCTTTCGTCTGCTCGAGTCTTTGCCTGAGAATTCTCCAATGACTGCATGGTCACTTGGTAAAACGACAAGCTAACTTGCTGGTTCGCTACATGGGATGATTCATTACCATCACCGTTTTCGGTTGTACAACCGGCACTAACTAATAGTGCAATAGCCATAAATAGGCTGTTAATTGTAAACTTTAGATTCATTATCTTAAGTTTTAGGTTATTAGAAAGTATCGAAACTTTTTCGGTACATGCTTCAAAGATAAGAATTATTAATAAGAAATTACAATTTAAACCTTTTAAAACCAATTTATTTAATATAATTTACACTGATTTTATAAATATTTATCTAAAAATAGCGTTAAAAAATAAAAAGTATTTATATATGCCGTTATGCTCGATGAACAGCGAGAGCGAGCCTCGGGCTGCCAGCTCGTGCGGTGTGTCGGTCTCGAAACGCCCAGGGCTAAGAGCTTCTGCCCCTACAGGCAGGGTGTGTTGCTGCTCGGTACTTGGCAGCTGTCCCAGAAAAGCCCCTTTTCCTATTCCATCTCCCATATCGGCATAACCTCAATCCTTATTCCGTC
>ERZ1034730.756-NODE-756-length-10715-cov-6.409006_pt1 | contig 10715 bp, 7 predicted proteins | sample MGYA00520650_ERZ1034730 | MGnify/ENA primary metagenome ERZ1034730 (study PRJEB33766, sample SAMN09781702) | gut metagenome | biome: gut microbiome | host: Homo sapiens | place: Madagascar | study: EMG produced TPA metagenomics assembly of the PRJNA485056 data set... | reverse complement strand
ATGTTCTTCATTCTGACAACAAGTTGGCTAACCTCGACTAATCTTCGAGATTTTACAACAAAAAATATGAGCGGGAATCCGAAAGGGTTCCCGCTTTTTTGTTTCCCTGCTATTCCCTTTCTCCCTTCTTCCCCCCCCCTCCTTTCTCCCTTCTTTTCTCATTCTCTTATTTTTGTTGTCGCACACATTTCTGCGGCATTAAATTGTGTGCGTTGACACGAAATAGTTTACAATATTTAACTCAATAAGTTTGGCGTTTCTCTCTTTTTTTCTTAAATTTGCACTTGTGATATGATATAAATCACATTATATGTAAAGGAAACATATCCTGCATATCATTTAGTATAATTGTGAAAGGTGAACCAACTGAATGGTTGGTATTTGTTTTAACCAATGTCTTTGCTATCCCCCTTGCAGGGAAGCATGTGATATTCTTCATTGGTATATTAACAATTAGTAAATGATATAAATTATGAAAAAGGTTTTAATGATGGCGATAGCCGCAATGATGATGGCTGTTGGAATGACAAGTTGCAGTGCATCTGGAGATGATTTTAGTGATAATTTAGCTGCTTCATCAGCTTCTTCTTCTGAGTTCTCTTTGCTCAGCTACAGCAAGTTGGTTGGAACTCCTATCAGCGGAGATGATACGCAGAGCGCAGAGATGACAGAGAAGTTGGTTTGCAAGGTTCTTGCAGGTGGAGAGCTGAAGTTGACTCACAAGAATGTGATTTTCGATGAGAACACTGACATCAAGTTTTCAACAGAGTTGGTTGGCAATAAGTTGATCGTTTCTGAGACAGGCAACTATGGTAAGTCTGGCAAGTATGGTTACTATACACTTGTTGCTACAGTTGGAAAAATAAAGGATGGTGACTATGTGGTTGTAGTGAAGAGAAACAATCACGTCCGCGAAGAATTCAAAATGACATACGATTCTTCAAAGGCAAAGTAAATGATAATTGGTAATTGATGTAAATGGTAATAGTTGCGATTAATCGATAAATAATAATAGATGGTTTACAGCGTCCAACGACACAGTCTAGTTTAAATTTAAAAAATGATTTCGCCTGATTTAAAGTCAGGCTTGATGCTTGATCTAATGCTTGGAGGAAACATACGCTATCAGTTCTTGGGCAGTACAGTCCTTTAGAACCACCAGATTCCCTTTATCCAGCAGGAATATCGTAGGCATGGCCCTGAGACTATAGATGTGGCTGATAGGGTTGTCTGCGATGATTTTCAGCAACTTGATGTCGGCAGGGATGGTTTGCTGCTTGAGCCATGCAGACACCTTGTGACAGTTTTCGCAGTCGGGGTCGTAGAAGTAGAGGATTACCCTCTGGTCTCTGTAATCGCTCAACTGATGAGGCTTTCCGTTTTCGTCTTTGAAGTTGAAGTTGATGGCGATATCGCCAGGCAAGTTCTTGTTGGTGGTCTTGATTTTGAAGGCAAGACGTTCCTTTTCCGCCTCGTCGAAACAAGATGAATTCTTCATTTCTTCCAGGAAGTACAGGTAGACTCTGTCGTTGCGCAGGGGCGACTGTGGATTCTCGAAATAATGCTCTATCAGACTCTCGAATCTTTCCTTGGCGACAGCATTTGTGAAAGCCTTTCGGGTGAAGCCGGCGATGCCCTTTTGGGCGATGGCAGGATTGAATCTGCCCAGGATGTCGATGAAGTTGACGAAGCCTTGCTCTGTCACCTCCTCGCTTTTCAGCATCAGGGTATCGGCAAAGTTGTAGTTGTCCCAGTAGTGCTCGCTCAGATAGCCGGCACGCTGCTCCACGCTGCGGAGTGTATCGGGAAGGGCAGGATAGGGAAACGACTGCTGAGGCTGGCTTTGTGTCTGCGCCTGTGCCTTTGTCTGCGCCTGTGCTTGTTCCTGCGCCTGTATGAGCATACAAGCCAGCAATATGAATAGAGAGAAGAGTCTTGCTTTCATTTCTGATTATTGATTATTGATTACAGATTTCTGATTACTTTTTATTTTTTGATAAATTGCCAGGCTGCATCTTACGCCAGCTTACTATCGAGTGCAAAATTACAAATAATATTCGGGATGGCAAAGCGATTGGCATAAAAAAGTCGCGGAACCATAGAAGGCGAGATCACCTCGGCAACTACAGCTCCAACGACCAGTCTAGTTATAATAAGTCTCCGCATGATATTTGCAATAGTAAATGATAATAATTCTTTCTACTTCTTATTAATGATATTATACGAGAACTTTTCAATCTAATTTATTTGTATGTAAAAGTATAATTCTGTGCATTGCCTTGGTTGGCATTGTCCATCTTCACGTAATAGCTGCCGCTTGTTCCGGCATTCGCCTGACGGATATTCTTCAGCTTCACGGTGTATGTCGTTCCGGCTTTATCAGCCTTGAATACATACCAGCAGTCCCAAGTCTTGTGAATCTCACTTTTAGAACTGTACTCTATGTCACAGCCCTCTGGAACTACATCGCCCGATGCAAACTTCACGGTTACTGGAAGCAACTCCTTCGGGTAGTTGGTGGGAACGGTAAACTTAAACTCTGCCTCGGCATTTGCATTTGTTCCGATGTTGGCAGGAGCATTTACCTGATACTGCACCTCGTTGATGCTGTAGAGATGGATATTGATGCTCAATCCATGCTTTTTGGTATCGTAGAGGTGGATGGTTCCTTCTCGCCAGTTGTCATCAACGATTCCTAGCTTGTATGTGATGGTACCAGTACCCGTTTGGGTGTTACTATCGTATGAATAGCTTGCAACCACAGGCTGGGCATCTTCTGCGTATGCCAGGTTTTCAGTCCATATTGCCTTGAAATCAGATGCCTTGCTGGCAGCGTCATTACCTTTGTAGGTAAAGTTGATTGTCTGCTGTGTTCCTTCGCCCGAATGCACAAACTGATAGGTTCCCTTTTCTATTTTCAGCTCGTCATCGCCATTAGAAACCCCTGGCACGATTTGCTGTATGGTAATCCATGGGTTGTTGACAGGAGCACTTTTCAAGGCATATTCATGGTTTTCATTTCCCCAGCTTTCGTCCAGCTTATCTATGATGATTTTATATTCATAGTTTCGTTTGATCTGGTATGGTTTGTTGTTTTTATCCTGCAAGTATATCAGATAATACTTTCCGTTATGCAACAACAGAACCTTTGAAGGTGCTGATGGCAGGTTGGCATCTTCGAATACGCCTGTAGGGTTAAACATCTGGGTGTTATCACCCTTCAGTCTGCTTCCGTCAAGTGGTGGCGTAACATAATCTACATCCCACTTCCAGGATGAATCTCCCGTTGTAGGTGTAAATGCCAGATTATTTCTGTCGAATGGCGCCAGGGTGCCGTAGGAGAGTCCGTTGACAACGGTCAATTTGAAGTCGTTTACGAGATTGGGATTTTTTGCTTTTGCATCTGCACTCCATTCTGCCGAAATCTTAGCCCTGTCTCTTATGAGATGAATGATATAATCCTTCTTTAGTGTATCTTTTCTCAGATATTCTTTCAGCTCTTTAGGATTATCTTTTTTGATATATCCCCAGTAGCGCATGATGACAGACTGGTCTTCCGTGTGATTGGTCTCGAAAATAGTCATGAGCAGGTTCTCATGCATGCCTGCCCATTTCCACTGATCGCTTTCATTGATGGTTTGGTAAACACTGCTTGTATTCGCCACCAGATGGATACGTGAGGTGTTGTTCGGAATCATTGCCGAAAATTCTTTTGGCTCTGTGCTTCCGTTGGTCTTGATTCCTCCGCCGCTCACACCTTCTGCTGGGTTATGGGTAATGCTTCCAGTGCGATTGCCATTCTCGTCAACTTCATGATAGTTTCCGTCGTTATCTCTTTTGAATCCAAGAACCGGAGTAAAATCATCCTGTATTTTACCGAATCCCACAAACTGTCCCTTGTTGTCGAAGCAGAACAGCTTCATGGCGTCTTTGTTTCGGATACCTTCATTGAGGAACACGGTGCTTCGGGTTGAGTTCTCTTCGAAACTGGGAATGGCTATTCTGAAGCTGGCTTTATAGTAACCTTCTTCTGTTTCACTGGTCGTAGAAGGTTCGTTGTCAACAATAGAATCGGAACAGGCTGTCAACATGGTTGTTAACAGCACTGCTATGATTCCGATATATAATTTTATTTCTTTCATGTTACTAACCTTCTTTATTGTTGATTCTCAATATCTTCAATTTCATCCAGAGTCAAATCGTGGACACAGCGCACGTAGGTGCCATCTTGCTGCTTGTAGCTGTTGTAATCAGACTGCTTTCCGTCTAACGTCCAATAGTACGCACCCTTCAGCACTTGTTGTCCCACTGCTTTGTCATCTTTGGCCAACTCGTATATTCTCTTCACTTCTTCTCTGGTAGGAAGTCGCCAACCATTAAGTTGAAGTGTCTTGTTGTTCTGGGTTGTTGCACTTTCGCTATACTTACTGCAGTAATCTATAGCATCTTGATAACGGGCTACCTTATTGCTATTACTCTTTGTGGTTGAAGCAATGATAAACGCAGGTGAAACCGTATTGTCTGTGGATTTATGATTTTCATTAACCACCGGCTTGGCTACGACATAGTCATTTGCCTTCTTGTTGTTGGCAAATTGTACGGTATAAAGACGATTGTCATATTGCCATTCAGTATCAGTGGTTCCGCTGCTTTTTAAATTCATCGAATAGATGGCAGGATACTTTCTGAAAAAGACTTCCTGTTCCTTATCTGAATTAGGGACATAAACCTTAAACGAGCCATATACGATAGTGTTGTTTATAGGTCGTCCTGCATGAAGGTCTATCCAGCCTCTCTTGTTGTCAGTATAGCTACCGTCATATCCTACCAGGATTTGTCCGCAGTCATATCCGTTTTCTTTACCATATCTGTCGTAATAGTATGCTTTGGCATCCTTGATTTGGCAAGTCTCTGAAGCAAACCATTGGATGGTTTTATCTGCCTGGTTGTCATTTTCTACTCCCTTTATATCCAGCGTCGTAGGATATACCACCAGATAGCTTGCCTTATCAGCATCTACTTCAGTATCTTCTCCTGTAGTCCATTTGGTGATAGCCCATTTCAGATAGCCCAATTCTTCATTGTAATCAATGTTTATACTATCCTTGAGACGCTTGATGTCTACATTTACTGTATAGATGTAGTTGCGTTCCAGCTTCATTTCTCCCTTTGGGTCACGAACGGGGATGGTCAGTTCTTTTTCCCTTGTATCATTCTTGTTATCTTTGCTTTCGAAAGCAACCTTTACGGCAATTTTCGGAGCATCCTTCTGGCTGGTCCAGGTGGTGGAATAACTGTATGTAGTTACAGAACACTTGTTGGCTTCTATCTTATCCACCGTGTTATCTGCGTTGTTGCTCACGATTTTTGGCTTAGCCGTCTGGCCTGCAAATACAGAAGTATTGGTGTTGTAGTTGAGAAACTTCCACTTTACGTTTGTGATATTGTAGCCGTTTACTGATGAAGAGAGATTCAGCTTAATCTTGGCAGCCGCTCTCACCAGTTCTACGGGAATATCCTGTATAGGGTCTTTGCTGATGATATACTGCCCCTTGGCACTCATCAGAAACTTCTTGTCTTTTGCCTGAGGATAGGGAAGCCAGATGTCGTTGTCCTGCTGGGTGGCTGCCTGCAACTCTTCAAGAGTCTTCTTGCTGAGATCGGCTTGGGCATTGGCTACGGCATAGTAGTTGTAGGAATGATCTTCCTGTAGGTTGAGATTCACCTTCCAGTTGTCTTTGCCCAATACTTCTGCCTGATTTTCTGCAGGACTTGAACTCTGGTGATTGACACAGCACTCGCCGAATTCCGGCTCGAACATCTTGAAGTCAAGCTTTGACAAGGTCTTCTCATGAAGAGCGTCCTCATCATTTGCTCTTGACTTCTGCAGGTCGTTGACCATAGGAATCATGTTCAGCTGTTGTGCAGACGAGTTGTTTCCCAGCTCGTCTGCAGCCGAACATCCAGCTATGAGCAAACCTGCCGTCAGGGTCAAGATGCCTTTCGTGAATCTTATGTCTTTATATAACTTCTTCATGATGAATATTGTTTTCTTATGTCTTTATAATACTTGTTCGAAGTGAATGTCTTTGCCCGCATCCTCTCCGGTGGTACATCCCTTCAGTTTGAAAACAGGATTGAGAACAAACCTTTCATTTGGATTCTTGGTCAGGAACACATGTGCTCTTACGTTGTGTGGCTGAGCCATATCCAGTCGGTTCTTGGGCACTACATAGAAGTAGAGGGTTTTCTTTGCTCCTTCCTTGTTGATGATGTAGCTTTCTATCTTGTAGCTGTCGGCCGACTGTCCATCTTTGTAACTTCCATCTGCATTACATTCTACGAATCCGAACATCGGATTGTCTGTCTGGAGAATCCATGGCGCTCCTTTGGTGTCGATGTCCTTCAGTGTAATCTTCGGACCGCGTTGTGGCTGACCATAATATACCTTGTAGCCCCAATCAGTCTTGTCGGCATCAGGAAATATCACTTCTGTTGATGCATCGATGTAATCATACGTTCCACCATCTTGCCATTCTTTAATGGTTGGAGTAACGGTGAGCATGCCCATCTGTCCGTTGAGGAAGTAACCGTAAACTACCAGCTCGCGGTTGCGGATGGCTTTACCGTCTGTTGGGATACTGAAGTCAACGCTTTTTTCTTCCGTGCCTAAAGAATAATGAATCTTTCCTTTGATTGCCTTGGTGGTTTCACGGAGATAGCACAGGTTGTGGGAAGCAATTCCTGCTTTCTTAAAGGCATCCAGATAATCCTGTGCAGTTTGAGTTTCGTTCTTCTTGAACTTCTCTGGATCTTCTACTTCCTTGATGTTATCAGTCTCAACACCGTTCAGTTTCAAAACAGTTGATACATAGCCGGTACTGTTTACATCGTATTTGTTGCTGGTAACAACCTGGTTGTCATCATCTTCTTTGTATTCAGTCTCATCAGGGAAGATGTAGCTGGCAGTAGGAATGGTGTTTCCTTCCACCTCGATACTGGTAACCTTTACATTTTCTATGCCCGTTTTTCGGGCAAAGTAGAAGTGGAGCTTGGAAACAGCGCGAACCAGAGGAATCTTGATGCCTTTGGTCTTTGCCTCTGCTTCGGTTGTTCCAACATGTTTCTCTACAGAAATGTTGGTGATGGCACGAGAGATAGGGAGACCTGTTTCAGGAACTTCCGTGTTCTGTGGATTGCCATTTTCCTGAATGCCAAAAGTAGAGTCAAAGCAGATATTCTGCAACTCCTTGCGGGTGATGCTGCTGAAATCCTTACCGTTCAACTTGCTTTCTATATTGGTACTTTCGGAATTCGCGAGGATGTAGAGGTCGATATTTTCCACCTCTTTACCTGCTATCTTTCTTAAGAAACGTAGCTGCAGATTGTAGCTGCTATTAATATCTTTCAATGCTTCTTCCTTATATGCGATAGGATTGGCATCTTCGTTTGTGCCAGATTGAAACACCCACACCTTGATGCTGTGAATGTCGCTCTCTGAGTTGGGGTCAGCTTTGCTCTTATTATCTGCGAGCACACCTTCCGTACGGCTTTCTCCAGCTCGGGTGCTGTTAGCCGAATTGCTAGAGAAGCTGAGGCTGATATATGCGTCATGATTCTCAGCGGTCTCTGTATCTTGGTTCTCTGAACAAGATGCCATGGCGCCTACCATGAGCAAGGCAGCTAGTGCCGTAAGTGTCTGGCGCATCATCTTGGTCAAAGTAGTTTTATAGCTAGTCATCTTTTTCTTTCTTATACTTATACTTGTTGTTGCTTTGGTGGAGTAGTATGGGTAGTACTACTTCTTTTCCGAACCTCCCAGGTCGGCGTCCTGCAGGTTCATCACCCAGCCGTTCACCTTTATCTTGGCGTTGAGGCTGTAGTGGTCGCTGGTGTTGTCGCTTGGCACGTAGAAGGTGAGCACATAGTGGTCTTGGCGGTCGAGGTATTCCTGCGAATCCCAATCCTTTTCGGCACGTTCGCCGCAGAGGGCGAGGAACCATGGCAGGGAGTGGTCGAAGATGACCTTGTTGTTGCGCTTGTCGGTGATGACGATGCGCTTGTCGTCATATTCGCTTCCGCTGCGGGTGGAAACCTGGTCGTCGTTGCGCTCGAACATTCGGGATGATGACAGGTCGTAAACCAGTGCCTTGTCTATCTTTTCGCCTTCCACCTCGGTTTCTCCGCTCTTGTTGGTCACCATCTTCTCGCTGAAGGGTACGTAGGTGATGGCTTTGTTCATCACCTTGTCGCCCTTATAGTCGAGCAGGGCAGCAGATCCCTTGATTCTTACGTCGAAGTTGTCGGGGGTGAAACCAGGCTGGTCGTTTTCGTATGGCAGCATCACGATGCGATAGGTTTTGGTACATTTCATCAGACTCAATTCTGATGTCACGTCCTTGCCTTCGTAGTTGAGGGATGTCTGTGCGGTATAGAGTGCAGAGAACTTTCTGTTGTTCTCGTAATTCTCGCCTTCGTTCTTTCCCATCACCTCCTGCAGGTCATCGATGGTTGATACGCCTGGGGTAAGCTGGGTGAAGGTGAATTCCATCTCGTCATCCTCGCCGTCAGCACGGGCAGAGATGTTCTGCTTGTCACGGGCCAGGCAGACGAAGGTGTACTTGCCTTCGTTGAGGTCGGTGATTTCCATTCTATGCCCGTTTTCAAACTTATCAGCCGACTCCACGTAGGTATCGAAATACTTTCCGTTCTTGTCGAACACATATACGTTGATGTTTTTTACCTCAGCCGAGAAAGCGTCTGCTTCCTTCACGTTGTAGGTATAGTCAAAACCGAGCGATATTTTGGGTGTAGGACAGCCCATCAGGTTGTCTTTCATGCAGGATGAAAGCGAGGTGAGTGCGATGGCTGAGATACAGACCGCTTTGCAACAGTTATGGGTGAAGAAATGTGCCATATTGTTATTGTTGTTAATATTATTCTTTTACTTATACTTATACCTTATTTTATATAGAGTGCCAGACTTGTGATGTTGGGTGACATCTGATGGTCTTGGCATCATCATTTTCTGCTAAAAGTGGTACCTGGTGAAGAATCTTTCTTCCTGTAAGCACGGTGTGAATCCCGTCATTTTGTTGACGGCATAGGGTGGGGTGATGTCGTTTTTAGTTAATCTCTCGGAGGAACTGAGTCCTCCGAGAGATTGGAGTTATTTTATTTCAAGCGATATGATAATTCCTGATTCCAGGAATTCTGTGTTGTTATGAAATCGTATTGGAATCCGGAATGGGATTACTTCAAATCAACATCCTGGTTGTTGAGAACCCAAGGGTTAACAGAAACAGTAACATCAAGATAGAACAAACCTTCCTTGTCTGGTGTACCGTTAGGAACCTGTGCACCTACGTTAAAGATATTGTTAACTTTGAGACGATAGATGCTATTACGCTGGATAGCGTTAGCATAACCGATGTTATTATCCTTGATAATCTGCTTGTAGTAGGTCTTACCGCAGTTGAATACCTCGATCTGATATGTCTTACGGAATTCATCCAACTTGCTTTCAACATCCTTGTCTTTCTTGGCAGCTATCAACAAATCCTTCATTTCCTTTGCTGTCTTACCACCGAAGAGACCCGTTACATCATTGTAAGCTTTGTAGATGTCTGCGAAGCTCTTGTAGATAACGTTGTTGTAACGGTAGAATGTACCATCTTCTGGGAAGTCTGCGTCAGTCATATCCTCGAGAGTTACAGTATACTCGAAGTACATTGCTGTTGCTGCAGTAGATGAGTTGTTCTCAAATACATAATCCACATGTGCATTAGGAGCTGTTGCTTTTGTGAAGAAGTCTCCGTTCTGAAGCAAAGTTGTTGTACCGAAATCCTTTGTTGGCTGATAATATGTGATGCCTGAAGGAATGTTCAAAGTCTCGCCAGTCCAGTTCTGCATGATATAGCTCTTGTTTGCCAAGTTAGAGATAGCGTAGCCTGTCATTGTTACAGACTTAACTTTCTTTACAGCATCTTCCATAGCCTTCTTCTCTGCATCTGTAGCATCAGACTTTGTGTATGTCTTGATTTTTGTTGCATTAGAAGTTGGCTCATCGATACGAGCTGTCAAACGCTCAATCTTGATAGCGCTTTCTACGCCATTGTACTTAATTTTTGCACCATTGGTAGCCTTCTTGTTGTCATTTGAAAATACAACAGTATAGAGGTTGCCATCAACAGACTTATCGTTCTGGTTGAACATGGCAAATTTGCTCTTCTCAACGTATGGGTTAGCAAATTTTGACTTTGAAGAGAAGACATTCTCCCATGGCTTTTCATCTGTAGCGTTAGCCAAGAAATATACCTTATAGGTAGCACCTGCAACAACATCCTCAACAGCAATCTCAAGCTGTGTAGAACCGTTATTACCCTGTGTTGGCTTGCCTGCTGCCCATTCTGTTTCTGTAATTTCCTTTTTGAAAACAATGTTGCCTTTAGCATCTACCAAGTAAATGGTACCGCTTGTAACATCAGACTCTGCTGCAGATGCATTAGTTGTACTATCTTTTGGCAGTACTGTTCTGGTACCATCTGCCTTTGGTGTCTGTACGTTCAATGTCATGTAGAAACCATCTACCTTAGCCTGATCTGCGTTGTCACCAGCCAAATCATCATTACTGCTGCAGCTAGTGAAAGACAAAGCTGCAGCTGAAACCAAGCTCATTACGAGCAAATTCATTTTTTTCATAATCTTGTTACTTA
>ERZ1034730.755-NODE-755-length-10726-cov-7.432762_pt1 | contig 10726 bp, 8 predicted proteins | sample MGYA00520650_ERZ1034730 | MGnify/ENA primary metagenome ERZ1034730 (study PRJEB33766, sample SAMN09781702) | gut metagenome | biome: gut microbiome | host: Homo sapiens | place: Madagascar | study: EMG produced TPA metagenomics assembly of the PRJNA485056 data set... | reverse complement strand
CCATTATTCAATATAAGTTTTATATATTCTGGATCTCTGAAACCTGTAACTACAATTCTAGGACCAATAGATATTCCTTTGCTATCTATTATTTTAAAATTATTTAATACATATTCAATATCAGATTTATATAAATCTAATCCTTGAATTATTGCATTAATTGTTTTGCTACCTATACCATTGATCTTGGATAATAAATTTAAATCAAATTTAGAATCTAAAATTTCTTGTAGGGTATAATTTCTTAAAATTGTTTTCCATGTTTCATCAGCCATTCCATCAAAACTAAACGCTGACATTATCTTATAATCCTCTATATTATTATTTTTAATATAGTTTATATGATTTAATAAATTAGTACTATTTATAGGGCCTAATATATATACTTGCTCATGTGTAAGGTTCATAAGTTTAGAAAATGATGTTAAATCTAAAGTCCTAACAGTCTCTTCAGAAAAATCTTTAAATCCTAAACGATCTATCATATCAACCATTCTCATTATAGATCTTTCATGGCAATGAACATTTGGGCATTTTGCTGATTTGCCAGATTCTGATATAATTATATTACTACCACAATATGGGCATTTTTCTATAAACTTTACAGGTTCTGCTTTAAGATCTCTATTATATTGAGTATCTGGTTTGGTTATATAAGTTATCACATCATTTACATAATCAATATCTATTTCTTCACCAATTGCAAGATTTAAATCTTTAAATCTTTGGTATGAATGTATAGTTTGTTTTGTATGGATTCCACCTATAAATTCACATGGCTTAAAATGAACCATAGGAATTACGTCACCAGATTTACCAATAGAATATGTGTATCCTAAAAATATGCTTCTAGCATTTCTTGGATTAAACTTTATTGCCATAGAATATTTATTTACAGAATTTATTCTTCCTAAAGTTTTAATTATATTTTTATCTATAAATGATATAACAACACCATCTATCATATAAGGAAGAATTTTTCTTATTTCTTCTGCTGATCTTGTAAATTCATAAACTTGATATAGTATTGATTGATAATTACCTTCAAATATGCAATATCTATTATATTCTCCAGAATTATAATATTTATTTAAGAATTCAAGTTCATCTATTCTATCAATATCAAGAGATGTAGATATAGGCATAAGAGTTATATAATCTATATATCTATCGGCATCACTTGCTCCGCATAATCCAATAATTGCATTTCTACAATTTTTATATGTCTTTCCTCTAAGTTCTCCTAATTTCTCTAAATTATATTTAGTAATAACTGCTTCAAATTTTATACCAAATTTTATATCTTTTGGAACTTTAGAAGCCCAAGGAAATTTATATCCTCCAAATATAGGAGTTAAATCAGTTGCTATATTATCTGCAGTATCTCCTCTGCTTAATGCAGATATGATAGTATCTCCGCATACTTCAGCTTCTACTGAAATGCCATCATATTTTAATTCTCCAATCATAGTAAAAGTATCTGTAGTATTTATTACACCTATATCAATACATCTATGAATAAAGTCTCTTTCAAATACTTGTACTGATGGTTTATCAAATACTTCTGCTTTAATAGCATCAATATTTAATACAAATTTACATTTATCCAAAGTGCCAACAAGTTCTGGATATTTGTGTTCTGTATTAATAAGCCTTTTAGTTATAGGCTCTTTAACTAAAAAGCACATATTTACAGGTCTTACATTTCTTATAGGCGTATGCTGTTTCCATATATCATTCATAAATAAATGACTACCCATATTATCAACAGCAACGCACATTACTTTATCATCTATAATTTCATTTTGAGGCTGCTCCTCAAATAATATTGGAGCAGCACCAATCTGATAATTAGGATCATATTTTTGATATAATACAAGTAATTGATCATATATACCATCATCTAATGGTAATAATGTAGCACTTGTATTATTATAAGCAATATTACTTATTCTTAAAATAAGATCTGCTATATGAATTTGATCATTATTCCATTCTGGATTATTAATCAATTCTACGGCAATCTTACTTATAGCAGTAATAACTTCAATAGATTTAATCCTCTCCGCATTCCCTGTATTCAACATCAATAATGTCTCTTCCAGAAATGTCTTCGTTATTATCATCTTCATCACCAGCTTTCTTGCACATAACATATCCCACCATAGGTTTCTTATCAGCAGGTTCTGTTAACGCAGCATTATATAACATAGGAAGTTCATCAAATCTACCCATGATATCTCTAATATTAGTTTTTGGTTCAAATTTGCTAGGCGGAATTACTTTCGCCATAACTTTAAGAACCATCTGTTTTTGTTTTTTAGGAATACGATCAAACTGAATCTGCAGCCCCATAGTTTCAAGTAATGCATTAATAATTTCGGCATTACGATTCTTAGAATACTGATCCAATTTTATATCAATATCATAAGGATTACCTACAAGTAATTCTTCTACTAATCTTCTTCCCTGTGGAGATGATGAATATAACATGAGATTCATTACCACATACTGTACTCCAAGATGAAGCATATCACCAGATTCCATAAAACCAAACATGATAGGAGTCTTAGTAAATTTTGCTTCATACATTTTATTTGCTTTTGATCTTGTATTAAGATTTTTTAAGTTAGTAGCTGATAATGAAGTTACAGAGAATTTCTCTTCAGCATACTGTTTTAATCTATAATGATAGATTTTACTAGCTACCATTTTCCTTAAAGTTTTAACCATACGAATATTTCCATTAGAATCTTTCATAGGTACTTTAATTGTATACTGTTGAACTTCTGGAAATGCTTTTTCTATTTCAGCAATAGTATCAATATTTATAGTAGTAGTAAATGGCTGTGCACTAACTATAATAGCATCATCTTCAATAATACTATCTATAATTGTTTTAGCCTCAAACTCATCATCAAGATTCACACAACTTAAACTTTCTCTAGCAAGATCAGGATCTACCATTGAAATAAATTTATACCATTTATGAGCCATTTCTGGATATGTCATATATCCTAACTTAAAATGATCAATAAGTCTCATACCAATAAATGATAAAGACTGCTCATGTAACTGACCAATATTTTCTCGGTTAATACATGTAGACTGATTTTTTATTACTTCTACTCGTCTACCACTTTCAAGTACTGGCATAAGTTCATCTGGCAATATCATTGATACTACGCCCTTACCGCCATACCTATCAGCCATTTTATCTCCTGGCTCCATTGGTAATTTCTGTATTACTGTTACATCCATAATTACATGGTTAAATTGTTTCTCTTTGAAAAACTGTTTTCCAGCAACAATATCTCTACATCTTGCATAGAATTTCTTTAATCTATATGATAATTTAGATGTCATTGCTAATGGTCCTACAATATTATCAATTTTTGTACAGAAATCAAGATTCTGTTTATAATAATAAAATAATTGACCATTATAATGGGAATCTCCTAAAGCTTCTGGATTATTGCAATATACATTAATATCTGCAACAATTCCATCCATAAGAATATTTCTATCTGATATCATAATATCTCTAAGATTCTGCTGAGATAATGAATATAAAATATTTTCATTTTCCATTCTACGAATAGAACAAAAAATACCATTTTTTACTTCTTCACCAATATTAGGAAATGTCTTATATACGGATTCATTACCATATAAATTAAGAAGAATATCATTATCATTTATTGTTATAGAAGTATTTTTTACTAAAGAAGTTTCTAATTTCTTTGCTGCTGTTTCTGATATAATAACAGAATCTTCCATGTTCTGCCCGCATGATAAATATATAGTAGTAAGATTTACGCCATTCATCTTATTATAATATTCATCATAACCAATAGAAGTTTTAATAACAGAATTAGGTTCTATTATACTTCCTGGCTGTAATTTATCCAGTCTATTATTATCCCATAAAAATCCATAGGATTCTGTATTATAATTATAACTAACCCTTTCAATTATATCATATTCTTCAGTATCTAAATTTTGTACGATAAGATAATAATGAATATCAGTATAATCAAATTTATTTACTTTAGCTATAACTCTATATGGTGAAGATCCATTACTCACAAATGATGTAGAATTTCTACCAAATTCCGTTTCATATCCTGTTTGCACTATTGGAACTTCACTATGATTTAATGTCATAAGCTGTTCTGTATGAACAGCATTCATTAATGCTCTAGAACCTGAATTAGCAGGTCTAAATGGTTGCATTAGTGTTCTGCCAAGCATATAATTATAATCTTTTAAATCTTTGATTGATTCATCAATCTGCTCTTTAATATTAATAATATTATTCGCCATTAATATTCGCCTCCCGTAAGTATTAAAGAGATGGATTTCTCCATCTCTTTAATTTTATAATATATCATTATTCAACAATTTTGCACATGAATTTTTTTCTTTCATTGCATTTGCGACTAATAAAATCTTCTACACTTTTTCTAGGGATTTTCCATACAGTGCCTATCTTAAATGCATCTATATCTCCATTATTAAGTAAATCATATGCTGTATTTTTACCAATACCTAGCATTGAACATAGCCCATCAATTTCAACAAGCGCTGGCTGCTCTTTAATAATCATATCGCAACCCTCCTTTTATTTATTAATACTGTTCATTTGTTGTAATATAGCCTGATATGGGGAAACCATACCTGATTCGATTTTTTCTTCATTATTCTTTTTAGCTTCTCTTGTATAAATATCATCAATTAAAGCTTTATAGCAAACAGAAACAAATTGATTATAAAAATCTTTATTAGTGTATAAAATATGCTTAAATTGTTTCTGAGAAAATTTTATATCACTTCCTGGAAGTTTTAAATATGCACCTGCTCCTTCAAGAATATTATTTTCTTTAAGATACATAAATAAACTTAAGTCAGGATCATATCCATTATTTTGATCAAATATTAATGTAGCAGATTTACCTGCTTTATTGGTTCTTGATTTTACTATATCTACATTTACTATAGCACCATCAATACCAAATGCTTCTGTTTCTTTTAACTTAGATTTTTCATCTAATCTAAAAATATTATTTTGTAAATAGGTAGATGTAGTTTTTCCTCCAGGAAGTGATTCTCCCTGTTTAAGGTAAGCTAAATCAGATTTTACAGGCATAAATGACCCAATACCAGCTTTTGTAATATGATTAATTACAAGCATAATAATATTAGCTTCACGGCATAATGGAATTAATCTTAAAAAAATATCAGAATTAACTCTTGCTGTTGTTGCACCATTCATATTGCTACCTTCATCTTCTGATAATTTTTTAGGCATGATTGCTTTGAGTGAATCAAGAATATATACAGTAGGTTCATATTTAATTATAGACTTTCCATATTCATCCTTAATTCCTGTATCATAAGTATAATCTTCTGGATGATCTATTTTAATATCATGAATAAGTTTTACTCTTTCATATATACTTTCTGTATTTATACCAGCATCTCTTAAAATAAATCTATTTTTAAATTCTTCCTGAGAAAATCCAGATAACTGCATCGCTCTACTTAATAAAAATCCTGACTCTGCATTATCCATATATACACATGCTGTAGGAAATGGTCTTACAATATTAGAAGCCCACTGCACACAAATAGTACTTTTTCCAGCACCAGATCTTGCAATAATTGCATTTATAGAACCATCTATTAATCCAACCTGAGGATATTTATTTCCATTAATATCCAATATTGTTCCATTTAAAAAATCTATACCTAAAAATCCTGTACTATAAGCTATAGAATGTTGCTGTTCATTTATCATTGATACATCTTTTGTTTTCTTTACCTGCTCTCTAAAAGCGGCACTTAATAGAGTCATAATTATTCCTCCTTATTATATAATCTATTATAATAATGTAATAGATTATATAATTTATTACAATTTAATGCGGTAAAAAGAAAAAATAAAAAAATAAGCACTAGGGAGTTAACCCTAGTGCTTTATATTATGGTACAATAATATCTTCCTGATTACGAAGTTTATCAATAGTATCATTTATTCTACAAAAATCATCAGATAATCTTTGCATTGAAAATCTTATAGGTTTATTTTTATTAAGAATACTATAACCTTCAGAATAATTTACAAGAGTCCTTCTAATAATTTCTGCTGGCAGATTTTCAAGAATACTAAGAATGGCTAATGATAAAGTAGAATCTACTTCCTGAATATCATCGGTGATCCAATGAGTCAATGGATCTAATTCATTATAATCCTGTAATACATCATGCATAATATATGGAAATATTCTTGGCCAATCTTGTAATACATTATATAATGTCTGAAGAATTTGTTCTATCATTTTCTGGCTCATTAATTCTTTTGGTTGTGTTATAATTATAAAATCTACCCTTTTTACACATATATCAAGATTTAAATCTGAATGCCTTGCAATAAGAAGCATATTTGCTAAATTATCACTTAAGCCTAATCCAAGTAATCTTGGTAATTCTGTTCTATTAATAAGTGAAGCTAATCTCATCATTTTACTAACTATAATAGGATCTCTTTCGCTTTTATTAAGTTTTATATAGTTATAACAAATAGTGTTCATTTTAACAATATCATCTTTTTCAAAGAACTGTTGAACACTTATTACATCTATAAATGCATCTAAGAATCTTGCATCTCTGAAGCAATTAACATAATCGTTTACTTCATTAATATTAGATCCAAAGAAAATATTATTCAAAATTAATCTAAAAGATTTTTGAACAAACTTTCTCAAATCTACATCAGACATATTTGGAATATCATATATAGATTTAAGCAATATAGATTTATTAAATGCTGGCATTTCTTGTGGTACTATTTTTACCATTTCTTTTTTATTAGCTTCATCATAAGCTATTTTTTCTTTCCAATAATTTTCAAAAGCCATATTATTAATCCTCCTTATATAAAAAATATAGGGCGAATAATTATTCGCCCTATATTACATTTATAAATTATGTAAAGATTTTAGTAATTATCAATACTATCATCAATAACATTTGTTATGTCTTTAGCACTTTTTCTATGAGGAGCTTCAGTTGCTGCTACCTCATCCAGTCCAAAAGCATCAAGTACAGCATCTGGATTATTCATTCTACGAATATTTGTTTCTTCTTCAAGATCATCATCAAGATCCATATCATCAAAAATGTCTCCGAATCCTGTGATGTTGCTATTAAGCTTATCTTTAAGATTGCTGTATCGTTTACCCATATCTACCAAACCATGTTCTGGATATGGTAAACCTGCAACAATAATATCCATATATTCTTCTCCACATTCATCATCCTGAATATGACGATATGTTTCAAATGATTCTCCAGTATATCTTTTAATAACACTAAATGTGCTATCAATAGCATCCTGAGTTTTTGTAGGAGCATTAATAATTACTGCTAATCTTTTGCAACCTTTATTATCATATTCAAGACAACTCATAGATTCAAAAGAATCAATAATAGCCTGATTTGATAAATCTGTATTTTTAACTCCTGTAAGATCAATATGTCTTATATCCATATATCCAGGAGTAGTAATAATTTTGTAATGATCTGTATCATCAATATTCTGGTTACTTGGAATCATATTAGATCCAATAAGTATTTCTAACTGATTTGCAAATTCTTCATTAGCTGCTTCTTCTGCTTTACTATAACTCTTTGTATAGTCTAAGAATTTATCATTCTGAATTGTATGTAATATAATTCCATCTGGAAGTTCTTTAAAGAACTTAAGACTATTATTAATACCTCTTACTTCATCCTGAAATCCTATGAATGCAAATACATGCACTGGAAGATTAAGGGCACTAAAATATTTAGCAATTACAGGAGTGGCACCACAACCTGTACCGCCTTCAACAGATGTAACAAGAACTACTGCTTTTGTATCTGCTAGTATTAACTGACTAAAATCAATACTCTTACTCTTAATTGCCTGGAACATAGCTTTCTGACCTTTAATTGGTTCTTTACCACATCCACCAAGCATACTACTGAATTTAACAACAAGATCTGTATTGGTTTTGTATTTATCTGGAATATCCTTAACTGTTGTATTGATAAGTTTTACTCTTTCTTCTGGAAGAATTCTACTCTCCAAAACATTGATTGCTGCCTTGTTTCCTGCTGCTCCAATACCAAATAAACTAATTTCCATCATAATTAAATCCTCCTAATAATTAATTTTAATATAATTTAAGCCATATCCAATTATGGATATGGCTAATTAAACAATATGTAATTTTATTTATTTTCTTTATCCTTTTCTTCTGCTTTTTTAAGAATTTTAGCATCTTCTTCAGAAAGAGGTTTTACATCCATAAATTCTCCCTGTTCTCTGATAATACCAATCTGTTTATCCATAGTAATTATTCCTCCTTTCTTGAAATGATTATTATAAATACAAGATTTATTCTTGTTATACTCTTATAATATACAATTAAAAATAGTATATAAAACAAAAATAGAATTCCCCGGAAGTATCAACCTCCGGGGTTACAGGGGACAAATAATATTATGTAACAGTTTATTATATATAAAATTGGCGTTAATTATATATTACTATATAGTTGCATAATATTTTTTTATTTAATAAATAGATTTTAATTTTCCATGTAATGGATTAACCAAATGATTCATAATAGAATCTATTTGTCTTGGATAATCATTAGCATTTAAATTATCAAGCATGTTTTGATATTCTTGTAAATCTGGTTGATAATTAATATTTATACAGTGAGTATGTATTACTTCATTTGGATCATTTATAATTGCATCTGGATGGTTAAATACATCTGATAATGATTTAATCATATTAATTCTCCTTTACTATTGTACACATAACTTTTTTATTATTATATTGATGATAAGGATTATAAAATAAATTATATGCAGCAACTGATTGACAACAACTTAAATCTATATTAAAGTTTAATCCTGATTTTTTTATATTTTTCATATAATTTAATTTTAATTCTTTATTTCTCATTAATTTTGTAGTTATTTCATAATCTTTAGGATATTTGTTACTCATATATGGTTCATGAATATATTTTTTAATATCACTACCTTTAAATGGTTTTAATTTTACATATCCTGGGGCATATATTCTATTCTGTGGTAATAATAATCTTTGAGTATCATATAGATCTACTATATAATTTTCATAATGAAATGAATAATAATCATATCCTTGTATATGTTTAAGATCCGCTAAGAAATATTCAAAGCATAACCATCTATCACATACTATTGTTCCTACTGCTCCTATATATGAAAATGCTATATCTTCTGGATTATAACATCTATCTATCATTTCTCTCCATACTTTGTATTCTTTATAATAATAATCAATATCTGCATTACCAATATATGATGGATCATAATTATAATCTGGAATATATTTATTTAATCTTCCTATTAATAATCTTTCATATGGTAAAACTATATCTGTTGCTAATAGATTTTCATTTTCATCCATTATATCTGCTTTAAAGAATATACAATTACATTCTCCAATTTCTTTATCTATTATTCTTTGTGTATTATTGGATATTTCCTTAATATATAATAACCATTTTCCAACTTTATAAATTGTATTAATAATAATATCTTCTCCATCTTTTAATCTATTATATTTTTTCATGTTTTATACCTCTTTTTCTTTATTTGTGAATTTTAAAAATATCTCGATTTAAAACCTAAACTTCATACCCAAGTCCCAGTAATACCTATCGCTGATAAAACATAAACTATAACATCGGCCGCAAGGCGGCCATAACATAAACTTGTAAAGGTTGTCTCCCGCTTATTTTCCTGTCGGCCCATAATTATAGACTATTTATAATTTATTTAAGGCCCTTCGGGCATATTTCAAACTTATTTCTAATCTATTTAAAAATGCTCAACCATCAGTTGAGACCGTGCTCTTTACAAAAATGTCATACCCCATGTATTTTTTTACATTTTGATGTAATTTAATGATTTTGGACAAATAAATAATTAAAATAATCTGTTAGGAGGTTATAATATATGACTAAAGAAAGATTAGAAGCAGAAAGATTAATATATAAAATTTATGATATATTAGATCCATCAGGAAAAAATAAAGATTTTTGGGTTGAACAGTTTAAAAAATATATATCTGGTCATTATCCATTTTATTTTCAGACAGGTGCTTTTAAAGAACCAAAAATTGATCAGATTAAAAAGGCTTTAGATGTATTAGAAGTTCCATTACTTGAAAGTGTATATTTGCCATACAAATATAAAGATCCTAAGACTGGAAAGCCTATAAAGAGTAAACCATGTCTTGTTGTTTATATTCATATGAAAAGAATGAAACAGATGCTTACAAAAAAGAATTCTTATTCTACATCTGCAAATACTAGAGATATGAAAACAGGATTACTTACTGGTATTGATAAGAATGGTAAGGAATCAGATAGAGAATTTGAATCACTTGCTGTATCTGGATTAATGTCAACTGCAGAAGAATTAAGTAGACCAAGAGCTGATTCTATGGATGATAAAGATATTATGAATAATACAATTAAAAATCTTGGCCAGGTATCATTAAAAGATTTACCAGAAGATAAAGCAGACTCATTATCAAAAAATATGCTTAACGCATATCTTATAGGAGCACAGTTATATTCTAATATTGTATCTAAAGATGATTATTTATTACCAT